>Ga0114972_10000855_pt1 | contig 22987 bp, 16 predicted proteins | sample M_140807_EF_Meta_FD_87354 | JGI IMG/M metagenome (GOLD analysis project Ga0114972, IMG submission 87354) | Freshwater microbial communities from Lake Montjoie, Canada to study carbon cycling - M_140807_EF_MetaG | ecosystem: Environmental > Aquatic > Freshwater > Lake | place: Lake Montjoie...
CATCGGCGCGTACTGTCGCGGCGACATCCACACCCCCCTGTCGCGCTCGATCGACTCCAGGAGGTAGACCCCGGCCGGATGCCGGAGAGCATCGATGTTGGGCTGCTCGGGGGAGGCGGGGCGCCGCTCCAGGGCCGAGCCGAGGAGGAGCCAGTCGCGGTAGAGGGCATCGTCGTCGAGCTGTTCCTCGATGTACTCCACCGGGACGACCGCGAGGGTGATGTCTGGCTCGGTGAGCGAGGCGAGGAAGCGGTGGAGCGTTTGCTGCCAGGGCTCGGTCTGCGGGAGTTGCCCCCGGGCCTGTCCCATCAGGAGGATCGGCAGGAGGGCCAGAGCGACCCACGTGCTCCGGCCCGCCGTGGCCAAGACGCGTGCGGCAAGCTGGCGCAGGGGAACAAGCGGGGGCATGGTGGCGGTCATCGCGGGAGAGACGGGGAGGGCGGATCGAACGGGGAACGGGCGGTCAGCCGGCCTCGGGAGGGGGGGCAGCCGTGCCGTCCCCCGCCGGGGGATCGTCGAGAAACTTCGTGAAGTTGAACTCGCCGTCGCCACCGCCGAAGCCGAAGTTGAACTCCTCCTTCTCCGGCTCCGGCTCCGGCTCCGCGGTCGTCGCGCCGTCCGTCGGCCGCTCGACCCGGGCGCGCTCACCCCTCGACCCCTGGGGACGGGCCCGGAGTCGCTCCGAAACCCCGGCGAGCCATTCGCCGGAGGGAAAGGCGTAGGGGCGGAACTTCTCGAACGTCCCCGTCTCCTCGTGGATGAAGATGGCCCGCTGGGGCCCGAGCTTGCTGGCCAGCGGACTGTCGACGAGCTGGCTGGAATCGGAGGCACTCATCTGGAACAGGACCCGCAGCTCGAACTCCTTCAGCGCCCCGCGTTCGAACGTCCGCATCAGGTTCGTGAGCGAATCACACCAGATGAGCGTGTGGATGCCGACGGCCGGGCCGTCGCGGAGAATCGTCGCGAAGTTGTCGGCGGGCCCGGCCTTCTTGTCGCCGCCGCTGAACGAGAAGCCGAAATCGCCGTCGGCTTTGCGCAGCTCGCGGAACCGGGCCAGATCGCGGACGACGACGAAGACCGCCTCGCCGTCGAGCACCTGATGGTCGAGGCGGCGCTTGACCTCGGCCGCCAGATCGGCCATGCCGTCGGTGACGCCGAGTCGACCGACGTTGATGAAGTCGTGGGGGAGGCTGGCGGCGAGTTGCGAGAGGAGGAGCTCGGGCTTCTCGTCGGCGATCGCCGGCTCGAGGAGCACGAAGCGGGCATCGTGGCCGAGCTTGCCGCCCGGGAAGGGATCGTTCGCCGCCGCCAGCCCGACGATGGCCATCGCCAGGAGGCTCACCGCCAGATCCTCGCGCTGGCCGACGATGAGGAGATTGGCCCCCCCCTGCCTCCGGAAGATCGCCGTCGTCGGATCCTTGATGGCGATCGCGTCGCCGAGCCAGGCAACCGGGGCGACAAGCTCACGGCCGCCGATTGTGCCCGCGGCGAGGAGCTCGCGGAGGAGGGCATTCCCCTCGGGATCGGCTGCCTGGTTGCCGTCGAACACGATCCGCGGCACCGGCAGGATGTCGGTGCGCCGGTCGGCGAGACGGCGCAGCTCGCCGAGGTACCACTCCCGGCGGCTGTCGTCGAGCCACACGACCTGGAAGGGATTGTTGCCGGTCACCATGCCATTGGCGTCGTTGTAGATCGCCTCGCCGGGACGCGTGAGGAGGCGGGCGGCTGAATTGTCTTCGGAGAGGATCAGGCTGCTGTCGGCCTCGTTGCACTGCAGCGCGATGCGCACCGCCATCTGCCCCATCGTCGCCCGGGGGAGGCTGTAGGAGCCCCCGAGCGTCTGCGAGCCGAGGAGGACGTGCATCCCGAAGGCGCGGCCCTGACGGACGAGCCGGTCGAGGATCAGCGACGCATCCTGGGCGAGCTTGTCGTCCTCGATGAACAGCTCCTGAAACTCGTCGATGATGAGGAGGATCCGCGGCATCGGTTCGGCGCTGCCGGTGGCACGGAAGCCGGCGAGATCCTGGACGGCCAGATCCCGGAACAGGTCGCCGCGTCGCTTCAGCTCGCGGTCGAGCTGCTCGAGCACCGAGAGGCCGAACTCACGCTCGCTCTCGATGGCGATGACGCGGGCGTGCGGGAGCTCATAGTGGTCGTAGATCTTGAACTCGACCCCCTTCTTGAAGTCGATGAGGTAGAACTGGACCTCGTTCGGGCTGTAGGTGAGCGCGAGATTCGTGATCAGCGCGTGCATCATCGTCGACTTGCCCGAGCCGGTCTTCCCGGCGATCAGGACATGCTGGCTGGTCCCCTTGCCGAGCTTCATGTGCTGCATCTTCTTCGCCCCGGCCGGCCCGAGAGGAACGTCGATGCCGGAGGCCGTGCTCCCCGTCCACCACCGGTCTTCGGGGGGCGCCACGCGGTCGAACGGCACCTCGACGCGCTTCGCCGCCTTCGCCGCCCTGCCGACCCGCTGGATGACGTTCGTGAACAGCTCGTCGGACGGCGCTTGCTCCACGCCGAGCGGCCATTTCGAGAACTCGGGGTCTTGCCAGGTGAAGGTGCCGTCCTTCAGCACGAGCGTCGTGGCATGCTGCTCGATGTCGGAGAGGGTGAAGTTGGCCGGCATCGTCTGCTTGGTGTCGACCGAAACGATCGTGTAAACGCCGCACCGCGCGCCGCTGGCGGCGATGCTCGCCAGGCGACGGGCGCTGGTCTCGGTGAAGTTCGCCGGGAAGTTGCTGACGACGACGAACCGGTAGGGCTCGGGAACCTCGGCATCGGCGTTGTAGGCTCCGATCGAGGGGTATTCGTTGCGCAGATACTTCTGGATCACCAGCTCCATCTGCTCGGTGATGTCGGCGAGCCGCTGCTCGATCTGCTGCGGCTCGGTCCAGATCCGGCTGGTGACGAGGAGCTCGTCGTGATCGGCCAGATGCATGAAGCCGGCGAAGTGCTTCCCCAGCCCGAGCGGATCGATGATCGTGAACCGGGTCTGGCCGGCGGGGGCGCCGGAGGCGATCCGCAGGGTGAGCGCCTGGAGGAAGGCGCCGGCCGCCTCCTTCTGATCGGCCGTCGTCTTCACGAGCACCGAGCTCTCGGCGGGGAAGGGGATGGCGGCCGGTTGGGTCCACGTGGCCGGGCCGAAGGCATTCAGCTCGGGGGCTGCCGACAGCCCCCCGGGGATCTTCGCCATCGACAGGGCGAGCGTGCCGAACCGCAGCCCGGGTGGATCGTGGGCCGGGAGCGCCGCCGAGCCGTCGGCGAGCGCTTCCCAAGCGGGGAAGCAGGCGGCGTCGATCCGGTTGGCCTCATCCCAGATCGCGGCCGTCTCCCGCCGCAGGCACGACCAGTCCTCCGTCATGGCGCGCGTGCGCTCGGCATGGCGTTGGGCGGCGGCGGTGAGCCGGGCGTCACGCGCTGCCTCGCGGCGGCGGATGTCGACGGTGAGGCCGGTCTCGAGGGCGGCGATGCGGGCCGGATACTTCTCCCCGGCTTCCTTCCGCGCACTCTCGACCTTCGCCCGGATCGTCGCCGTGGCGGCCTGGTATTTCCCCTCGAGCTCCGCCAACTGGGCATCGCGCTTCGCGGCGAGGTCGGCGAGCGTCTTCTTCGCCCGCGACTCCAGATCGACGAGATCCTGCTTCGCCTTGGCCTCCATCTGCTTCGCTTGGAGGCCGCTGCGGACCTTGATCCATTCGGCCGCGGGGGCGAGGAGCCGCCTGCCCCGGAGCACGTCGCGCTCGATCGCGGTCCACAGCTCGAGGGCCTTCTGGGCGGCCTCTTTCTTGAGGCCTCCGAAGATCGTCTTCGAAGCCTCGAGCGCGAGGAGCTCCTTCGTGCTCCCGATCGCTCCTTCATGGGCCCCCTTGAGCTCGGCGAGAAGCCCATCCCCCTCCGGCACGGGGCTGTCGTCGGCCGCCGCCGCGCCGACCTTGACGCCGCACTTGGTGAGAAACTCCTTCGCCTTCGCTGCCGCCTCGTCGAGTTGGCTGCCCCACAGGACGTGCTCCTTCTCGCACCGGGCGAGGAGCTTCGGCGGGTCGTTTCGCTTCTCCTTGAAGACCTCTCTCACCGATCCCTGCTCGAACTCGCTGTCCTCGCGGATCTTCGTCGACTGCTCGTCGCAGGCTCGGCTCAAGGCGGAGGCCTTCGTCTTCCGCTGCTCATCGATCTTTTGCTGTTCGGCCGCCCCTTGTGATTCCAGGCGCTTCAGCACCGCGTCGTATTCCTTCTTCGCCGCCTCGATCTCCCCGCGGTGTTTCGCCGTGGTGGCGCCGATCCCCTCGCTCGCCTCCGAGGTTGCCGCGGCGATCTCCCGGTCACGTTCCGCGATGATCTCGTTCTCGAGGCGCGCCCGGGTGGCGGCCGCGGCGCGGAGGCGCTCCACCTGGCGTCGGAGGTGATTGCGGTCGTAAGCCTCGACGGCGGTGGCTCCGGGGGCGGGGGGGGAAAGCTCGTCGGTCGACATGGGGGCTCCGGGAATCGGCGGGGGAAAACGGATCGCGGTCGTCACCGCAGCCTTGGGGAAACGTTGCTCGCGAGGGGTGGGAGGGCTCGCCGGGGGAGAGAGGGGGAGCAGGGGAGAGGAGCGGGGGCGCCGTCAACGCCCCCCCTCGTCGGCGACGTCCCGGGCCGCCCGCGAGAGCACCTCGGCAAGCCGGCCGATCGCCTCGAGCGTCTGCTTCACATCCGGCATGATCGGCTCGAGGTGGTCTTTGTGGAACGTCTTCGCCGTGGCGTCGTTCCAGGTATCGGTGGCGGCGTTCCACTTGATGTCGAGTTGCTTGAGGGCGAGGGCGAGCTTCGAGGCCCCTCCCGACAGATCGAACGACTTCATCCCCGTTCCTCCCCCGGCGTGGCCGGCTGCGCAGGAGCGGTGGCTGGCCCTGCAGCGCCAGTGGTCTGACCGGCCGCGGGGGCTTCGTTGGCGGGGCGGGCCATCGTGGCTTCCGAGCCGCCGCTGCCGCCGGAGCCTGCGGCAGCCGGGCCCTGAGTCGCACGGTAGGCATCGAGGGCCTTGAGCATCCGCTCGAGGACCGCCATCGCCTTCGGGCAATTGACGTCGATCACTTCGCGGAAGTGAACGAGCCGGACGCACGTCTCCCTGAATTGCTGCTCGACGACCGGCTTCCAGCGGCGGACGGCCGCCTCTTTCTGCTCGGCATATTCCAGCCGCTTCCGCGCTTTGTCGAGATTCTTCTTCTCCTCGATGCAGGAGGGGGTGTTGTCGCCGACCTTCTTGAAGGCCCGGCAGTGCTCGAGATCCTTGATCGCCTTGTTGACCGCGTCCCCCGCCCGCCGCACCTCGCTCTTCCAGTACGCGGCGCGCTCCATTGTCAGATACTCGACTCCGCGCCGCCCTTCGAGCTCGACCTCGCCGAGGGCCTGCCCCGACTCGTGCGCGAACGACGCCAGGGCCGCCTTCACGAAGACGAGGGTGTCGATCGATTTGACATCGGCCTGACCGGACATGCTTTTCCCCCCCGGCTGTGTCGGCTCACCGCTGCTGCTGGTATTCCTCGATCCGTTCCGCCTTGCGGATCAGGTAAGGGACATATTCGCCGGTCGATTCGACGAACCGGCCGAACTGGTTGAGCTGCTGCTCGAACTCCTCGCTGAACTTCTGGTGCTCACCGTCGCGCCATGTGGCGCCGAGCGCCGAGAGTTGACGCTGAACGGTCTGCATCTGCGCCATCACTTCGCCGCTGAAGTGACGGAGCCGGGCCGCAAATCTGCGGAGCTCCTGCGGATCGACGATTGCCTGTCCCATCGGATGATCCCCCTTCGAGGGCCGGCGACCCAAGCGCCCCGGCTGGACGCATCTTACACGCTCCGCTCTGATGCCGGCTGAAGGGGGCAGGGGCGTAGTTGGTTTTTTCGCAAGGCAGGTAGACTCGCGTCGGAGTCCCCGCCGCCCGGAGTTTTGCCCGCGATGACGCGCCCTGATCCCGCCCCGCACGCTTCTGCCCATCCGCCCCAGCACCCGCATCAGCCCCCCGCATCAGCCGGCGGTGGCGGACGCCCCGAGGGCGGAGGCTACGGCGCCCCGGCCCACGCCGCCGCCGGATCGACGATGTCGTTCCAGCCGGAGAAGGGCTGGCACTGCAGCCACTTTTTCTACTCCTTCGACCGGGCGAAGCTGGCGACGATGCCGGCGGCGACGATCGACGCGGGCCGACGGGCGCTGGTCGCCACGCTCGATCCGGCGGCAACCGGGGCTCCGATCCGGCTGCAGACGTGGATCGTGCCGGGGCACAAGGCCGACTTCGCCATCATGGCCATCGACCCCGATCCGCTCGTCATCGACGGGCTCCACCAGCGGCTCCTCGCCGGGCCGCTCGGGCCCGCCCTCGTGCCGGGCTATTCGTTCGTGTCGCTCACCGAGGTCAGCGAGTATGTCCCGAGCGTCGAGCAATTCGGACAGCGGCTCCTCGAGGAGGGGGAGACGGCCGACAGCCCCACCTACCGGGCGAAGGTTCAGGGCTATGCCGCCCGCGAAGGGGCGATGCGGAAGTCACGGATCGAGCCGGAGCTTCCGCCGTGGCCCAATGCCTGCTTCTATCCGATGAACAAGAAGCGGAAGGTGGGGGAGAACTGGTTCACGCTGCCGTTTTCGGAGCGGAGCCGGCTGATGGCCGAGCACGGACGATCGGGTATGGCGTTCGGCGGCCGCGTCACGCAGCTGATCACCGTCAGCGTCGGCCTCGACGACTGGGAGTGGGGAGTGACGCTGTGGGCGCGCCATCCCGACTTTCTCAAGGAGATCGTCTACACGATGCGCTTCGACGAGGCCAGCGCCCGCTATGCGGAGTTCGGGCCGTTCTATGTCGGGTATGTCGCCGACGCGGCGCGGATCCTCGAGCACTGCCGGGTCGGCTGACGGTCTCCCGGCGGCTCACTCGGCCGCCGAGAGGATCATCTCCACCGGCGTCTCTCGTTTCGGCACGCGCTCCTTGAAGACCTCGAAGAGGAGCGCTTCGTTCGACTGGGAGCTCTCGATGGGGAGATCGAGCGTGGCAGTGGGGAAGTTGGAGACGCAGAGGAGATCGCCGCCGTCGGCCTGGTAGTACTCGCGGCCGTCGGCGGGGTCGGTCCAAAACGCACTGCCGGCAAACACCCAGTCGGTCTCGAGAGCCTTTCCGGTCCGGGTGTTGCGGATCCAGCCCCGGGCGTCGGCTTCCTGGACGGCTCCGTCGGCGTCGGTCCAACGCATCGTCACCCGGATCCGTGGCCCCGTCGCCGGCCGGTACTCCGGATCGAACGACACCGGCTTCCCCGGCTCGAGCCCGACCGCCAACAGCGCCGCATGGACGAGCCGCGCGCTGGCCGCCACGGCCACGACCGATTCGTGTTCCTTCGTTCCCCTGGGGCAGGCAAAGAACTCGAGCAGCCCGTCGTCGAGCGCCACGCGTCCCCCCACCACCACCTCCCCCCGTTCCCGGTCGATCCACACCTCTTCCGTCGGCGACAGGCGGCGCAGCTCGGGGTGGCGGTCCTCCGTGGCGACGGCCGCTGGCGCGGCGTCGGACGGGGCGGGGTCATCGGCGCCCGCGCTGGCACCCGCCGCGATCACGAGCACCGCCGTGAACGCGGCCCGCGCGACGCCCGCCGCGGGGCTCCGCCATCGGCTCGCGGACCCACGGTGGCGCCCGGTAGAGGGAAGGATCAAGGCCGCGAAATCGCCGGGATGAGGCATTGGAAGTGACCCGTGGAATGCAGGGTAGTCGCTCCGCTACCATACCGCGCCACACCCGGCGGTACGACGTCGGTGAGCCGATGCTCCGCTGCCGATCGGGAGGCGCTGCCGGGGCACGGAAGGTGGGAACGGATCAGCGACACACTCGACGCGCGGGGCATGCCATGGCAGGCGGTGGGAAGACGAAGCGGAAACGGGCCCGAGCGGGGGGAAGCGGGGAGGCACGCGACGCCGCCGGCCGCGCGTCGCCGCCGCAGGCCGTGACGATCCACACGCCGCCGACCGAGGCCGAGCAGGAGCGCGCGGAAGGCCAGGGCGTGAGGCGGGTCGGACGCCGCGAGGTGGCGGCCCAGGTCGAACGGATCGCCACGGCGCTCCAGCCGCACGATGCCCCGGAAGTCGCGCTCCTCGAGGGTCTCGCAACGGAAGTGGCCGGCGGCCGCCGGGGCGGGCAGGGGACCGACGCCGTGGCGGCCGCGGTGGCTCGCTGTCTCGATGAGGCAGCGCTGGGTCGAGACACGGCTGGACGCTGGGCCCTCGACGAGGGGGCCGCTTGGAGCCTCGCTTGGTTGTTGCGTTCGAAGCGCCCCGGCGTGGCAGGACTCGTCGAACGGCTGGCCGTGGAAGGGCGGGCCGCCGACGCCGTGCTGCGCGGTGGGGATCTCGCCCCGGCTCCGCTGCTGGTCACGCTCCTCGGGCTGTTCTCCGGTCTCCCCGGGGGGACGCCGCTCGAGGACATCGGGGCGGTCCTCGCTGCCGATCTCGCCGCGGTGACGGCGGTCGACGGGGCGCCGAAAGCCGGACCGGCGCTGGCCTTCGTGGCCCGCGTGCTGGCGTGGACGCGCGTCCGGGCGGCGGCGGAGGTGAGCGGCTGCGGCATCCCCTGGGACGAAGCCACCGAAGCCCGCTGGAAGGGAAGCTGCGTCGCGGCGCTCCGCCTCCTTGGTGACCGCGGCCGCGTGCCGGGGCGCGGTGGTCCCGAAGCCCTCGATCTCTCCCCGCTCCTGACGATCCTTGCCGCGGCCGACAGCCCGGCCCTGTGCCGCACGGCGGCGGCCGTGAAGGGGCACCGGCACGCCGCCCCGGCGGGGAAGACGATTCCCCGCGACAGCGCCTGTGAAGGGGGAACCGTGGCGGTTCTCCGCACCGACTGGGGACGGGGGGCGGTCCGTCTCCTCCTCGACTTCAGCGCCCCGCGCCATCACCTCGAGATCGCCGTCGGCGACCGGCTCGTCGTTGCCGGCGAGTGGGGCTGGTCGGTGGAGGCCGACGGGGTGCCGCTTCTCCCCACCGGGCCGTGGACGGTCTGCTGTTTCGAGTCGGACGCCCGAGCGTCGTTCCTGGAGATCGTCACGCCGCTCCCCGGTGGCCTCCAGGCGGAGCGGCAGATCGTCCTCCTGCCGCGCGACCGGGTCCTCGTCCTTACCGATTCGATCACCGACGCCGGCACTTGCCTCCCCGCCGCGGGTCGGCCCGACCGGATCGCCTACCGCAGCCATCTCCCCCTCGCCGAGGCCGCGGCCAGCCGGGAGGCGGAGACACGCGAGATCCGGCTCCGGGTCGGCCAGCGCCAGGCGTGGCGCGTGCTCCCGCTGGCCCTGCCCGAATGGCGGGCGGCCACCGCGGCCGGCGCGTTCGACGAGGATGGGGATGTGTTGCGACTGTGGGGCAACGGCGAGGGGGGACGGTACTCCTTTCCGGTGTGGTTCGACCTCGATCCCGACCGGGCCGATCTCTCTCTCACTTGGCGGCCACTCTCCGTCGCCGACCAGCGGCAGAATCTCAAGCGTCACGAGGCAGTCGGCTTCCGCGTTCAGGTCGGCCTCGAGCAGTGGCTCCTCTACCGGGCCCTCGACACCCCCCGCAACCGCACCCTCCTCGGCTGCAACGTCGCCTGCGAGTTCCTCCTCGGTCGGCTGCGCCGCAGCGGCGAGGTGTCGCGGACGCTGGAGATCGAATGACGCCCCCGGTCAGGCCACCGTTCGACCTCTCCACGCCCGACCCGCGTCTCGTCGACCGCTCCCGGGAGAACCTGGCCGCTGTCCGCAGCACGGTGGCGGAAGCCTGCCGGCGCGCGGCCCGCGCGCCGGAGACGGTGCGGATCGTCGGCGTCACGAAGTATGTTCCGCCGGCCTGGGCCGCCATCCTCCTCGAAGCCGGGTGCGCCGATCTGGGGGAGAGCCGGCCGCAGAGCCTGTGGGAACGGGCGGCAGGCTTCGCCGCCGCAGGCGCCCCCTGGTCGGCCGCCCGCTGGCATCTGATTGGCCGCCTGCAGCGGAACAAGGTCCGGCGGACGCTGCCGGTGGTGTCGCTCCTCCATTCGCTCGACAGCCGCCGCCTCCTCGACGAGATCATGGCCGAGGCGGCGCTCCAGTCGCGGGCTGTGGAGGCGCTGGTCGAGGTCAATCTCGACGGTGATCCCGGCCGGAGCGGGATCGCTCCGGAGGGGGTGGGAGCGCTCCTCAACGCCGCGGCAGGGGGGCCGGTGGAGATCCGTGGGCTGATGGGGATGGCGTCGGCGCCAACATCAGGGGGGCCGACGGGGGACGATGGCACGGCCCGCCGCCAGTTCGCGCTCCTGCGGGGGCTGCGGGACCGGCTCGCGGCCGATCATCCGGGGCTTATCGAGCTGTCGATGGGCATGAGCGGCGACTTCGTCGACGCGATCCTGGAGGGGGCGACGATCATCCGCATCGGCAGCGCCTTGTGGGAGGGATTGGCCGATGGGACGGGTGCGAGCGGCTGATCAGATGTCCTCGAAGCGGACTTCGAGGATCTCCATTCGCATCGTGCCGGCAGGGACGTCGATGGCGACCGTCTCCCCGACCTTCCGCCCCAGCAGCCCCTGGGCCAAGGGGCTGGCGACATTGATCCGCCCGGCGTCAAAATCCTCTTCGCCGGCGCCGACGAGCACGTAAATCTCCTCGTCACCGAACTTCAGATCCTTGACGACGACGGTGGCTCCGAAGACCACCTCGCCGTTGGCCTCCTTCGGCCGTTCCACGATCACGGCGCGGGCGAGCTTGTCGGCAAGGAGGTTGATCTTCGCCTGCATCATCCCCTGGCTCTCGCGGGCACCGTGGTATTCGGCGTTCTCGCTCAAATCGCCCTCGCTCCGGGCGGCGGCCACGCGCGCGGCGATCTTCGGCATTTCCACCGTGTTCATGTGTTCGACTTCGGCGCGGAGCTTCTCGTACCCGGACTGGGTCATGGGGATGCGGTCGGACATCGGATCCTCGAAAAAGAAGGAAACGGAACGAGATCGGGGGGGACGCGGCGGCCATCTCCCCGCGGAGGGGATGGGAAGGGGCGAGCGGTGGCCGGATCAGTCGGCCCTGGAGGCGTAGACCATGCGGCCGCAGCTTCGGCAGGGGACAACCCTCCCCTGCGACAGCTCGGCGACCGCATTGGGGGGGAGCTGCTGGCAGCATCCCCCGCAGCTCTCGCCGTCGAGTTGGGCCATGGCATCGGCCCCCTTGCTCCGCACCATCCGCCGGTATGACTCACGGGATTCGGTGGGGAGCTCCTCTTCGGCCCGCTCCAGATCGGCGACGATCCGCGTTACTTCCGTGTCGAGGGCGCCGCGCTCTGCCTGGACCTTTCGCTTCATCTCCTCGAGCGAAGCCTTCGCCACTGCGAGCTCGGCCTCCATCGGCGGCTGGGTCGCCTTCTGGCCGTCAACGCGCTCGAGGGCCTCGAGAATCTCGTCCTCGAGGACCTTCTTCGCCGCGTCGTCGGCGGCCATCTGTTCGCCGAGGAGTTGGTATTCGCGGTTGGTTTTCGCGGCGTTGCGCTTGGCTTCACAATCCTTGATGCGGGTCTCCATGGAGCGGAGCTGGAGCTGCTTTTGATCGGCCACCAGACGCGCCTTGCGGATCTCCTCCTGGAGCACACTCAGCCTGGCCGTGATGGCGTCGGCATTCCGGCTGCGGGCATCGATCGCCCGGGGGCCGGCGGCGAGCCGCGAGCGCAGATCCTCGAGTTGACGATGCATGCGGTGCAGGGTGCGCACGGCATCGGCGGTGACGGCAAGGGCCATGGGAGCCTGACGGGGGAGAGATGGGGCGGACGGGAAATCGCAGCTTACCAGACGTCTGCCGGCCATTCATCCGTCCGCCGCCAGAGCCCTCCGCCGGTCATCCGGGGGGGCAAAACGAGGGCGGGCCGGCCGTCGGTCGGCTCCCGGGGGGAGCAAACCGGCACGGCCGGCCCGCCGAACGGTGCGGATCGGGGCGTCAGCCCGGCACGCCGCCGAGGAAGCTCTCGAGCTGCCGCGACCGGACCGGGTGCTGGAGCTTCTTCACCGCCTTGGCCTCGATTTGCCGGACACGCTCTCGGGTGACGCGGAAGATCCGCCCCACTTCCTCGAGCGTGTAGGTGTAGCCGTCGGTGAGGCCGTAGCGGAGGCGGATAATCTCCCGCTCCCGGAAGGTGAGGGTCTTCAGAAGCGACTCGATGCGATCCTTCAGAAGGCCGTTGGTGGCCGACTGCGTCGGGCTCTCCGCCGACAAATCCTCGACAAACTCACTGAAGCTTGCATCCTCGCTCTCACCGACCGGCCGGTCGAGGCTCATCGGCTGACGCCCCATGTCGAGCACGCGCCGTGCTTCGTCGAGGGGGATCCCCGAGGCCTGCGACATCTCCTCGGTCGTCGGTTCGCGGCCGAGCTCGTGGAGGAGCCGCTTGGCGGTGGTCCGGAGCTTGGAGAGGACGTCGATCATGTGGACCGGGATGCGGATCGTCCGCGCCTGGTCGGCGATCGCCCGCGTGATCGCCTGCCGGATCCACCAGGTGGCGTAGGTCGAGAACTTGAACCCGCGCCGGTATTCGTACTTGTCGACCGCCCGCATCAGCCCGGTGTTCCCCTCCTGGATGAGATCGAGGAAGGAGAGACCGCGGTTACGGTATTTCTTGGCGATCGAGACGACGAGGCGGAGGTTCGCGGCGGAAAGGTTGCGCTTCGCCGTCTCGTACTCGGCTTGGAGCTTTTCCAGCGCCCCCACCCGCGTCCGCAGCGACCGCGGGCTCTCGAGGGTCGAGAGCATGAGGTCCCGGAGCTCCTTCCGCAGGTCGGCCCGGTCGTCACGGGAGCCATGGCCGTGATCGACCAGCCGCAGTTCCTGCTGGAGCCGGTCCATCCGCGAAGACATCCCGCGGAGCACCTTCAGGAGCGGCTGCACCCGCCGGGTCCGCAGGCTCAACTCCTCGACGAGCGTCAGTGACTTGGCACGGTCGCGGCGGAATCGCAGCCGGGCCGCGCGGGCCTCGTCGGGGCCGGTCCGCTTGCTGACGAGGAGGCGGAAATCGGCCTTGCTCCGCTCCACAAGCCGCGCGAGCGTGGCGAGGTTGTGCGGCATCCGCGACAGGATCTGCTCCTTCGTGAGCCGCTCGGTGAGCGAGACTTTGATCGTCCGGTCGAAGGGGAGCTTCCCCCCGTGGACCCGCTGGAGGGTGTCGACGGTCGTCTGCATCGACCACGAACAGCCGAGGATCGCTCGCCGGAATCGCTTCCGCGTGACCTCGATCCGCTTCGCCAGGGCGATCTCCTCCGGCCGCGTCAGGAGGGGGATCTCGGCCATCTGCGCCAGATACATCCGGATTGGATCGTTGCCGGCGTTGGAGGGAGCCGTGGTGATCGCCTCGTCGCGACGGGGAGATGCCTTGGCCTTCGGCGCCGGGCCGCTGGCCGCCGTCACCCGCGGCGCCGGTGCCTCGTCGAGAAGATCGATCCCCTTCTCCTCGAGGGCCACCAGCAGCGCGTCGATCTTCTCGGGGTCAACCGCCTCGTCGGGGAGGTAGGAATTGACCTGGTCGAACGTCAGGTAGCCCTGGGCGCGGCCGGTGGCAATGAGCGCGGCCAGTTCGTGGTCATGGGCAGCAACGGGTTTCGCGGCGGCCGCGAAGGGGAGGATGTCGGGGCCGGCCCCGGCGTCCGCTTCGACTCGGTCATCGCCGGCCGCGCTCGACGGGTTCGGCTGGGGGGAGGAATCATCCGGAGCGTTCGTCCGGGGGGACGGGATCCGGGAGGTGGGGTCGTGCGACATCGCCATCCGTGCAGCCTGCTTCTTCATTGGTGGTCTCCTTCACCATCTTACCGTCACTCGCGAACCGCCCCCCGGCGCTTCCCGGCCGGAGCCGGGATTCGCCGATCGCAGTCAACGAGACGGGCACCTTCACCCATCCTTGGGATCGGTCATGCCCTGGGCTTCCCGCCGCGTGGCGACGAGTTGCTCGAGAACGAACGCCTCGGCCTCTGCATTGAGGCTCGAGGATTTCAACGTGCGGATCCCCGCGGCCACATCCCGATCCGCGCGCCTTTGGCGCAGCGCTTCCTCGAGATGGGAGAGGCGGTCGGCGGCGGTGGCCGCGGTGCTCGAGTGGAGATCCGAGTCGACGGCGACCAGCAGACTGTGCAGGGCCGGATCGGTCAATTCCAGGAGCAGGGCACCGAGGCTGACCTCACGCCCCTCGGCATGCATCCGCCGCGCCGTCTCGAGGACGGTGCGGCTGGCGCGGTGTTCGAGATCGTCGGCGGGAATCTCGCGGATCACCAGCCCCATTGCCTCGGGCACGCCGACGAGGACCTCGAGGACCTCCCGGTCCCAGGCGGGGAGACGGGTCGGGGTGACGGCGGGGAGGCGCTCGATGCGGGGCTCGCCATCATCCTGCGGCGAAGGCATGCGGGTGGAGAAGTCCTTCCGGAGGGCGGAGAGCCGGCCGAGGAGTGCTTCCCGCGACAGCCCGAAACGTCGCGCCAGCCGGCCGAGAACCTGATCCTCGCGCAAGCGCCGCTGCGACGGGGCGAGCGTGGAGCGATGAGAGACGCGCGACAGGGCGACAAGCACGCTCTCCACCGCGGCCAAGGCGGCATCGTCGCCCCGCCCAGCCACTTTCGCCGCCGCCTCCTCAAGCCGGTAGTCGAGGGCATCGACCGCCGACCCGACGAGGGCCTCGAACGCCTCGCGCCCGTGCTGGAGGGCAAACTCGCAGGGGTCGACACCGTCAGGCATGCGGGCGATGCGGATGTCAATCGGCTCGGCGAGGAGGACATCGAGCACCTCGTCGGCCCGCCGCCGTCCCGCCTCGTCGCCGTCGAGAACGAGAACGAGACGATCGGCGTAGCGCCGCAGGAGCTTGGCATGGCGCTCGCCGAGCGCCGTGCCGAGGACGGCGACGACGTCATCGCAACCGACCTGCCGGGCCGCGAGGCAATCGGTGTAGCCCTCGACGACGACCGCCCGGCCGGTCCGGGCCATTGCGTCGCGCGAACTGTCGAGGCCGTAGAGGAGCGAGCTCTTCGAGAACACCGGCGACTCGGGGGAGTTGATGTATTTCGCCCCCTCGGTCGAGCCGGGGAGGACGCGGCCGCCGAAGGCGACGCAGCGCCCCTGCGGGTCACGGATCGGGAACATCACCCGGTCGCGGAAGCGGTCGTAGTGCCCGCCGCGCTCCTGCCGCTCGACGGCCAAGCCGGCGCGGGCGAGAAGCTCGGCGGAGAATCCCGCCGCCGGCGCCTGCCGCAGGAGCCAGTCCCAGGCCGCCGGGGCGGAGCCGAGTTGGAAACGCTCGATCGTCTCAGGCGCCAGGCCGCGGTCGCGGAGGTAGGCCCGGGCCGGTTCGGCGTCGGGGGCGCGGCGGAGGTGGTCGGAAAACCGGTCGCAGGCCCAGGTCAGCACTTTGTGGAGCGATTTCCGCTCGTCGACCGGCACTCCGCCCCGTCCACGGGGGAGATCGATACCGGCCCGATCGGCGAGTTGCTCGAGGGCTTCGCGGAATTCGATCTTCTCCATCCGCATCAGGAGGCTGTACACGTCTCCGCCGATGTCGCACACCCAGCAGCGAAACGTCTGTCGCTCGGGATTGACGTTGAAGCTCGGCTTCGAGTCGTCGTGCCAGGGGCAGAGGCCGACGAGATTCTTCCCCTGCCGGCGGAGCGTGATGTAGGAGGCGACGAGATCGGCGATGTCGGTGGCATCGCGGACGCGCTCCTTGATGTCATCCCCATCGGCCCATGAAGCCGCCCCGGAGCGGGGCGCGAGCGGCGGGGTCGACCGGCCCGTCATCGGGCCGCTCGGCGGCTGCGGCCCGGCGGTGTCGAATCGACGTTCGTCACCTGGCATCGGTATCTGCACCCCTGTTTGCCGCGACACCCCGCAAGGAGTCACACGGCCCTTCCAGCGCCCGTCCGAAGTTCGTGACCGCGACACCGCTGATCACCGCCATCGGCAGGTCACCGCCGCAATCTAGGACGCCCCTCGAGGAGGGTCAACCGCACATTCGTCCTGCGTATCCTCCCCAGACTCCGCCGTCGCGATCCCACTTGACGGCCGCTTTGCAACCGGCTTTCGACGAGTCCGCCGACCCCTTCAAGCGCCTTGGCAACCAAGCGCGGGATAGGGAGCGCGGCGCGGGGAGAAGCCGACGGAAGGCAACGTCGGCATCGCGATCGCGGGCGGCCGCGCCTCTCAACGCGCGGCGCCGAGGAGACGCTCGACACTGCCGAGGAGACGATCCATCGCGAACGGCTTGCGGATGTAGTCGTCGACCCCGAGCATCTCCGCATAGGCCTTGTGACGGCTCCCCTCGTTGGCGGTGATCATGATCACACGCATCGGCACGGGGTGGCTGCGGCGCAGCCGCTCGAGGACGAGGAAGCCGCTCCGCTTCGGCATCATCATGTCGAGGACGACCAAGTCGGGATTTTCGCGCTCGGCCATCAGGATCCCCTGGTTGCCATCGCGGGCCACGAGGATCTCATAGCCCTTCGACTCGAGGACGGTCCGCATCGATTCGACGATCTCGGCGTCGTCGTCGACGAGGAGCACGCGGAGGCTGCGGGGGGGCTCCGGCGGGCTCTGGGGAAGGGCAGCGATCGGCGCTTCATCCGCCCCGTCGGCCGTATCGGCACGTCGTGACTTCACGGCCTTTTTGGCTTTCTTGGGGGCGGGCATGGTGTGATTCCTGATGGGTGCGTGGCTGGTGATGTGGTGCGGAGCGGAGGGCCTCCGCAGACCCCGCACTATACGGCATCGCCCGCAGGGCTACCATTAAATGTCACGTCGCCAGAGCCACGCCCGCTCGGGGGGAGCAAAGCCGGTCGCCACGGTTGCCAGCGGAGAAAGAAACTGGCACCGACGAGCCCCAGCGCCGCGCCGAAGCAGGCGTCGCTGGGGAAGTGGGCCGAGGAGACGATCCGCTGCGACGCCGCCATGAGGGCGAAGATCGCAAAGAAGATCCGGCCACGCGGGTATTTCCAGGCCAGTGCCGCGGCAAACCCCGCCGCGATCGCCGAGTGCCCCGATGGGAAGCTGTTGATGTTCGACCGGCTCCCCGTGACCGTGGAGATCACGGCTTCATTGAAGGAATCCCAGACGCTGCCGTGGGTGACGAAATCGGCGGCCCGCGGCCGCACCCGATCGACGAGGAGCTTGATGATGTCAGTGAGGATCCCGCCGGTGAACGTCGCCCCGAGAAACCGGGCAAATGTCGCCTGCTGGGGCGTCGGTTGCCGCGCAGGCCGGCCGAACGCTGGCGCTCGCCACCGCGGCCAGGCGAGCGCGCCATCGAGCGCTGCGACGAGGCCGAGAAGGATCACGACACTCACCGTGTGGCCGATCACTTCGGAGAGCGTTACGAGCCGGTGGATCTCGCCGGCGATCTTCACAAGCCCGCTCGGCATCGCCGCCGGCCAGGCGCCATCCTTGCACCAGGCGGCCACCGGGACATCGACGGTCAGGGCGGCGATCCCGAGCAACACCAGCCCCGCCGCGCCACCCAGCAGCGGAGCCACCGAGGCTGGCTGATTGGCTGCCGGAACGATCGACTCGGCGGAGGTCGCGGCGGCGCGGGGGGCCCCGGCGGGGCGCGGTGTGGGGAGAGAGCGTGTCATGCCCCGCATCGTGCCAAAAGCCGCGCGGACGGTCCATCCGGATCGGGTTTGGAGAGCGGCGTTGCTGGGAAAGCCTCGAGTCGCTTCCCAGGGTTCAGGTCCAGAGCGTCCGATCGAGGAGGCGGTAATTGATCGCCTCGGCGAGGTGGGCGCAGTGGATCGTCTCGGCGGCGTCGAGATCGGCGATCGTCCGGGCCACCCGCAGCACCTTGTCGTGGGCCCGGGCCGAAAGGCCGAGATTCGACACGGCCCCTTTGAGCATCTCGCTGGCCGGCGCGTCGAGCTGGCAATGCTCGCGCACCAACCGGCTCGACATCCGGGCATTGGCCCGGGTGCTGCTGCCGGCAAACCGGGCCGCCTGCCGCTCGCGGGCCGCGCTCACCGCCGCGCGCATCTCGTGGCTCGACGTCCCGGCTCGCTTGGCGGAGAGATCGCGGTAGGCGACGGCCGGCACTTCGAGCTGGATGTCGATCCGGTCGAGGAGCGGCCCGGAGATCTTCCCCATGTATCGCTCCACCTGCGGCGGCGTGCACTGGCACTCGCGGCGCGGGTCCCCCCGATAGCCGCAGGGGCAGGGGTTGAAGGCGGCGACGAGGATGAACTCGGCCGGGAAGCGCGTCGTCGATTTGGCACGGCTGATCGTCACCGATCCATCCTCGAGCGGCTGCCTGAGCACCTCGAGCGTCCGCCGGTTGAACTCGGGAAGCTCATCAAGAAACAGGACACCGTTGTGGGCGAGGCTGATTTCGCCAGGCATCGGCACCGAGCGACCGCCGACGAGCCCCGCCTCACTGATCGTATGATGCGGTGCGCGGAAGGGGCGGGTGGCGAGGAGCGGCTGCCCCGGCGCGAGGAGCCCGAGTGAACTGTAGATCCGCGTCGTCTCGATCGACTCGGCCGCCGAAAGCGGCGGGAGGATCGTCGGGATCCGCTTGGCAAGCATTGTCTTGCCCCCCCCCGGAGGACCGAGCATAGCGACGTTATGCCCGCCAGCCGCCGCCACACAGAGCGCCCGCTTTGCCGCCTCTTGCCCGCGGACGTCGGCGAAGTCGATGTCATAGGAGGCGTATTGGTTGAACCACTCCCCCATCCGCGACGGCGACGGGCTGATCTGGAGATCCCCGGCGAAAAACCGCACCGCTTCGGTGAGCGAGGCGACGGGGATGATCTCGATCTCCTCGACGACCGCCGCCTCGATGGCGCTCGCCGACGGTACGACCACGCCGCGGAGATTTTTCTGGCGGGCGGCCGAGATCGCCATCGAAAGGGCGCCGCGGGCGGGGCGCGTCGAGCCCTCGAGCGACAGCTCCCCGACGACCGCATAGTCGTTGAATCGCTCCGAGGAAAATTGCCCGCTGCCGGCGAGGATCCCGAGCGTGATCGGGAGATCGAACGTCGCCGCCTGTTTCGGTAGCTCCGCCGGGGCGAGGTTGACGACCACCCGGTCGAGTGGCCGGGTGTAGCCGCAATTGACCATCGCCCGGGCCACCCGGTGGGTGCTCTCGCGGATCGCGGCGTCGGGGAGGCCAACGACGACGGTCGCCGGGAGGGCCCCGGTCGAGACGTCGACCTCGACATCGACCGGCACCGCCTCGATCCCCTGGAGTGAAAAGGTCCGCAGTCGCGCGAGCATCGGAGCGCTCCATTCATGCCGGCCGCGGCCGGAGGGTTTTGCAGGCCACTTCGGCCGTGAGTCCTCTGCCGGCCGAAGCGGTCGGGAGGTCTGGAATGCCGGAGAGTGTACGCACGTATACTTCCGGCGCCAAGCTGCCCCTCCGACAACTTCCGCCCCCCCGGCTTCATCCTGACCGGGGCAATGGGGTAGCCTAATGGGCCGGCTTCCACGCGGGCGTGGAGCGATTCCCCTTTCCTTCGCGGACCAGTTTCCATGGACGAGCGACGCATGCCGGCTTCGGGTGGACGATTCTTCCGTGGGGCGCTCGTCGCAATGGCGTGCCTGGCGCTGGTCGCTTCAGGGCTCGCCCGGGGCGACGAGGGGATGTGGCTGTTCAACCAACCGCCGCTGGAGCGCCTCGAGAAGGATCACGGCTTCAAGCCGACGCCGGAATGGCTCCTCCATCTCCAGCAGTCGAGCGTCCGCTTCAATTCCGGGGGCTCGGGGTCGTTTGTCTCGGCCGATGGCCTCGTCCTCACCAACCACCACGTCGGTGCCGACAGCCTCCAGAAGCTCGGCGACGACAGCCACGACTACTATCGCGACGGCTTCGCCGCGGTGACGCGCGACGACGAGCTCCGCTGCCACGACCTCGAGCTCAATGTTCTGATGTCGATCGAGGACGTCACGCAGCGCGTCCAGGGGGCCGTCGAGCCGGGGATGTCGGCCGACGATGCCTTCGCCGCCCGCCGCAAGGCGATGGCCACGATCGAGCAGGAGTCGCTCGAGAAGACCGGCCTGCGGAGCGACGTCGTCACCCTCTTCCAGGGCGGCGCTTACCACCTCTACCGAGCGAAGAAATACACCGATGTCCGCCTCGTCTTCGCTCCCGAACGCCAGATCGCCTTCTTCGGCGGCGATGCCGACAACTTCGAGTTTCCCCGCTTCAATCTCGACATGTGCCTGTTCCGGGCCTACGAGAATGGCAAGCCGGCGAAGGTGGAGCACTTCCTCGCCTGGGGCTCCGAGCCTGTCCGCGAAGGGGAGCTCGTGTTCGTCTCCGGCCATCCCGGCCACACCGACCGGGCCAACACGATGCGTGAGCTCGTCGCCATGCGCGACCGGCAGATGCCGATGAGCCTGGCGATGCTCCGTCGCCTCGAGGTGATGCTCGGCGTCTATTCGGGGCAGGGGCCCGAGGAGGCCCGGCAGGCCTCGGAGGATCTCTTCGGCGTCCAGAACAGCCGCAAGGCACGTGAGGGGCTCCTCTCCGGGCTCCTCGATCCGCGCGTCATGGCGCGAAAGGAGGAGGCCGAGCGCTACCTCCGCGAGGAGATGGCCAAGTCAGCAACGACGCGCGGCAAGCCGACGCCGTTTGCCCGCATCGAGGATGCCGAGAAGGAGATCGACTCGATCGCGCTGCGCTACAACCTTCTCGAAGGGGGCGCCGCCTTCAACAGCAAGTATTTCTCCACCGCCCGGGCGATCCTCCGGGCTGCCGAGGAGCAGGCGAAGGGGAGCGGCGAGCGGCTCCGGGAGTTTCGCGAGTCGGCGCGCGAGTCGATGGAGCTGGGGCTGTTTTCCGACGAGCCGGTCTACGATGCCCTCGAGACGGTCAAGCTCGCCGACTCGCTCACCTTCATGGTGGGGGCTCTCGGCGTCGACGACGCGACGGTCAAGGCGGTGCTCGCCGGCAAGTCGCCGCGCGACCGGGCTGCGGAGCTCGTCAAGGGAACCGGCCTCGGCAAGCGGCCGGTGGAGCCGGGGCGGGATCCGGTCCGTGACACGCGCCGCGAGATCTACCAGGCCGGCCTCGACGGCGGCGCCAAGGGGGTGGAGAAGACGGGCGATCCGATGATCGCGCTGGCGGCAGCGGTCGACGGCGAGGCCCGCCGGCTGCGAAAGATCATGGAAGCGGTCCGCGAGGTGAAGCAGCAGGCCCACGCCGAGATCACCCAGGCGCAGTACGCGATTCTCGGTGACGGCCTCTATCCCGACGCCACCTTCACCCTCCGCCTCGCCTACGGCACGGTCAAGGGCTACGAACACGACGGCAAGCGGATCGATCCGATCACCCACTACGCCGGGCTGTTCGATCGGGCGACGCTGAAGAAGGAGACGCCGCCGTTCGATCTTCCCTCGCGCTGGCAGACGCAGCGGAAGGAGCTCGAGGCCAACGACGCCTTCCTAAAAGTCCCGTTCAACTTCGTCTCCACCGCCGACATCATCGGCGGCAATTCCGGCAGCCCGGTGGTCAACCGCGACGGCGAGCTCGTTGGGCTGATCTTCGACGGCAACATCCAGTCGCTGATCCTCGACGTCGCCTACGACGACCGGCAGAGCCGGGCTGTCTCGGTCGACGCCGCTGGGATCCTCGCCGCCCTGCGGACGGTGTACAAAGCCGACGGAATCGTCGCCGAGCTGACCGCCGCCCAGCAGCCCCCACGGGCCCGGGCCGCCGCCGCCGGGGACGCCGGCTGGAAGTCGCTGTTCGACGGCGAATCGCTGGGGGGCTGGAAGAGCACGTCGTTCGGCGGCGAAGGTGAGATTGCTGTCGAGGATGGCTCGATCATGATCGGCCGTGGCTCCGACATGAGCGGGATCACCTGGACGAAGGACGTGCCGAAGCAGAACTACGAGATCGAGCTCGAGGCCCAGCGCGTCGACGGCAACGATTTCTTCTGCGGGCTGACGTTCCCGGTCGGCGACGATCCCTGCAGCTTCATCGTCGGCGGCTGGGGCGGGGGGGTCGTCGGCCTCTCGAGCATCGACGGCCAGGATGCGGCCCACAACAGCACGACGTCCTACAAGGAGTTCAAGTCGGGCCGCTGGTACACCGTCCGCGTTCGCGTCACGCCGGAGCGGATTGCCTGCTGGCTCGACGACGAGCAGGTGGTCGACCAGAAGCTCGCCAACCGGATCGTCTCGATCCGCAACGAGGTCTTCGCCTCGAAGCCGCTCGGGATCGCCACCTACTCCACCGTTGCCCGCGTCAAAAACATCCGCGTCCGGCCGGTGGGTGCTGGGGCCGAGCCAGTGGCCGAAGGCGCGGACGCCGCGCAGGACGAATGAACGACACGCCATCCGACACCACGGCGGCGGGGGAGGAGGCAGATCCGTCGGCCTCCCCCGCGGCTGACCGTCCCGACAAGCTCCGGCTGCGGATTGCCGGGGAGGCGGGGCGGATGCTCGCCGACCGTGGTGGCGACGCCCGCCGCGCTGGCTTCCGGGCCGCCAGGCGCGTGGGGAGAGGCTGGGTGCCGCCGCAGCATCTTCCCGATGCGAGTGAGATCCGCCGCGAGACCGAGCGGGCGATGGTGCAGGGCTCCGATGCTCCGGCGGGGAAGCCGGGTCTTCCCGGCGACCGGTTCGACCGGATGGCCGAGCTCGTCCGCGTCCTCGGCGCGGTGAAGCGCGATCCGGTCAAGTATCCGGAGGGGGACGCACTCGAGCATTCGCTCCAGGTGTTTGCCCGAGTGAGCGAGGAGTGTCCGTGGGACGAAGAGCTGCTCACCGCGGCGCTGGTTCACGACATCGGCCTGGCAATCGACCGCTCCGCCGCGGTGGCCGCGGCGCTCGAGGAGCTTGCCGATCTCGTCACCGCTCGCACCCGGTGGCTGGTGGAGATGCTGCCGGTGGCGACGGCCCTCCACGCCGGCACGCTCGGGCACAGGGCCCGCCATCGGCTCGAGGAGCATCCCGACTACGACAGCCTCCGCCTTCTTGAATCAGCCGACCGCCGCGGGCATGTCCGCAGCGGCGAGGCCCCGACGCTCGAGGAGGC
>Ga0114972_10000856_pt1 | contig 22962 bp, 22 predicted proteins | sample M_140807_EF_Meta_FD_87354 | JGI IMG/M metagenome (GOLD analysis project Ga0114972, IMG submission 87354) | Freshwater microbial communities from Lake Montjoie, Canada to study carbon cycling - M_140807_EF_MetaG | ecosystem: Environmental > Aquatic > Freshwater > Lake | place: Lake Montjoie...
CCCCTGACCGGGGTGATCGGCTTCTCAGGTCTGCTCGCCCAGCTTCCGGACCATTCCCCCGCGGCGCTCACCTACATCGGAAAGGTGATCTCCAGTGGCGAGTCGCTTCTAGCCGTCGTGAACGACATCCTCGACTTCTCCAAGCTCGAGGCCGGCCAGGTGGAGCTTGACCCCGCGCCGTTCCATCTCCGGGACTTCCTCACAGAGACCACGGGCCTGTTCGCAGAGCGGGCGGACGCCAAGGGCCTGAAACTGGACGTCCGTATTGCCGAGCCTGCGCCCGACTACGTCCTCGCGGACTGCGGTCGTTTGCGCCAGGTCCTGTCCAACCTCCTCAGCAATGCCATCAAGTTCACCGAGAGGGGCTCGGTCGTTATCCATGCCAGGCATGACGCAAAGACTGCGGCACTGGAAATCTCGGTGAGGGATACAGGCGTCGGAATCAATCCCGAGCAACTTGAACTCCTCTTCCAGCGCTTTACCCAGGCCGACGGCTCCATCAGCCGCCGTTACGGGGGCACAGGCCTGGGGCTTTCGATCTGTCGCCAGCTGACCGGCCTGATGGGCGGCGAGATCCGCGCCACCTCGACGCCAGGCGCCGGCTCGGCCTTCACATTCGACATCCGGGCGCCGGCTTCCGAACCTCCGGTGTTCCAGACTGAGCCGGACGCCGTAGAGGAAGCCCCCGGGGAGTGCCTCAGCATCCTTGTCGTCGACGACCTGGACGCCAACCGCGAGATCGTCCGCGCGCTCCTTGAGGCCGCTGGCCAGCAGGTGCACGAGGCGTCCGGGGGCGCACAGGCGGTCTCTCTGGCCGTGGGGCAGACCTTCGACCTGATCCTGATGGACCTGCAGATGCCGGGGATGGACGGCTTTGCGACCACTCGGGCGATCCGCCGCCTGTCGCCCGAGAACAGCACCACGCCGATCATCGCCCTTTCGGCCAATGTCCTGCCGGAACATGTGGACGCCGCTGAGCGCGCCGGCATGAATGACCACATCGGCAAGCCGATCGTCCCGGCCAAACTCTTCGCAGTGCTCAACCGCTGGGCGGGGGTGAGGGTGGCTGCGGCCCTTGAGGTCGAGCCGGGCTGAGCCTCAGCGCTTTTCCAGGTGTCCGACGCGGGCTAAGCTCCGGTTCCCAACGGAGGTCCCGATGATCCGACGCCGCCAAGTCCTGGCCGCCGCCCTCCTGGCCGCAGGCCCCGCACTCGCCGCGGGCAGTCCCGGCCTGGTTAGGGTCCGGCTTTCAACAAAGCTCGGCGACATCCTTCTGGAACTGCGGGGTGACAAGGCCCCCGCAACGACGGCCAACTTCCTCCGCTATGTCGTCGAACGCCGCATGGATCATGGGACTTTTTACCGGCGCTCCGTTCCGCCGGGGTCCAAGACCTTCGACTACGGGGTGATCCAGGGCGGCCTGCAGAACGATCCAGCCTGGATCCTGCCCCCGGTCCGCCACGAGTCCACGGCCCGGACCGGGCTCAAGCACACCAATGGCGCCATCTCCATGGGGCGGCGGGCGCCCGGAACGGCGACTTCGGACTTCTTCATCTGCGCTGGCGACCAGAGCTATCTCGACGCCGATCCCTCGGGGCCCGGCGATAACCTGGGCTTCGCCTGCTTCGGCTATGTGGTGGAGGGGATGGAGACGGTGGAAAAGATCATGGCCCTGCCGGTTTCGCCGACCGCCGGGGTCGGGACCATGAAGGGCGAAATGCTGCGCAATCCCCTGCCGATCACCGCACGCAGGGTCTGACCCTCAGCTCGCCACCTTGGCGAATCCGGCGAGCAGACGGGACAGCCCCGGTTCGTCGACGCGGCCAGCGGCTTCCTCCGGTGCCAGCCAGAGCCTTTCCCGCTGGCCGGCCTCGGGCCATTCGTCATGCTCGGTCTCGACACGGAGCGGATAGACCTTGACCCTGACGGGCTGGAGAGCACCGCTGGACAGCCGTTTGTCATAGTCGAAGACGCCGATCTTGCGGGCCCCGGTCCTGCCCTCCACGCCAGCCTCCTCCCAGGCCTCCCGGGCCGCTGTCTGGTGCGGCTTGAGATCCTTGACCGGCCAACCCTTCGGCACCACCCAGCGACGGGTTTCACGGGAGGTGATCAGCAGGACCTCGATGCCGCCGGACGCGGGGGGCCGCCAGACCAGGGCCGCGTACTGGGCCAGGCGCCCGGTTCCCAGAGGCCCCAGCTCAGGACGTACAAACTTTCCGACCATTATCCACCCCCCGTCCCGAGCCACTGCAGCCAATTCCCGGCTGATCTGGCTGTGCATTCACGCAACTGTCACATTAGCCGAGGCCGCCGCCAGCCCTTGCCCACCGCGCCGGCTTGTGACACCTCGCCCAAAGATCAGGGAACCCCGACCATGACCGACCCTCAACCCGCCTCCGTTTACGATCTCGACCATGCCGAGCAGGTCGAGAGCCTAGCCACCTTCGCTATCCTGGTGGACAACGAGCCGGGTGTCCTGCACCGCCTTGTCGGCCTGTTCGCGGCCCGCGGCTACAACATCGAGAGCCTGACGGTGGCGGAGACCGACCGGAACGCTCACACCAGCCGGGTCACGATCGTCACCCGCGGTGCCCCGCAGGTTCTGACCCAGATCGAAGCCCAGCTTCAAAAGATGGTGGCGGCGCGCCACGTCCAGGACGTTACCCGCGATCCCAATGGACTGCAGCGGGAATTGGCACTGGTGAAGGTTCGCGGGGTCGGCGCCGAGCGGGTCGAGGCCCTGAGGATCAGCGAGATCTTCCGGGCCAAGGTCCTGGACACGACGATCGACAGCTTCATCTTCGAGGTGACCGGGCCTTCATCGAAGATCGACAAGTTCATCGACCTCATGCGCCCCCTGGGGCTGGTCGAGCTGGCCCGGACCGGGGTTCTGTCGATTACCCGGGGCGCCGAGACCCTCTGAAACGCAGACGGCCCGGGCGTTTCCACCCGGGCCGTCGTCTAGACCTGTCGCTGGGATCAAGTAAGCAGGCGAACCCTGTAGAGGGAGGCGCCGATCACGGCGCCGATGACCGGTGCCACAAAGAACAGCCACAGCTGAGACAGGGCCTGGCCACCCGCAAGGATGGCCGGTCCGAAGCTGCGGGCTGGATTGACCGAGACGCCCGTGACCTGAATACCGACAATGTGGATCACAGCCAGGGTCACGCCGATGGCGAGGCCCGCGAAACCCGGCGACGCCTTTTCGGAGGTCGAACCCAGGATCACGATGACGAACAGGGCGGTCATCACGATCTCGAAGATCAGGGCTGACTGCTGGCTGTACTCACCAAGGTACCCCGGACCCCAACCATTCTGACCGAGATGGGCCGTGGAGCCCACGATGGCGGCGAGGATGGCGGCGCCCGCCAGCGCCCCGGCGAACTGGGCCACCCAGTAGCTGAGCATATCGCGCAGGTTCATGCGTCCCGCGATGAAGACGGCCAGGCTGACGGCGGGGTTTACGTGGCAGCCCGAGATCGGGCCAATGCCATAGGCCATGGCGATGATCGCACCGCCAAAGGCGAGAGAAACGCCGAGCTGGCCGACGTTGTCAGCTCCGGCGAGAACCGCCGAGCCGCATCCGAACAGCACGAGCGTAAGCGTGCCAATGAATTCCGCTAACATCTTGGACATGAAGCCCTCCCTAGTTTGTCGATCCAGCTTGCGCCAATCCAGGGATTTGGTGAACAGGGAATTTACGAAACCAGCCGCAGGGCCGTCGGAGCCGTTGGGGGATTGAGAATTCAGCCTGCCTGCACTATATGACAACTGTCCGGTTCGCCGGACTATGGGGATAAACGCGCACGAAATAAGCGGACTGGACCCGGGTGCGATTCCCGGCGGCTCCACCAAACTCCTTCCCTCGCCTTGGCGGGGAAATGCGGGGCCGATCAGCATCGACAGACGTGTAAAGGTGTTGCTTTCTTCCGGCTTGGCCCACCGTTTCGGGCTTTAAACTAAATGCGAACGATAACTTCGCTGGAGAGGTTCGTCTGGCCGCGTAAGCGACCCGACGGGTTTCGACCTGAAGCCCTGGCGTCTTAGCAGCGTCAGGCGGGGCCGGGAGGGGGCCCGGCAACAGAACCCCTCCACCTTCCCGGAGACGGACCTGTGACAAAGACTCCTGACCCTTCACCGGGATGGGGGATGGAACCTTGCGCGGGGCTCCGGGGGCGCTAGTTTGTCGAACGACCTCTGGACAGGACCCAAATGGCTCAGGAACCACCCGCCCAGGACCTCATGAACTATGAGGCCATGGCCCAGGAGGCCCTGCGCGGGGTTGTCCGCGCCGCTCTCATCCGGGCTGGCCAGCCCGGGGGGCTTCCGGGCGCTCATCATCTCTACCTGACCTTCAAGACAGGGGCCGTCGGCGTCGAAGGGCCGGAAGACCTGCTGTCGCGCTACCCGGACGAGATGACCATTGTCCTGCAGCACCAGTTCTGGGACCTCGAATTGGACGCAGTCGGTTTTTCCGTGACGCTCAAGTTCGGCGGCCGGCCGCAGAGGGTGACAGTGCCCTATGCCGCCATGAGCCGTTTCTACGATCCCAGCGTACAGTTCCTGCTGCAGTTCGAGGCCGAAGCCGCCGGGCCGGCGCCCGCCCCCGCACCGTCACCGGTCGCATCCATCGTACCGGAGTCAGGTCCGGAGCCTGAGCCTGGCTCTCCGAAGGTCATTTCCCTCGACCAATTCCGAAAGAAGTGAGGCTTCATACCGTGTCAGAGATCCCACCGGAGACCCGCCCGGCAGACACCCCGGAACCCCTGACGGACGAGGCCATCCTGGCCCGGTTCCAGAGGACAAAGAACCAGCCGACCGGCTCCCAGACCCTGGGGTTCCGGATTGTCGCGGTCAGCCAGGCGGACAAGTCTGTCGAGGTCGCCTTCGAGGCCCGCGCCGAGCTCCTGCTCAATCCGATGAAACAGATCCAGGGTGGATACCTCTGCGCCATGCTCGACGAGTGCATGTCGGTGGCCTGTATGGTCGCCTCTGGCATGACGCATGTCGCCCCAACCGCAGAGATGAAGACCTCCTTCTTCCGCCCCGCCCTGCCGGGCCCGATCCGCGGCGTCGGCCGGGTCGCAAAGTGGGGGCGGACCCTGGCGTTTACCGAGGGCGAACTCTATGACCCCGAGGGCCGGATTCTGGCCAAGGCCACCGGGACCGCAGTCCCCACGCCCTTCAAATCCTACAAGAGCTGAATGTCCTCCGCGCGCGCGCTCATCCTGCTCCTGGTCACCCTGTTCCTGGCCCTTCCAGGGCGGGCGCAGGCGGCCGACACCACCTTCGGAAACTGGGCGGCCGTCGTCATCGCCGGCGACTGGCGCGGGTCTGGCGGGGGCGCGACCGAGGCCTTCGACAACGCCCGGCATGATGTCTCCGCCGAGCTCGTCCGCCTCGGTTTCTCGCCGGCCAACATCCTTCAGTACTCAGTCCGGCCAACACGCTACGCCAAGGACCGTCCCGCAAAGTCCGACATCCGGGCGATCTTCGACGGACTGACCAAGCTCACCTCGGGCGGGCCGGAAGGCTGCCTATTTTATCTCACATCGCACGGGGCACCCCAGGGCGTGGTTGTCGACCAGTCCATCCTGCCACCCGACATTCTTGCCGCCATGCTGAACAGGACCTGTGGGACCCGGCCGACCATTGCGGTGATTTCAGCCTGCTTCTCCGGCGTCTTCGTGCCCGACTTGAGCGCGCCGAACCGCATGGTCCTGACCGCGGCGCGCCCCGACCGCACCTCCTTCGGCTGCGGGCAGTCGAACCGGTATCCCTTCTTCGACGAGTGCTTCCTGCAGAGCACGCCGTCGGCCAGGAACTTTGCGTCCCTCGCCGCCCAGGTCCAGGTCTGCGTCGCCGAGCGGGAGATCAAGGAGGGGGCTCGCCCACCCTCGGAGCCTCAACTCTTCATCGGCCCGCAACTGAGGCCCGTCCTGCCCCTCTACGCCTTTCCGGTACGGGCCCCTCCCCCATGAGTTCCTCCACGCCCCGCCTGTTCGCGGCGCTGACCCTGATGCTGGCCCTGGCGACTCCCTGGCGTGCGCCTGCGGCTCCGGGCCCGACAGCGGGCGTAGGCGCCACCGTCGCCGCGAAGCCGGCCTCGACACGGACGTCCGCAGGAGCCGCCAAGGCGCCGGAAACAAGGCCGGCAGACGCCGCACAGGATCGCGGGCTGGAAGCCTTCGTCGACGGTCTCGTCCGCGACTCCCTAGTCCAGGACCATATCGCTGGCGCGACAGTGGCGATCGTCCAGGACGGTAGGATTGTCTTGAAGAAGGGCTATGGCGCGGCCTCGCTCGATCCCTGGCGACCTGTGGATCCCGACCGGACCCTGTTCCGCCTGGGCTCGGTTTCGAAGACCTTTACCTGGCTGACGGTCCTGAAGGAGGCGGAGGCCGGGCGACTGCGCCTGCAGGCGCCCGTCAACCTGTTCCTGCCGGAAGCCATTCAGGTACGCGACCAGGGCTATTCAGGCCCGGTGACGCTGGAGAGCCTGATGTCGCATTCGGCGGGCTTTGAGGACCGGGCCCTCGGGCACCTCTTCGAGCGGGACCCCGCACGTATCCGCCCCCTCGCCGTCTATCTCCGCCAGGAGCGGCCGCGCCGGGTACGGCCAGTGGGCGTTCTCTCCAGCTATTCCAACTATGGCGCCGCCCTGGCGGGAGAGGCGGCGGCATGGACCTCGGGCAAGACCTTCGAGCGCCTGGCCGAGGAGAGCCTGTTCGAACCCATGGGGATGGCGCGGACAAGCTTCCGTGAGCCGCATCCGGCCCGGCAGGACCTTCCGGCCCCCCTGGCCCCGGCCCTGGCCGCGGACATCTCCAGTGGGTTTTCCTGGACCGGGGTCGGGTTGCGCACCGAACCCTTCGAGTACATCGGCCAGGTCGCCCCGGCCGGTTCAGCCTCCTCTACCGCTGAGGACATGGCCCGCTACATGATCACCCTGCTGGGCGGCGGCGTCAGGGCCGAGACCCGCGTCTGGGGCGAGGCGACAAACCAGGCCCTCACCCAACCCCTCAGGCGCACCCCGCCCGGGATTAACGGCTGGCGACGCGGCTTCATCGCCTATGCGCTTCCCGGGGGGCTTTCCGGCTATGGCCATGATGGGGCGACCCAGACCTTCATGACCAACATGACGATTGTTCCGGAACTTCGCCTTGGGATCTTCATCAGTACCAACACCAGCACAGGTCGGGTTCTCACCCAGAGGTTTGCTGCCCGGGTGGTGGAGCAGGTCGGGCAGAATTCCACGGCCTGGCCGCGTCCGGCGGCGCCGGGGCTCTACGCCGAACGCGCCCTCTATGAAGGCCGTTACCTCGGGACACGCCGGGCCTATTCAGGCCTTGAGGGCATGCTGGATCGCCTGAATGGTGGCCTGACCGTGCAGGTGACCCGGGAAGGCCGTCTGGTAACGCGTGAGGGGGGGGGCTCCCAGACCTGGGTCCCGGAAGGCTCGCCGAAGTCGGGGCTCTTCATCTCGGATACGGGATACGAGCGCAGGGTGTTCAAGATCGAACGCGACCGCGCGGCTCGGATGCTGACGGCGCTCAACACCCAGGTGTATGAGCGCGCGCCCTGGTGGAGCCGAGCCAGCCTTCTCGGGGTGGCCGCCGCTGCGACCGCCCTCGCCAGTGGTGCCACACTGTGGGGTGCCCTGTTCCGCAATCGCCGGGACTTCCGCCAGACGCCGATCCAGGCCCGCGCCGGCGTCCTGCTGGCGCTGGGGTCCACCCTGTGGCTTGTTGCCCTGGGGCTCTCGGTACTTTGGATGCTGACAACACCCCCGGACCGGCTCCTGTACGATTGGCCAGGGCTCAACCTGCTCGCAGCCTCGGCTACGGCCCTGGTGGCGACCTTGATGACCCTGGTCTGCGCGGGCCTTGCCCCCTTGGTGGTCCGCAGCGGGCGCCGACTGGACAGCTGGAGCCCAGGCCGGCGCATCGGTTACATCGCAACTGTCGGGCTGTCCCTGCTCTTCGGCCTGCTACTGGCGCTCTGGGGCGGCCTCTCGCCCTGGGCCGGATAGCGCCCGGAGCCTGTTCCCTCTGGCTGGAACGTCTGAAGGGGCAAAATAGGCTCTAGGTCCAAAAAATTAGAGCCTCTTTCGATCCGATAACCCGTTGGCACCTATCGGAATACGATGCAGCGATCCTCGCGACGGGCCCACCAAAATTCCCGCGTAAACTCCTCGTTTACCAACCACTGGGTAATTCCTGCCTATTCGTCGGCAGGAACTGCACCCCTTGCGCCCGACGGTGGGAGACTGAGAACCGTGAACGGTTTCTTCGCCGCTCTGCAGAGATTTGGTTTCGGCCGCCTGGCGGCCTTCGCCGGCATCGGCGTGGGTATCGCCGCGGCCCTCGGCGCCCTGTTCATGAACGTGGGACGTCCGAGCGCGCTCCTCTACTCGAACCTCGACCTCAAGGAGGCCGGGGAAATCACCCGGGCCCTGGACCAGGCCAATATTCGCTACGAGGCCAAGGGTGACGGATCGACCCTCATGGTGGCGAGGGATGAGGTCGCCACCACCCGACTGCTCCTGTCCGGCAAGGGGCTGCCGACGGCAGGCTCCGTCGGTTACGAAATCTTCGACCAGACCGGCGTCGTCGGCCAGACAGACTTCGTCCAGCAGCTCAACCGCCAGCGCGCCCTTGAGGGCGAGCTGGCCCGGACCATCCAGGGCCTGGAAGGCGTCACCTCGGCGCGGGTTCACCTGGTGCTCCCCAAGAAGGAGCTATTCGAGGACGAGATCCAGCAGGCCTCGGCCTCCGTCAGCATCGCGGTCGGCGCCCGGGAGCCCACCCCGGACCAGGTCCGCGCCATCCAGAACCTGGTGGCGGGCGCTGTCCCCAACATGAAGCCCGACAGGGTCACGGTGGTGGACCAGCACGCCAAAACCCTTTCCGGTGGCAGCGAGGGCGACGCCATGGCCTCCGATGGCCGCAAGTCCGCCGTCGAGACCCGGGTCGCAAAAACGGTCAAGACTCTGGTGGAGGGCGTCGTCGGGCCCGGGAAGGCGCGGGTCAACGTCACGGCCGACCTTGATCTCTCTCAGGTGACTATCCAGCAGGAAACCTTCGACCCAGAAGGCCAGGTAATTCGTTCAGAGACCACCAGCGAGGAAAACGCCAACGAAAACCAGCCGAACCCGTCCGGCGCCGTCACCGCGGCGGCCAACATCCCCGGCGCGCCTCCGAATGCGGACGGCAATGTCAGCTCGGTATCCGGGCGGACTGGCACGACCACGAACTACGACATCTCCAAGACCGTACGCACCGAGGTCAAGGAGCCAGGACAGATCAAGCGCCTCTCCGTCGCTGTGGCTGTGGATGGCGTGACGGCCCCGGCCGGCAAGGACGGCAAGCCCGGCGCCTATAAGGCCCGCCCGGCCGCGGAAATGCAGAGGATCGAGCAACTGGTCCGGACCGCTGTCGGCTTCGACGCCCAGAGAGGCGACCAGGTCACGGTGATCAACGTCCAGTTCCCGAGCGCCGATACCGGCGGCGGCGTCGTTACCGCCAACCCCCTGATGGGCTTCGACAAGAACGACATCATGCAGATCGTCCAGTGGGTGATCCTGCTGATCGTCGCCCTGCTGACCATCTTCTTCGTGGTCCGGCCTCTGTTCAACGGCTCTGCTGGGCCTCGGACCGGCGTGACCCGGCTGGTCACGACGGCAGATGGACAGCAGATGATGCTGCCGATGGATCCCTCGACCGGGGATCCGCTCTCCCTGCCCGGCCCCGACCAGAGCGAGATGGAGCAGCGGATCGCGATCGCCAAGATCGAGGGCCAGGTCAAGGCCAGTTCGATCAAGCGCGTGGCGGAGTTCGTTGAGTCCCATCCTGAGGAGTCGGTGGCGCTGCTGCGCACCTGGCTGCACCAGCCAACATGAGCCGGGGACCCCAAAAAGGCGGCATAATCACCGACGCCTCCATGCTGACAGGGCCGGAGAAGGCCGCGATTGTTCTTCTCACCCTGGGGGAGGAGGGCACCGCGATCTGGCAGATGCTGGACGAGGAGGAGATCAAAGAGGTCTCCCAGGCCATGGCCACCCTCGGCAACGTCACGTCCAACGTGGTCGAGGTCCTTCTGGTCGAATTCATCTCGAACATCTCCGGCGGCGGCACCGTCATGGGCTCGTTCGAGCAAACCCAGCGGCTCCTCAACTCCTTCCTCGACCCCGACAAGGTCGACGGCCTCATGGAGGAAATCCGCGGTCCGGCCGGCCGGACCATGTGGGACAAGCTGGGCAATGTCAGCGAAGGCGTCCTCGCCAACTACCTGAAGAACGAGTACCCCCAGACCGTCGCCGTCGTCCTTTCCAAGGTCAAGCCAGACCATGCCTCCCGCGTCCTCGGTGCCCTGCCCGAGGACTTCGCCATGGAATGCGTGACCCGGATGCTCCGCATGGAGCCGGTCCAGCGCGAGATCCTCGACAAGATCGAGCAGACCCTGCGCACAGAGTTCATGTCGAACCTGGCGCGCACCTCAAAGCGCGACAGCCATGAAATGATGGCCGATATCTTCAACGCCTTCGACCGGCAGACCGAGACCCGCTTCATCTCGGCCCTCGAGGAGCGGAACCGCGACAGCGCCGAGCGTATCCGGGCCCTGATGTTCGTCTTCGAGGACCTCTCCAAGCTTGATCCCGGCGGGGTCCAGACCTTGCTCAGGGCGGTGGACAAGTCCCAGCTCGGCCTGGCCCTGAAAGGCGCATCCGAGGACCTGCGGAACCTGTTCTTCTCCAACATGTCCGAACGTGCCGCCCGGATTCTGCGGGAGGACATGGAGAACATGGGCCCCGTCCGGCTCCGCGATGTCGACCAGGCCCAGATGGCCATGGTCCAATCGGCGAAGGACCTGGCGCAGAAGGGCGAGATCATGCTCGCCGGCTCAAGCGGCGATGACGAGCTGATCTACTGATGGCCGAGCCCCTCCTCGAAAGATTTAGCTTCGACACCGTCTTTGACGGCGTTGGCAATGTTGCGCGCAGCGCCCCCCGGCCCAAGCGCTACTTCACGGCAGACGAGATGGAGGCCGTTCGCGGCCGCGCCTTCGCGGACGGCGAGCAGAAGGCCCTCGGCGAGATGTCGGCTCTGCAGGCGCGGGCGCTTGCGGAGATCGCAAAGCACGCTGAACACGGGCTGGGAAGCCTGGCGAAGGTGGCCCACGCCCACCGGGAGGGCTCTGCGGGCCTCGCCCTTGCCTGCGCCCGCGCCATCACCGGCGAAGTCCTGGGCCTCTTCCCAAGGGCGGCCCTGGAGAGCGCGCTCGCCAGCCTCGCCGACGAAATCGAGTCCGAGCCACGGCTGATCGTGAGCGTGTCGCCTGCGCTTGCGGCTGCGGTGGGTGAGACCCTGTCCGCCACCGCCGCGGCTATCGGTTTCACAGGGCAGATCCTGGTCCGCGAGGATGCCGACCGGATCGGAGCCACCTTTACCCTGGATTTTGGCGACGGCGCCGCGAGCTTCGATCCCGAAGACGCGGCGCTGCGGGTCGGGAAGGCCCTGGAGGCCGCCCTGGCCGCCGAAGGCATGCACGCTGAACCTCTGCACCCCGGTGGGGAAGGCTGAACGACATGAGTGACAACGATCTCGATCTTGACGAACTGGGTCCGGCCGATACTCCACCGCGCCCTGGCGACGACACGGGGGAGAAGACGGCATCGGACCTTGCACCCATCTTCGATGTCCCTGTGTCGATCTCGGCTGTGCTCGGCCGAGCCACCATGAGCGTCTCGCAACTGCTGCAGCTCAACTCCGGCAGCGTACTGGAGCTGGACCGGCGGGTCGGTGAGGCCATCGACATCTACGTCAACAACCGTCTGGTGGCGCGCGGTGAGGTCGTCATCGTCGACGAGCGCCTCGGCGTGACCATGACGGAAATCATCAAGGACGGCGACACCCAGTCCTAGGGACCCGGGGTCGAAGCGGAGACGGATCATGCGGCTTCTAGTCGTTGGACAACTGAACGGACAATTGGCGGCCGCCGTGAAGATGGCGATGGCGCAGGGGGCGAAGGTCAGCCACGTGGAGACTATAGCGGCGGCCACCCACGCCTTGCGGGCCGGACAGGGCGCAGACCTGCTGCTGGTGGACTACAACCTGGATATCGCCGCCCTCATCGCCGCCAACGAGGCCGAGCGAATCCGAGCGCCGGTGGTGGCCTGCGGTGTCGATTCCGACGCCCGCAAGGCGGCCGACGCCATCCGGGCAGGCGCCAAGGAGTTCATTCCCCTTCCGCCGGACGCAGAGATGATCGCCGCGGTCCTGGCCGCCGTGTCCGACGATAATCGTCCGATGATCGCCGAGGACCCGGCCATGCGGGCGGTCATCGCCATGGCCGAGCAGGTGGCACCGTCGGACGCGTCGATCCTCATCACCGGAGAGAGCGGCTCCGGCAAGGAGATCGTCGCCCGACACGTCCACCAGAAGTCCCGTCGGACCAGCAAGCCCTTCATCTCGGTGAACTGCGCCGCCATCCCTGAGAACCTCCTCGAAAGCGAGCTGTTCGGTCACGAGAAGGGTGCCTTCACCGGCGCCCTCGCCCGCCGTATCGGCAAGTTCGAGGAAGCCAATGGCGGGACTCTGCTACTGGACGAAATCTCGGAGATGGACACCCGGCTGCAGGCCAAGCTCCTGCGGGCCATCCAGGAACGGGAGATCGACAGGGTCGGCGGCTCACAGCCCGTGAGGGTCGACATCCGCATCCTTGCCACGTCGAACCGGGACCTGGTGCAGGCGGTACGGGACGGAACCTTCCGCGAGGACCTGCTTTACAGGCTCAATGTCGTCAATCTGAGACTGCCACCACTTCGCGAACGTCCCGGCGACATACTGCCGATGGCTGAGTTCTTTATCCGCAAGTACGCCGCAGCGAACGGGCTTCCACCCCGCGTCCTTTCGGCCGAGGCTCGCCGGCGCCTTCTGGGTCATCGCTGGCCCGGAAATGTGCGCGAGCTTGAGAACGCCATGCACCGGGCGGTTCTGCTGGCCAGCGGAGACATCATCGAGGAGGGCGCGGTCCGCCTTCCGGATGGCCAACCTCTTGGCCCCTCCGACGCCGGCGCCCGCGCCGCCCAAGTCGCGGCCACCACGGCCGAGGCCATCTCACGGAGCTTTGTCGGCCAGACCGTAGCGGCCATGGAGCAGCAGCTGATCATCGACACCCTGGAACACTGCTTTGGCAACCGTACCCATGCGGCCAACATCCTGGGCATCTCGATCCGGACCCTCCGCAACAAGCTCAAGGAGTACACCGAGGCTGGCATCAGCGTGCCGGCGCCCCAGATGGGCGCGAGCGCGGCCTGAGGACCTGATCGGTGGCTGACACAACATTCAACGGGGTCGAGCCCCGCAAGCTGACCCCCGCCCTGGTCCTCAGTTGGTTGTTGCGGGGTGAGGTCGCGCTAGCCCTCGGCGTCGTGGCGGTTCTGGTCCTGCTGATCCTGCCCGTCCCGGCCTTTCTTCTGGACGCGCTACTGGCGATCTCGATCTCGGCGTCCATCCTCATCCTGATGACCTCGCTGTTCATCCGGAGGCCTCTCGACTTTACGGCCTTCCCGACGGTCCTGCTGGTCACGACCCTGTTCCGGCTGGCCCTGAACGTGGCCTCGACCCGGCTGATCCTGGCGCACGGCCATGAGGGCGTGCACGGCGCAGGCCAGGTCATCGAGTCCTTCGGTCGCCTGATGACCGGAGGCAATTTCACGATTGGCCTCATCGTCTTCGCCATCCTGGTGATCGTGAACTTCGTGGTCATCACCAAGGGTTCCGGCCGGATCGCTGAGGTCGCGGCCCGCTTCGCCCTCGACTCCATGCCCGGAAAGCAGATGGCGATCGACGCCGACCTGTCAGCGGGCCTGATCGACCAGGAAGAGTCACGCCGACGCCGCAAGGAGCTCGAACAGGAATCGACCTTCTTCGGCTCGATGGACGGTGCCTCGAAGTTCGTCCGCGGCGACGCCATCGCCGGGCTGATCATCGTGGCGATCAACATCATCGGCGGCATCCTCATCGGGATCCTGCAGCACGGCGTTCCACTGGCGCAGGCGGCATCCACCTACACCCTCATGACGATCGGCGACGGACTGGTGACCCAGATTCCGGCCCTGATCATCTCGATCGCTGCCGGCTTCCTGGTGTCCAATGCAGGCGTCGATGGCTCGACGGACCAGGCGCTGGTCACACAATTGGCCATGAACCCCGTCAGCCTTGGAATGGTCTCGGCATCGGCGGGTGTGATCGCCCTCATCCCGGGCATGCCGGTGGTCCCCTTCGCCCTGCTCTCCATCGGTGCTGGCATCCTCGCCTGGCGGCGATCCTCGAATACGCGGCTGGCTGAGATCCTGGGGATACAGGACCCCGGCGGATCCCAGCCGGACACCGAGGAGCACATCAGCCAGACCCTTGCCATGGACGAGATCAAGATCGAGCTGGGCTACGGGTTACTGCCCCTGATCAACGACCTTGAAGGCCGTCGCCTGACGGACCAGATCAAGGCCCTGCGCAAGACCCTCGCCGCGGAGTTCGGCTTTGTCATGCCGCCGGTCCGGATCCTCGATAACATGCGACTACCCGCTCAGGGCTACCTCATCCGCATCAAGGAGCTGGAGGCCGGATCTGGAGAGGTGCGCCTGGGAAGCCTGATGGCCATGGACCCGCGGGGCGGTCAGGTGGATCTACCGGGCGAGCACATGCGCGAGCCAGCCTTCGGACTGCCGGCGACATGGATTGAGGATAGCCTCCGGGAGGAGGCGACCTTCCGCGGCTATACCGTGGTCGACCCCTCGACCGTGCTCACCACCCATCTGACCGAGATCCTGAAGGAGAACATGCCGGACCTGCTGTCCTATTCGGAGGTCCAGAAGCTGCTCCGGGACCTGCCGTCGGAACAGAAGAAGCTGGTCGACGACCTCGTCCCCTCGGTGGTCTCGGCGAGCACGCTCCAGAGGGTCCTGCAGGCCCTCCTGCGCGAACGCGTCTCGATCCGCGACCTACCCTCCATCCTCGAGGGGCTTGGCGAGGCGGCGCCGCACAGCGCCTCGCTCACCAGCCTCGTTGAGCAGGTCAGGGCCCGGCTGGCCCGACAGCTCTCCTTCGCCCACCGTGGGGACGACGGCGCCCTACCGATCATCACCCTCTCTCCAGACTGGGAGACCGCCTTTGCCGAGTCCCTGGTCGGGTCAGGCGAAGACCGCCAGCTGTCCATGGCGCCTTCGCGGCTCCAGGAGTTCATCCGTGGGGTTGGCGACGCTTTTGAGCGCGCAGCGCAGGCCGGGGAATCTCCGGTCCTGCTCACCAGCCCGGGTATCCGCCCCTATGTCCGCTCATTGATCGAGCGCTTCCGAGGCCAGACCCCGGTCATGAGCCAGAACGAAGTCCACCCCCGGGCGCGGCTCAAGACCGTGGGGATGATTTGATGGTCAAGGGAGATCGCGTCGTGGATCAAACCGGGGGCGAGTTGCGGCGGGCGCCTCTGACTGCTAGCGAGATGTCGTCCCAGGCCAGCGCCGAACAAGGCATGGAAAGCTGATGTTTGATCTGAAACCCAACAGCCGCCCGGCGCGCTTCACCTCGGACATGTTCTGGGAGCTGATGTCCTTCGATACCCTGATGACCCGACAGGTCATCCACCTGATCTACTGGTCGGGCCTGGGGATCACCGCCCTGGTCGGCTTTGGCTTCATCGGCACGGCCGTGGGCGTGGCCATCCGCGAGAAATTCCCCTTCGGAATCCTGCTCGGCATGGCTGTTCTGGTTGGCGGCGCCCTGGTGATCGGCATTCTGGCCCTGCTCTGGAGGGCCTTCTGCGAGCTCTATGTGGCGCTCTTCCGGCTCAGCGACGACATCCACGCCCTGCGCCAGGCCAATGATCAGGACGACAATAGCGACGGCGCCCCCTGACCTCAGGCGCCCGCTGACGCCCGGCCGGCCCGCAGGATTCCCATTTCGTCGAGTTCCGCGTTGTCCCGGCGCGCGGCCTCCTGGACACGGCGCCGGGCCAATCCGTCCGCGACGTTTTCATACTTCTTCTGGGTCTCGAAGGCCTCCACAAGGGCGTCACGGGCCCCGGCCTCTTCGGCCAGGACCAGCTCAAGGACCGAAAGCAGGGTCATCCGGCGCGCCTTGCATCCGGCAAGGAAGCCCGGATGATGGAAGGCGGCGACGGGATCGCTCCGGATGAAGTCCGCCTCCGCCTCGATCTGGGCGTCGAGAACCACGAGCCCCATTTCCGCTACCTCCCGGCGGGCCATGATCTCTGCCAGGCGTTTGCGGACAGTCTCCACCTCGTAGCCCGCGATGCGGACAAGGCTCTCGTCCCAGCTCATGCGCTGCCGCCAGAAAGGATCTGTTCAAGCCTGAAGAAGGACTCCGGAAGGCTCGAAACCTCGTCCTTATCCTGTCCCAGGAAGGCCTCAAGGGCCGCATTGAGGGCGATAGCCCTGTCGACCATAGGGTCCGATCCCGCCCGGTAGGCGCCGATGCGGATCAGCTCCTCCATATTGGCGTAGGCCGAGAGAACCTGACGGGCATCGCGTACGATCGTGCGTTCCCGGGTGTCCTGGCAGCCGGGCATGGTCCGGCTGATTGACTTCAGGACATTGATCGCCGGGAAGCGTCCGCGCTCAGCGATGGCCCGCTCCATGACAATGTGGCCGTCGAGGATACCCCGCACGGCGTCGGCGATCGGTTCGTTGTGGTCGTCGCCGTCCACGAGAACGGTGAAGATGCCGGTAATAGGCCCGCCGCGTGTACCGTCAGGGCGCACAGGACCCGGGCCGGCGCGCTCCAGAAGCTTTGGCAGCTCCGTGAAGACGGTCGGCGTATATCCCTTGGTGGTCGGGGGTTCGCCTGCGGCGAGTCCGATCTCCCTCTGGGCCATGGCGAAGCGGGTCACCGAGTCCATCAGGCAGAGAACCTCCAGGTCCTGGTCCCGCATGTACTCGGCGATGGCCAGGGTCATGTAGGCCGCCTGCCGCCGCTTGAGCGCCGGCTCGTCGGAGGTGGCGACCACGACGACGGCCCGCTTGAGACCCTCCTCGCCGAGCGTCTCCTCGATGAATTCGCGCACCTCCCGGCCCCGCTCGCCGATCAGGCCGACCACGACGGCATCGCACTCCGACTGGCGGGCCAGCATGGAGAGAAGCACCGACTTGCCGACCCCGGAGCCGGAGAAGACCCCCAGCCTCTGCCCGCGGCAGCAGGTGGTAAAAACGTTCATCGCGCGGACGCCGAGGTCCAGCCTGGGGCCCACCCGGTCTCGGGCGTGAGCGGGCGGCGGCGAGGCGCGGAGAGGATAGGCGGCGACGCCGCGCGGAAGCGGGCCCTTGCCGTCTATGGGTTCGCCAAAGGCGTTCACGATACGCCCAAGCCAGCCCCGGGTCGGATGAACGGCGGATCCCTGGGGGTCGATGTGAATGGCAGCGCCGGGCGCTATGCCCTCGACAGGGCCAAAGGGCATGAGCAGTGCACGGGAGTCCCGGAAACCCACCACCTCGGCGGCCAGGGGCGGCGCACCTCTCCGTTCGATCTCGGCCCGGGCACCAACCGCCAGCCGGGTCATGCCGCCGCGCGCCTCGATGAGCAGGCCCGAGACCGCCGCAACCCGCCCGGTGACGACCAGGGGCTCCAGCTTCTCAACGGCCTCGACAAGGTTGTGCAAGACGCAGTCTCCAGTCGCGACTCAGGACCGCAGTTTGTGTCCTACAGGCTTAATCAGCTGTGAAGAGCCGGGATCGGGATCAGGCCCCCTAAACCGCCGCCGTCCGGCGATCCGCATGCCCGAAGCGCCGAAGGAAGAGACCAAGGATCAGGCCGGCGAAGAGGGCGCGCCCAAGGGTGCGGCCCGGCCGCAGCCTGATCTCATCCCCGAGGCTGAAGGGCTGGGGGGGAAGGGCCTCCAGCGGCGCGGACAGGTCCGGGTCGCCCCAATCCTCGGGAAAGATCCCGGCACCGGCCTCGGCAAGGCCGCTGGGACCGGGATCGGCGTCCAAATCCGGAGACATGCCCTGACCTCCTGCTGGCCGGCGACGTCGCCGTGCGCCTCTAATATGGGCCTGAAGCGCCCGGGCGCCAGTCCGGGCGAGCGACAGGAATTCGCCGGGTATGTCCAATCACAAAAGATTCAACAGGCCCGAAGCCGCGCCTGGAAGCACGGGCTTGCGGCCGATTCGCGAACCGGGTTAACGGTTTTCACAGCAGGGTTACCAACATTAACCTTTCTTAAATTAACCCTCTGGCAGGGTGCATTTGCCGGGCGCGCGTCGCGAAGCGAATCAGCGCTCAGGCCGGAGGGGCAAGGAGGCAAGTATGCGCGTACTGCTTATCGAGGACGACAGCGCGACAGCGCAGAGCATTGAACTGATGCTCAAGTCGGAGGGGTTCAATGTCTATACGACGGACCTGGGTGAGGAAGGCATCGATCTGGGCAAGATCTATGACTACGACCTGATCCTGCTGGATCTGAACCTGCCCGACATGAGCGGCATGGACGTGCTGCGGAACCTGCGGGTCGGCAAGATCGACACGCCCATCATGATCCTCTCCGGGACTTCGGAGATCGACACCAAGGTCAAGACGCTCGGCGGCGGTGCCGACGACTACATGACCAAGCCCTTCCACAAGGACGAACTGGTCGCCCGGATCCACGCCGTGGTCCGCCGGTCCAAGGGCCACGCCCAGTCCGTGATCCGCACAGGCGACATCCTGGTCAACCTCGACGCCAAGACGGTGGAGGTGAACAACAACCGGGTGCACCTGACGGGCAAGGAGTACCAGATGCTGGAACTCCTCTCCCTTCGGAAGGGCACGACCCTGACCAAGGAAATGTTCCTCAACCACCTCTACGGCGGCATGGACGAGCCCGAGCTGAAGATCATCGACGTCTTCATCTGCAAGCTGCGCAAGAAGCTGGCTGCCGCCGCGGACGGCAAGCATTACATCGAGACGGTCTGGGGACGCGGCTACGTGCTCCGCGACCCGATGGAGGGCCAGGTCGCCGCCTGACCGGTCGACCCCCTCCAGGACCTGTAGCGCCCGCCCTACGGCGGGCGTTCTTGTTTCAGAGGCGGTTCAAGATATGGTTCGCCCCTCCGGCGGGATTGGGAGAAGAAACCATGCGGCTTGCCGCACTGTGCGTCACCCTCGCGGCGGCCCTGAGCCTCACCTTCGTTGCCGTCCGTCCGCCGTCGCCCGCACCCGCCGATGCGCCGGCCAGCGCCTTCTCCGCGCAGCGGGCCTTTTCCGATGTCGTGGTCATGGCGAAGTCGCCGCACCCGGTCGGCTCCCCCGCCAATGCCCAGGTCAGGGATTTCCTGCTGGCCCGGATGACCGCCCTGGGCCTGGCGCCCGAAGTCCAGCCGGCCTTTGCCCTCAGGAAGATCGCCCGACTGCAGCAGCCGCTCTTTGTGGGCGGACAGGTGGAGAACATCGTCGGCGTCCTGCCCGGGCGCGATCGCACCGCCCCCGCCCTCGCGATCATGGCGCACTACGACAGCGTCCCGGGCTCGCCGGGCGCCGGGGATGACGCCGCCGGCGTCGCCGCCGCCCTTGAACTGGCCAGGATCCTCCGGCTCCAGGGAACTCCAGCACGGGACGTCATCTTCCTCATAACCGACGGCGAGGAAGCCGGCCTGCTGGGCGCGGATGCCGCCTTCACCCAGATGCCGCTGGCCCGCCGGGTCGGGTTCCTGATCAACATGGAGGCCCGGGGCGGGGGCGGGCTGGCCCAGATGTTCCAGACCGGGGCCCGGAATGCTGGAACGGTCGAGGTGCTTCGCCACAACGCCAGCCGGCCCTCAGCCTCGTCCCTGGCCGTACTGCTCTACTCAGCCATGCCGAACGATACGGACTTCACGGTCTCCCGCGCCGCAGGGATCGACGGCCTGAACTTCGCCTTCATCGGCAGGCAGTTCGACTACCATGCTGCCTCTGCGACGCCAGCGGCCCTGCAGTTGAGCAGCCTGCAGCACATGGGCGATCAGGTCACGGCAGCGGCCCGCGCCCTGGCCTATGCACCCCGGCTTCCGGAGCGCGGGCCAGACCAGGTCTTCTCCCACGTCTTCGGCGACCTCATCATCGCCTATCCACCGCTCGCCGGCTGGCTGGTGCTCGCCGCCTGCACGGGCCTCCTCGCCCTGGCCGTGCGCAATGCCCGCCGGCTTGGGATCCTGGATGCCCCAGGAGTGGCCCGCGGGGTGGGAGCGGCCATCTACCTGCTACTCCTGACCGCCGCCGTGCTGCATCTGGCGCGGCTGATCGGTACCGAAGGTGGTGGGTTCCTGGAACAAAGGCCGCTCCTCGCCCGGGTTGCGACCTGGGAGGCGGCGCTTCTGCTGCTGGGCCTGTCGGTTGCGCTGCTGACGCCGAGACTGACCGGCGCGGGACGGGGCCGTCTTGTTGCGGCAGCCCTCGGCCTCGCGGCGGCGGCGGCGGCGCAGTTCTTTGGCTGGGACCTCGCCGCCCTCGCCCTCGGCGGCGCCGCCGCCGTCTGCGGAGGCCTGACCTTCGGGGCGCCCGTCCGTATTGCGCCAGCCTGGACCGGGGTCCTGGCTACTGCCCTGGCGGTCAGCCTCGGGCTGCAGATCGCCGCGCCGACGGCGGCCTTCCTGGTCGCCTGGCCCCTCCTGGCGGCCTGCCTGTTCGCCGCGCTCACCTCGCTGGGCGGGACAGGATCTAGCTGGAGGATTCCCCTCCTCGGGGTCCTGATCGGGGCACCAACGACCGCCTGGCTCCTGGGCTACGCCCATGGCGTCTTCCTGGGACTCGATCTTCCAGCCCTGTTGGCCGTATTCGGATGGCTCTGCCTGTTGGGGCTCTGGCCAATGATCCAGGGCGATCCCGGGGACAAGATCGGCGATAGGCGCGTTTGGCTGGCAGCGGCGGCGGCCCTCGCCCTCGGGCTGGGACTCTCCGCCCTGGTCCGCCTGGCGCCGCCCTGGTCGGCGCGACACCCCCAGGCCACGATCGTCCAGCACCTGCAGGACGCCGGGGGCGGCAAGGGCTCCACCCTTTCCACCGAGCCTCGTCTCTCCACCTGGACCCGGAAGGTTCTGGCACAGGGTGGCGCACGCCCGGTCCAGACCCGCGACGAACTCGTCGCGCGGGCCCCTTTCTGGGCGAGCCCCGCCCCCACCGTTCCCCTCGCCGGGGCGACGGTCGCCCTTCAGACAATTCAGAATGGCAGGCAGCGGCTGACGGTCAACGTACCCGCCGGCATCCGGGGACTCAGCCTGGACCTGAGGTCCGACACCCTCGCCGGAAGCGCCACCGTGAATGGCCGGCCCGCAGCCCTGCTGGCGGCGCCGGGTGTCTGGAACCGGATCCGGCTGCAGGCGCCCCCTGGAACCCTGGCGGTGGAGTTCACGCCCGCAGGCCCGGGCCGGCTCGAAGTCCGCACCCTGTCGCGCACGGAAGGCTGGCCCAAGGGCCTGCCGCCCCTGCCCGCCCGCAGCCCGCAGGAAATGGCCTTCGGCGACAGCGATACCGCCCTCGTCCGCGATGCCCGGACCTTCAGCTGGTGAGCCGGGAGACCCCCGTGAGCGACTGCGTCATCTACCACAACCCGGCCTGCGGGACCTCGCGCAACACCCTGGCCCTCCTGAGGGAAAAGGAGATCGAGCCCCGGGTCGTGGAATACCTGAAGGTTGGCTGGACCGAGGCCCAGCTGAAGACGCTGGCGGCACGCGCCGGCGTTCCCCTGCGCGCCTTCCTCCGTCTGAGGGGAACCCGAGCCGAGGCGCTCGGGCTCACTGGGGAGGGTGTCTCGGAGGCGACCCTGGCGGCGGCCATGGCGCAGGAGCCGATCCTGGTCGAGCGACCGATCGTGGAAGGCCCGCGGGGTGTGGCCCTGTGCCGCCCGGCTGAACGGGTTCTGGACCTGATCTGAGAGCGGACACGAAAAAGGGCCCCGCCTTGCGGCGGGGCCCCTGTCCGCATCTGGAAAGGATCAATCGAAAACGATGACCGAGCGGGCGAGGCCGCCCTTCTTCATGTCGTCGAAGCCCTCGTTGACCTGGTCCAGCCGGATCCGCTGGGAGATCATCTCGTCGAGCTTGAGCTTGCCGGACATGTAGAAGTCCACCAGGCGGGGCATGTCGACCGGGAAGCGGTTGGAGCCCATCAGCGAGCCCTGGATGCGCTTCTCGCCCAGGAAGGCCGCACCCGGGAGGGTAATGTTCTGGCCGAGCGGGATCATGCCGATGATGTTGGCCGTGCCACCCCGACGCAGCATGTTGAAGGCCTGCTCAGCGGTCTTGGACAGGCCGATGGCCTCGAAGGCATGGTGCACGCCGCCGCGGGTCATCTCGAGGACTTCCTTGACCGCGTCGGTCTTGGAAGCGTCGATGAAGTCGGTAGCCCCGAACTCCCGGGCCAGGTTGTCCTTGGAGCCGAACATGTCGATGGCGATGATCCGGCCGGCACCGGCGATCGCCGCGCCGTTGATTGCCGACAGGCCGACGCCGCCGCAGCCGATAACCGCCACCGTCTCGCCCGGGCGTACGCCCGAGGTGTGGATGGCCGCGCCCACGCCGGTCATGACAGAGCAGCCGATCAGGGCTGCGCGGTCCAGGGGCATGTCCTTGCGGATCGAGACGCAGGCGTGCTCGTGGATCAGCATGTACTCGGCGAAGGAGGACAGGTTGAGGAACTGCGGCAGGGGGGCGCCGTTCTGGGTCAGGCGGGGCTCGTCTGCGGAGTCGCGCTTGGTCTCAGGGCTGACGCAGAGGGACAGGCGTCCCGTCAGGCAGCTTTCGCAGTGGCCGCAATAGGCCGACAGGCAGGTGATGACGTGGTCGCCCACCTTTACCGTGCGCACCTCCGAGCCGACCGCCTCGACGACGCCGGCGCTCTCGTGGCCCAGGACGGCCGGGAGCGGGTGCGGATAGGAGCCTTCCATGAAGTGCAGGTCCGAATGGCACAGGCCGGCGGCCTTGGTGCGGATCAGGACCTC
>Ga0114972_10000858_pt1 | contig 22936 bp, 24 predicted proteins | sample M_140807_EF_Meta_FD_87354 | JGI IMG/M metagenome (GOLD analysis project Ga0114972, IMG submission 87354) | Freshwater microbial communities from Lake Montjoie, Canada to study carbon cycling - M_140807_EF_MetaG | ecosystem: Environmental > Aquatic > Freshwater > Lake | place: Lake Montjoie...
GCGTGCCGACGCCCTGCCTCGACCTCACCATCGCGCTTGCCACCCGCGCGGCGATCGGCGCCGGGCTTTATCGGGCCGCCGCGGCATGAAGATCTGCGTCATCGGGCCGGGCGCCATCGGCGGGCATCTGGCGGTGCGGCTCGCGGCGGGCGGCGCCGAGGTGTCGATCCTCGCGCGCGGGGCGACCGGAATGGCGATCGCCGCGCGGGGCCTTCGCGTCAGCGCGCCGGATGGCGACTTCACCGCCCAGCCGCGCGTGGCGGAGGCGGCGGCCGAGCTCGGCGTGCAGGATGCCGTGCTGGTCTGCACCAAGGTGCCGGCGCACCCGGCGGTTGCCGCCGCGATCGGCCCGCTGCTGCGCCCGGCGACGCCGGTCGTCTTCGTCAATAACGGTATCCCCTGGTGGTACTTCGCGGCCCATGGCGGGCCGGAGGACGGCCAACGGGTGCCCGAAGCCGACCCCGAAGGCGTGGTCTGGGACCGCATCGGGCCGGCGCGCGCCATCGGCGGGGTGATCTATTGCGCGTCGAACGTAGTCGAGCCGGGGGTGATCGAGGTCGCCTCGAAGACCAGCAAGCTGGTGCTGGGCGAGCCAGATGGCAGCGACAGCCCGCGTGCCCAGGCGCTAGCAGCACTCTGCAAGGCGGGCGGCCTGCCCTGCACGGTCTCGGCCGATATCCGCACCGAGGTCTGGGCGAAGCTGCTGAACAACCTCTCGAACGGGCCGATCTGCTGCCTCTCTCGGCGGAATATGCGCGAGACCTTCGCCGACCCGGCGATCCGCGCCGCGGCAGTCGAGGCGGTGCGGGAGGGGATGGCGATCGCCGCAGCCATGGGCCGCCCCGTCGCCGGCCCGCCAGAGGCGCGGATCGATCTCTCCGCCGGCATTCCGCACAAGCCCTCAATCCTGCAGGACCTGGAAGCGGGCCGGCCGATGGAGGTGGATGCGCTGTTCCAGGCGCCACTGCGGCTGGCGCGGGAGCGGGGCGTGCCGGCGCCGATGCTGGCGGTGCTGGTCGCCCTGATGGCCCAGGCTGCCGAGGCGGCGGGGCTTTACCGCCAGGGATAGCGGCGCGCCCGATCAAATCTGTGCGATCCAACACATGCTAGAGCGCGATGCGTTGAGGCGGAATCGCCGAAGGCGCTGAATCGCGCGATCCAACAAATGCTAGAGCAGGCTGCGTGAACGTATGTGAACGCAGCATGCTCTAAAGCGGCTTCTGCGCCTTCTCGAGCAGACGGGAGAAAAAGCCAGGTTTTTTCGGGACAACAGGCGCGGTCGGCGCCGCTTCGGCCGCGGCACGCTCAGCTTCCCTGGCTTTTTGGGCCAGCCACTTGTCCAGGGACAGCCCCGCCTTGGCGGCACGCTTGGCTTCATAGGCGCGTTGCGCCTCGGTCATCTTGCGCTCGGTCATCGCTTTCCCGTCACCTTGCCCACGGCGAAGACTTGCCGAGCGGGCTTGGCTCTGGCCTATGGGCCTTATGGAAGCGCGTGTGAAGGCTGGCATCTGGGTTTCAATGGCGCTGCGGCTGGCTGATATCAGCGGGCGCAGCGGCACGGTGGTGCGCAAGGGAGACCCCGATTCGGGCGGCATCCTCTGCGTACTGCGCGGGCGGGAGGGCTTCATCGTGCTCAGTCAGGTGCGCGAGGCCGATGGCAAGGCGGCTTGGCTGCGCGGCAGCGGCGGCACGCCGGTCGATGAGGCCACGGCCGATGCCTATGTGGCGCGGCAGGTGCAGCGCGACCCCGATCTATGGGTGATCGAATTTGAAGCCCCCGATCTGGTTCCACCCTTCGAGGGCAAGCTGATCTGATACCAGCGGTCAAATCCTGTGACCGCTGGTATTGTTTTTTCCGGCCCTCATTCGCCGGGCGGAAATCTCCGGTTTGCTGGGCGGCGCTGCATTGACCACGGCGCCCAGCCGGGCATTCGGCACGCGGCAAACCACGCTTCCCTTGGCCGCGTGCTGGCGGCCGCCCGCGTCAGCGTTCGCGGTAGATGCGCTCCTCCAGTGCCTGCCAGCCCTCGGGCGGGTCGACCGGGCATTCGATGAGGTGCGGCCCTGGTGCTGCCAGTGCCGCGGCTAGCTCGGCATGGAAGCCCTCGGCCGTGGTGACGCGGCGGGCGGGGACGCCCATACCGGTGGCGATACTCACCCAGTCGAGCGAGGGTTGGCCGAGTTCGAGCATGGCGTGCATGCGGGGGTTCAGCGCGCCCTCCCGCACCCGCGCCATTTCAAGGCCCAGCGTGGCATAGGCATCGTTCTTCAGGATGATGACGACCACATCGACCTGCTCACGCGCCATCGACCACAACGCGGCCACCGTATACATCGCGCTACCATCGGCCTGCAGAGCAATGACCTGGCGGCCCGGGCAGGCGATGGCCGCGCCCAGCGCCATCGGCAGGCCGCCACCGATCGCACCACCGGTCAGCGTGTTGATATAATCGTGTCGCCGGGCGCCCTTGGTGGCCGCGAAGAGGGGCGGCGAATTGCTGAGCGCCTCATCGACCAGGATGGCGTCATCTGGCAGCAGCGCGGCAAGGCTCTGGCCGATGCTGGCACCGGAGAGCGCGCCGCTCGGCGCCGCCGTGGCCAAACGCGGTTGGCAGGGGGCCGGCGCAGTCGCGCCGGTGGCGACGGCCAGCGCGGCGAGCGTCCGCGGCAGGTCCTGTTCCGGCGAGGCCAGGGCAAAGAGGGTGCAGCCTGGCGGGCTCTTGACCACCGGCTTGTCGCGATAGGCAAAGGTCGTCACCGGGAACAGCGCGCCGACGAAGATCAGCTGTTCGTAGGGGGCGAGGAAGGCAATCGCCATCTCCAGCTCATAGGGCATCTCGACCGCCAGCGGCCGGCCTTCACCGCGCGCCAGATGGCTGGCCGGAAAGGTCTCGGTCAGCAGCGTGGCGCCGCAATGCGCGGCGATCCGCCCGGCGGCCTCAAGCGCCGGGCCATGCAGGGCGAGATTGCCGATGACGAGGCCGGTGCGGCGGCCATTGCCCAGCAGCGCGGCGGCTTCGGCGATGGCGGCCGGCGCCGTCTCCGGCCGCGGCTGCGGCGGGCGGGGCGGTGGCGGCGGGCGGGCGGTCTCCCAATGGCAATCGGTCGGCGCGACGATGGTGCAGACGCGGCCGGCCTGCCCCAGCATCGCCGCCTCGGCGCCCAACTCGCCAAGCTGCGAGGCGCTGCGCGCTTCCTGCGACCAGTGCGAGACGATGCGCGCGAGGTCGGTGACATGGCCGCCGATTAGCTCATGTTCCGGATAATGCATCTGATGGTAGGTGGCATTGGCGCCGACCACGTTGATCAGGGGCGTATGCGCGCGCCCGGCGCTGTGCAGCATCGCCATGCCATTGGCGAAGCCGCTGCCGACATGCAGCAGGGTGAAAGCCGGCTTGCCGGTCATGCGGCCATAGCCATCGGCGGCGCCGGTGGCGACATTCTCGTGCAGGCACAGCACGGGGCGGACCTGATCGGTCAGGCCGATCTCATAGACCAGTTGCATCTCCGACGTGCCCGGATTGGCGAAGCAAGTGGAAACGCCGGCATCGACCAGCGCCTTGAACAGGGATTGGGCTCCGTTCATCGGGTACACTCCGATTGCCGGCGGCTACTCCAGCCGGCAGGCTTCCTCAAAGCTCAGCCGCGGCTGGCGGGGGGGCAAGGCCGACACCTCGCCATGGCCCAGATTGACGAGGAAATTCGCCCGCCAATGGGTGCCCGCCAGGAAGGCGTCGTCCACCTTGTAGTTGTCGAAGCCGCTCATTGGCCCGCAATCGAGGCCGAGCGCGCGGGCGGCAAGGATCAGATAGGCGCCTTGCAGCGTCGCGTTGCGCGTTGCCGTGGCATCGGCCAGCGACCAGTTATCGGCGAACCAGCCGCGCGCATTGGCGCCGGGCAGCAGCGTATCCAGCTGGTCGTAGAAATGCGTATCGGTGGCGACGATGACGGTGACCGGCGCCGCCATGGTCTTCTCGGCATTCCCGGCCGAGAGCGCCGGGCGCAGCTTTTCCTTTGCCTCCCGGGTGCGCAGGAAGACGAAGCGGGCGGGTGAGGAATTGGCGCTGGTCGGCGCCCACTTCAGCAGGTCGTAAAGCGCCCGCAGCGTGGCGTCCGAGACCGGGCGGTCGGACCAGGCGTAATGCGTGCGCCCGCTTCGGAACAGCGCGTCGAGCGCCTGGTCGTCGAGGCCCTGCAAGGCAGGCGCTAGGCTCTCGGCGGCCAGTGGCGGATCGGCCGCCGGCTCGGCGGGGGCGGTGGGCTCAGGCGTCGCAGCTTCGGTCATAACGGGCCACCCGGATCAGGTGGCGTCGATATGGCCCAGCCGCTCTCAGGCGTCCACCTGCTCGACCGCCAGCACTTCGGGGACGTAGTGGCGCAGCATGTTCTCGACCCCGTGCTTCAGCGTGGCGCTGGAGGAGGGGCAGCCGGAACAGGAGCCCTGCAGTTGCAGCTTCACGATGCCTTCGCGGAAGCCGCGGAAGACGATGTCGCCGCCATCGCTGGCCACCGCTGGGCGCACCCGGGTTTCGAGCAATTCCTTGATCTGCACAACGATCTCGGCATCGGCCGGGTTGAAATCCTCCAGCCCGTCCTCGGCTGCGCCCTCCAGCACCGGCAGGCCGGCGACGAAGTGCTCCATGATGGCGCCCAGCACCTGCGGGCGCATGGTCTGCCAATCGGCGGCGCCGGTGAGGGTCACGGTGACGAAATCCTGGCCGAGGAAGACCCGCGCCACGCCATCGAGAGCAAACAGCCGGGCGGCGAGCGGGCTGCGCGCCACCGCATCGGGAGAGGCGAAATCGGCGGTGCCGAGGGACCCCATCACGTCCCGTCCAGGCAGGAATTTCAGCGTCGCGGGGTTGGGCGTGCCTTCGGTTTCGATAAACATGGCGGCTCCTGCCAGCGCGTGGGCGGTAACAGGACTAACCTGGTCGGGATTAGCGGCCGATGCAAGGGTGGCGCCGGTCACTGCCGCCGGATCAGCCGCATCGGCCAATGCCGCGTAGCCCGGGAGACCTTAGCTTTCCGGCCGGCATTGATGGCCAGAAAAGCCCCCCATCAGCGGGGCCGGCTGCCCTGGATCTGGGTCCGGTGCATCAGGCGGCGCAGGCTGGGGTCGAATTCGTCGCGCCGGTGCATGGTGCAGCGATTATCCCAGATGATCACATCGCCCGCCTGCCATCGCTGGATCCAGGTGGTGGCTGGCGTGCCGACATGCTGCCAGAGCGCCTCGAGCAACGCCTGGCTTTCGGCCAAAGGCAGCCCGATCACATGCGCATTTCGCCGCCGGCCGAGGAAGAGCGCCCGGCGCCCGGTTTCGGGGTGGGTGCGGATGAGGGGATGTACCGCGCCGGGCTGGTCCTCCGGCGCGTAGCTGTCACGGAAGCCTGCGCGCAACTCGCCCGCGCTGTTGCGGGAACTGTCGTGCTTGCAGCTGCGCCCCTCGATCTGCGCCCGCAGCTCCGGCGGCAAGCTGTCCAGCACCGCTTCCATGTCGCAGAACCAGGTATCGCCGTGGCCGACCGGGACCTCGATACTATAGAGCACCGAGGCGTCGGGCGGGATGTCATTGTAGCTCATGTCGGTGTGCCAGATGCTCTCCCCAGCGCCGAGACCGCCGATCGCCTGGCCATCGAGGATGATGTTGGAGATCACCGTCACCTCCGGCCGGCTCGGCTGATAGGTCCGCCCCGCCGCCTTGATCGGCGCCTTGTCGAGCGGCCCGAAGCGCTCGCTGAACCCGGCCAGCGCGTCATCGTCGAGCCGCTGGCCCCGGAAGCGCAGTACCTTGTGGGCCAGCCAGGCGCGCTTGATCAGGGCGAAGCCGGCGGCATCCAGCCGGGCGAGGTCGATGCCGTGCAGCTCGGCGCCAAGCGAGCCCGCGAGGGTGACGATCTCGGGGGTTGTGGCATCTAGGCTGGCCATGGCGGGCATCCTCCGGCGTGCTGGGCGCGAGCCTATCGCACCATCGCTCGGGCCAGAAGCCGGCGGGCCGCGGGTCTTCCCATCACGGCCCCGGCGCGCGAAGCTGGCATGTAACCCAGCCAAGGAGGAAGAACGCATGTTCACCCATGTGATGATCGGCAGCAACGACATCGCGCGTTCGAAGAAATTCTACGACGCGGTCTTCGCCGCGCTTGGCGCCCAGCCGGGCACGCAGGACCCGCGCGGGCGCCTGATCTATGCGCATAATGGCGGTCGCTTTCTGGTGACCACGCCGATTGACGGCAAGCCGGCCTGCCATGCCAATGGCGGCACGATCGGCTTCGCCACCACCGGCAGCGCCATGGTCGATGCCTGGCACAAGGCCGGCGTGGCCAATGGCGGCACCTCGATCGAAGACCCGCCCGGCCCGCGCCAGGGCCCGGCCGGGACGATCTATCTGGCCTATCTGCGCGACCCCGACGGCAACAAGCTGGTCGCGGTGCATCGCGGCGCCTGAGACCGACGGCGCGCGACATCCGCGCGCGCCGCGCGGGCGCGGGGCGGATCGCCTCAGGTGATCCGTTCCAGCTCCGCCCGGTCGAGGCTGCCCGGCACGATGGTCAGCGGCACCCGCACCCGATTGGCGAAGCGCCCGGTCAGCGCCGAGATCAACGGCCCGGGAGAGCCGCCGCCAAGGGCCGAGGCCAGCACCAGGATGGAGATGCGGGGGTCTTCTTCAAGCAGCGCCAGCAGGGCCTCGCGGGGTTCCCCTTCACGGATCAGCAGCATGGGCAGGCCGCCGGTGATGTCCTTCACCTCGCTGGCGAGGCTGGAGAGCAGGCGCTCCGCCTCCTCCCGCCGTTCCTCAGCCATCATCACGCCGACGCCAACCCATTCGACCAACCCGTCCAGCTCGATCACCCGCAGCAGAGCGACGCGGCCGCCGCCGTTGCGGGCGCGCAGGCAGGCGTAGCGGAGCGCCACCTCGCGCTCCGGACTGTCATCGACCACGACGAGAAAGACCCGATCCCGCTTGGCCTGGGTGGGTGGTTGCTGTTCACTCACGGATCAGCCTCTCCGGAAGAGGACGCTGCCGAGCCAGCCAGCGAGGCAGGCGCCCAACACACAGATCATACCGTAGACCAGCGGCTGGTCATCCGCGATGCTGGCAATGCGGTCGGCGGTGCCGACCCGGTCCACCCGGAAGGTCAGGGGTTGCCGCGCGACAATGCGACGGGAGCGGACCAGCAGCACCTCCACCTTATAGACGCCGGTCGGCACCGTGGCGGGCAGCGGCAGCCGGACATGGAACAGGCGGTTGCCCTCGATCACCACTGGCGTCTGGTCTTCGACCCATAGGCCCGAGGCGGTTTCCTGTTCCAGCAGCGCGCGGCGGAAGGCGGGGGCCCGGGCGCCCGTGCTCTCCAGTGGCAGGGCATCAAGGCCGAGACCGTTCTTCTGCCGCTCCGGCTCCGGCAGCAGCTGCCAGGCGGGGCGGGTGCCGGTGATGACATAATAGCCGGGCACAGCGGCGAAGCGGGCGGCAGGTCCGTTCACCCAAAGAACGCCGGCAACTGCCACTTTGCGCCGGATCACGATTGGGCGTGTCGGGCCGCGGGCGAGCACGATGATCTCGTCGCCGCCAGGGCCGATCGGCTGATCGGTGCTGCCGAAGACCATGAGGCCGGCGCCGGAAAAGCCGGTCGTAACCTCCACCTGCGCCTGCGACAGGGCAGCCACCAGGGGCTGGTCCTGCGCCCGCGCCGGCCCGCCGGCCCCGAGGAGGAGCCAGGCGACGAGGAGGAGGCAGCGCGGCAGCGCTTTCATCAGTATTCCCGCTGGGCCGAGAACAGGCTGGTCGGCGGCCTTACCAGTCCCCACAGCAAGCCCAGGGCAACCAAAAGCACGAGCAGGCCGAGCAGCGCGCGCGTCTCCTCCCCGCGCAGCTTGCCGCCCATCGCCGCGCCGAATTGCGCGCCGGCGACGCCGCCCAGCAACAGCAGCAGCGTCAGCAGGATATCGACCGTCCCGAGCTGGATGGCGGAGAGCAACGTGACCATGGCCGTGACCAGCACCACCTGGAACAGCGAGGTGCCGATCACCACTGCGGTATGCATGCCCAGCAGGTAGATCATCGCCGGCACCAGCATGAAGCCGCCGCCTACCCCCATCACTGCCGAGAGCAGGCCGATCGCTCCGCCGATCAGCATCGGCGGGATCACCGACATGTACAGCCGGGACTTACGGAAGCGGATCTTGAACGGCAGGCCGTGCGTCCAGCCATGCTCATGCAGCTTGCGCCGATGCCCGGGGCGGCCGCGCCGGCGCATGGCGCGCACGCTCTCCATCACCATCAGCCCGCCCACGGTGCCGAGGACGACGACGTAGAAGAACGAGACCGCGAGATCGACCTGGCCCAAGCGGCGCAGCAGGGCAAACAGCTGCACACCGAGCACGGAGCCGACCAGCCCGCCGCTGAACAGGACCAAACCCATCCGGTAATCGACATTGCCCCGCCGCCCCTGGGCGATCAGGCCCGAGACCGAGGCGCCGATGGTCTGGTTGGCGCCGGAGGCGACCGCGACCGGCGCCGGGATGCCGATGAGGAGCAGCAGCGGCGTCAGCAGGAAGCCGCCGCCCACACCGAACAGGCCGGACAACCAGCCCACGCCGAAGCCGATGCCGATCAGCAGGAAGGCATCCACCGACATTTCGGCGATCGGCAGATAAACCTGCATGAACGAAACCCGCACCGGCACGGCGTTGAAGGCCTAGCCGGTTTGAACCCCCGCCGTGGCAGGAGCAAGACGAAATCGCCGCAGCGCGGCGCGGCGCGACCTTAGCCGCCGGTCGGGCGAGCCGGGCGGCCCGAGCGGTGGTGGGCAGCCCGACCCGGCTTGGCCCGGGCGGCCGATGGAGGCGCCGTGGCGGCGGCGGGCGCGGGGGGCGCCAGCGAATCGGTCCCGGCGCCGGGATCATCCAGGATGGTCGGGTCGCTGGCCTCGGTCAGGCCGATCTGGGCATTCCGGTTCTGTCGCCAGAGGCTTCGCATGCGGGCATAGGGGTCGAGTGAGCCGTTGCGGATTTCCGCCAGCGGCTCAATGTTTTGCGCCCGCTCATCGAGCCCCTGGAGCAAGCCGCGGCTGAGATTCCCGAAGAGGGGGATCGGCCAGCTCACCGGGTTCAGCCAGCCATTCACCACCTGCCCGGTGAAGTCGCGCGGCGTGGAGGGGCCGATGAAGGGGATCATCAGATAAGGCCCGTCCCGGACGCCCCAGACCGCCAGGGTCTGCCCGAAATCGACGATCTGCTTGGGCGGGCCGCCGATCGGCTGCAGGTCGAAGGCGCCCCCGAGGCCGAGGGTCGAGTTGACGACGAAGCGCATGACCGATTGCCCGGCCAGCAGCGGCCGGCCCTGCAACAGCCGATTCACCGCCACCCCCGGCTCCTGCATATTCTGCAGCACATTCCGCAGCCGGGTGCGGACCCAGCCGGGCACAACTGTCCGATAGGTCTTGGCGACCGGCAGCACCACCGCATCATCGAGGGCGAGCATGCCATTCAGCATGGCCCGGTTGGTCTGTTCATACGGATCCGCGGGGTCCGGCGAGGACAGCACCGGTGGCGTCGCGCCGGCCGGCCCCGCGGCTTGCTGCGCACAGGCGGACAGGGCAAGGGCGAGCAGGACGGCGAGGACGAGACGCGGCATGCAGCAGGACCGGTGGCAGGAGGCACGCTCTAGAGCAATATCCGCTCGAACGGAATCGTCCGGATGGCTGTCTTGCCCTGGAATATATCCAGTCCAGAGCGCCTTATCTCCGCGCCGATGGATCACCTGCTGATCCCTCAGGGCGGCGGCTCCAGCGCCCCGGCGGTGCCGGCGCCTCCCCAAGCGGCGGCCATCCGGTGTCCATGCTGACCCTGATTGGCGGACTGGCCGCGCTGCTGGCGCTGGCCGGGGCCGTGCTGGCGGTGCTTGCCGCGCAGGCCGTTCGCCGTCTGGCGGCCAGCCCGCCGGCCACCACGCCGGCCTTGCCAGCCAGTATCCTGAAGCCGCTGCACGGCGCCCCGCCTGGCCTGGACCGGGCGCTGGCCGCGACCCTCGGCCAGCACCACGCCGCGCCCTTCGAGGTGCTTTGCATCCTGCGCGACCCGGCCGATCCGGCCGGGCCGGTCGCCGAACAGGCGCTCGCCGCCGCCGCCGCCACCCCCGCCCGCCTGGTGCGCGACGGCCGGGTGCATGGCGCCAATGCCAAAGTGTCCCAGTTGATGAACCTGGAGGGCCTGGCCGCCCATCCGGTGCTGGTGCTGGCCGATGCCGATATGCGGGTGCCGCCCGCATGGCTGAGTGCGGTGACCGCGCCGCTGGCCGATCCCTGCATCGGCCTCGTCACCTGCCTTTACCAGGGAGAGCCGGCGGTGCCGGGGCTCTGGGCGCGGCTCGCGGCGTTGGGGATCGACTGGCAATTCCTGCCCAACGCCGCCTTTGGCGAGGCGCTCGGCAAGGCGGAGGGCTGCTACGGCGCGACCATCGCATTGCGCGCCGAGACCCTGGCGCGGCTGGGCGGCTTCGCCGCGGTCAAGGACCTGCTGGCCGATGATCACGCGCTGGGGGTGGCGGTGCGGCGACTGGGGCTGCGGGTGGTGCTGGCGCCGGTGCTGCCCTGCCACTTGATGGAGGAGCGCTCCCTGGGCGCCCTCTGGCGGCATGAGCTGCGCTGGCAACGCACGCTGCGACTGCTGAACCTGCCCGGCTATCTCGGCCTCGGGGTCACTTTTCCCTTGGTCTGGGGGGCGCTGGCGGCGGTGCTGCTGCCCGGGGGCTGGCCGGTGCTCGCCCTGGCCGCCGCCGCCCGGCTCGGGCTGGCCCTGATGGTGGACCAGACGCTGGGCCATGGGCTATCTCCTGCCCGATTGGTGCTTTTGCCGCTGCGCGACGCGTTGGGATTCCTTATATGGGCGGCAGGGCTTGCCCGCGGCTCGGTGGAGTGGCGGGGCCAAAGGTTCAGAATGCGTGCCGACGGCTCCATGGTCCCGGTGCGCCAGCGATGAGGATTCCTCCCGGGTGACAATGCGGACGCTGTTCCTCCAGGCACCTTCCTTTGACGGCTTCGATGGCGGCGCTGGCTCGCGCTATCAGGCGCGGCGGGAAATCAAGAGCTTCTGGTTCCCGACCTGGCTCGCCCAGCCGGCGGCGCTGATCGAGGGCTCGAAGCTGGTCGATGCGCCACCGCACCAGCAGACTTTGATCGATGTGCTGCCCATGGCCAAGGGCCATGACCTTGCCGTGCTGCATACCTCGACCCCCTCCTTCGCGTCCGATGTGAAGGTGGCGGCGGCGCTGAAGGCGGAGAACCCGAACCTGAAGGTCGGGCTGATCGGCGCCAAAGTGGCGGTGCAAGCGGAAGAAAGCCTGCGCGACGCCCCGGTGATCGATTTCGTCGCCCGCAACGAGTTCGACTTCACCATCAAGGACGTGGCCGACGGCATGGACTGGTCGGCGATCAAGGGCCTGTCCTGGCGCAATGGCCAGGGCGTGATCGTCCACAACACCGAGCGGCCTGTCCTGGAAGACATGGACAGCCTGCCCTTCGTCAGCCCGGTTTATCGACGCGACCTGAGCTACGAAAAATACTTCATCGGCTACCTGAAGCACCCCTATGTCTCGATCTATACGGGCCGGGGCTGCAAAAGCCGTTGTACATTTTGCCTCTGGCCGCAGACGGTGGGCGGGCATCGCTACCGCACGCGTTCGGTCGGCAATGTGATCGAGGAGATTCGCTACATCCAGGCGAATTTCCCAGGCCTCAAAGAAATCTTCTTCGACGACGACACCTTCACCGACGACCTGCCGCGCGCCGAAGCCATCGCTGCCGAGATGGGCAAGCTAGGCGTCACCTGGTCCTGTAATGCCAAGGCCAACGTGCCGCGGGAGACGCTGAAGAAGCTGAAGGATGGCGGGCTGCGCCTGCTGCTGGTCGGCTACGAAAGCGGCAACCAGCAGATCCTGCACAACATCAAGAAGGGCATGCGGATCGAGGTCGCCAAGAAGTTCAGCAAGGATTGCCGGGAGCTGGGCATCGCCATCCACGGCACCTTCATCCTCGGCCTGCCCGGCGAGACCAAGGAGACGATCGAGGAGACCATCCGCTTCGCGATCGAGACCAACCCGCACACGATGCAGGTCAGCCTCGCTGCACCCTATCCCGGCACCTTCCTGTTCGATCAGGCGGCGCGCGAGGGCTGGCTGGACACCGCAAACACCGAATATGTGGACGCGCACGGTGTGCAGATCGCGCCGCTCGCCTATCCGCACCTGAGCCACAGCGAAATCTTCGACAGCGTCGAGACCTTCTACCGGCGCTTCTATTTCCGCGCGCCGAAGATCGCGGCTATCTGCGGCGAGATGGTGCGTGACCGCCAGATGCTGGTGCGGCGGCTGCGCGAGGGCGTGGAGTTCTTCGGCTTCCTGCGCGAGCGGGCGAAGGCGAGCGCGCAACAGAAGGCGGCGTGAGCGGCATCTGTCGCCACCCGCCCGATGCCTGCCCGCCTGATCGTCAACGCCGATGATCTCGGCCTCGCGCCCGAGGTCAATGCCGCCATCGAACAGGCCCATCGCGACGGCATCCTCACCGCCGCTAGCCTGATGGTGGGCGAGCCCGGCTTCGCCGGGGGCCTCGCCATGGCCCGGCGCAACCCTGGCCTTGCCGTCGGCCTGCACCTGACGCTGACCGACGGCACGCCGACCCTGCCACCCGAACGCGTCCCGGCCCTGGTGCAGGCGAACGGCCGCTTCCGCGACGATATGGCCGGGCTCGGCCTGACGCTGGCCCTCTCCGCCGCCGCGCGGGCCCAGCTGCGGGCCGAAATCGCCGCGCAGTGCGACGCCTTCGCCGCGACGGGCCTGCCCTGCGACCACCTGAACGCGCACAAGCATTTCCACCTGCACCCGCTGATCGCCGCCACCGCCTTCGCCGAGGCGGCACGGCGCGGCATCAGCTGCGTGCGCATCCCCTGGGAGCCACCTGCGCTGGTCCCCGGCGCCGGCCGCGCGCTTTGGCCACTGACGCGCTGGCTGCGGCGGCTGGCCGCACGGTATGGGCTGCGAGCGCCGGATCGCGTGGTCGGGCTGCGGTGGTCGGGCCGCTTCACCGCCGAACGGCTGGCCAGCGTGCTGCCCCGCCTGCCCTGCGGCACCACCGAGATCTACCTGCACCCGGCGACCGTCGGTGGCTTCCCCGGCGCCGCCCCCGGCTATGCCTATGCGGGGGAGCTCGCGGCGTTGCTCGATGCCCGCGTGCGCGCCGCCGCAGCGCCCTATCGCCGCGGGGGCTACGCTGCGATGCTTGCGGCATGAGCCGGCTTGGCCTGCTGCTGGCGCTGGCGGGCCTGGCCGGCGCAGTCTGGCTCATCTCGCAGCAGGACCTGACGGAAATCCGCGCCCTGCTGCACATGGCCGGCTTCGGGCTGCTCCTCGCAGCGCTGACTCATATCCTGCCCATGGTGCTGAATGCCGAAGCCTGGCGCGTGCTGCTGCCGGGCCGCCGGCGGCCCGGGCTACTCGCTTTGACGGGCCTGGTCTGGATCCGCGAAAGCGTGAACGGCCTGCTGCCGGTGGCGCGCATCGGCGGCGAGATCGCCGGCTATCGCCTGCTGCGCGGCGCCGGGGTGGCGGTGCCGGCGGCGGCGGGCAGCCTGCTGGCGGATGTGGCGATTTCCGTCATCAGCCAGCTGGTCTTTGCCCTGCTCGGCCTCGCCTTGCTGGCCTGGGCGGGGGCGGGAATCGGCTGGGGCGCCATCGGCCTCGCCATGGTGGTCGGGTTGGCCGCCGCTGGCGGGTTCATCCTGGCGCAGCGGGCCGATCTGCTGTCCCGCCTCGCAGCCCTGCTGAACGGCGTCGCCGCCGGCCGCTTCACCGTTTTTGCCCAGCATTCCCGGCGGATTGATACGCTGACCCGGCGCCTGTGGCGGGTCCGCCGGGCCATTGGCCTTTGCTTTCTCTGGCAGCTGCTGGGCTGGATCGCTGGCGCCATCGAGGTCTGGGTGGCGCTATATTTCCTCGGCCACCCCGTCGGCGTGGCGGAGGCGCTGGCGATCGAGGCGCTGGTCCAGGCGGTCTCCTCCGCTGCCTTCCTGGTGCCCGGCGCGCTGGGGTTGCAGGAGGCGGGGTTCCTCGGCATCGGCCTGCTGCTGGGCCTGCCGGCCGAGGTCGCGACGGCGCTGGCGATTGCCCGGCGCATCCGCGACCTTGTCATCTACCTGCCGGGGCTGCTGGCCTGGGTCTGGGCAGAGCGCCGGCTGGCCGCCGCCTGAGGACCGTGGCAGGCTGGCGGCATGAACGAGATGGTCGAGGTCCCGCTGCACGCGGTCGCGCATAGCCGGGCGGGGGATAAGGGCAATCGCGCCAATCTCTCGCTGATCCCCTATGACCCCGCGCTTTATCCGCTGCTGGCCGAACAGGTGACGGAAGCGCGGGTGCTGGCGCTGTTCCGGCATCGCGGCGCGACGCGCTGCACCCGCTATGACCTGCCGAAGCTGGCCTGCTTCAACTTCGTCGTGGACGATGTGCTGGAGGGCGGGGTGAACGGCAGCCTCAACCTCGACGGCCACGGCAAAACGCAAAGCTTCCGCCTGCTCGAGCTTACCGTGCAGGTCCCGCGGAGCGCAGTCCGCGGCTGATCCCAACGGCACGCGGCAAAGCCGTGCGCCGAGTGCCCGAACGGACGCCTCGGCCAAGGCGCGCAGCCAAGGGGATCGGAGGTCTCCGCCCGGCGCCTCAGGGCCAGAAAAACCAGAAAAAACTGATCCCGACCGCACGCGGCAAAGCTGCGTGCCAGGCCCCCGCCTGGGCAACGCGGCCAGTGCCGCGCAGCCCGGGCAAACGGAGGTATCGGCCCGGCAATGGCAGGCAGGGCAAAGTCCTATTGCAGCGGCGAGACGGGCAGCGGCAGGCAGATCGTCGACCGCATCTCGTGCAGGCAGTCCGGCCCGCCCTTCGGCGGCCAGATGCCCCGCGCCACCACATCGGCGCGGATCGCCGCGCGGTCGTTCAGCGATGGGTAGGGCCAGATATGGGTGAAGCCTGGCTCGCCATCGGCCTTGTACATCGCGCCGACCAGCGGCGAGACGGCGACGCGCCCCGGCAACTGCGTAGCCCAGCCATCGAGCGTCGGCTGCAGGCCGCCAGTCTTAAAGATGTAGCTCCGCACCTCATAGACCGGACCGCGCTTGCCGGTGGCGATCGGCGGGATGTTCGGGAACGGGATGTAGCTGTCCATCGACAGCGCGGTCAGCCAGCCCTGGGCGTTGAAGGGGCTGGCGCTGGCAACCGCGCGGGCCCGCTCGGCGGCCAGTTCGGCCTCGCTCTCGAAGCCGCGCAGCACCAGGATCTGGTTCAGCAGGCCGATATCGCTGGCCAGCACGCCCAGCAGCTTGCCCTTGCCGGCCTTGGCCCAGGCCTCGATCGCCGGGCCCGCCTGGGCGGCGGCGCCGATGGTGGTGGAGAGCGTGGCGATCTCATAGCGCTGCATGGCGGTTCTCTTCCCTGTTGCGGGCGGGGCGGATCGGCCGTGGAATGGGCCGCGTCCCAGTCAGAGTGCCATCCCGCGATGTCCGAGACCATCCCCGCCCCCGACGGCGCAACCAGGCTGTTCCTGATCCTCGGTGATCCGATCGCCCAGGTGAAGGCGCCGGGCGGCATCTCCCTCACCTTCGCGGCGCGGGGCGTGCATGCGATGCTGCTGCCGCTGCACATCGCCGCCGCCGATCTGCGGGCCTGCGTCGCCGGCCTGTCACGGGCGCGTAACCTCGATGGCCTAGTCGTCACCGTACCGCACAAGATCGCCATGGCCGGGCACTGCGCCACGCTCAGCCCGCGCGCCCGGCTGCTCGGCTCGGTGAACCTGCTGCGGCGCAATCCCGATGGCGGTTGGCATGGCGATATGAGCGATGGCGAGGGCATGCTGGCGGCGATCCGCGCGGCCGGCGGGTCGCCGCGCGGGCAGCGCGCGCTGCTGGTGGGCGCGGGCGGCGCGGGCAGTGCCATCGGCCTCGCCCTGGTCGATGCAGGGCTGGCCGCGCTGGCCATCCATGATGCCGAGACCACCCGCCGGGACCGGTTGGTCGCCCTGCTGGGCGGACGCGGCGCCGCGGTTGGTGCCGGCGGCCCCGATCCGCGCGGCTATGATCTGGTGATCAATGCGACCCCCGCCGGCATGCGCGCCGGGGACCCGCTGCCGATCGCGGCCGAGGGCCTCGCCCCTAGCACTTTCGTTGCCGATGTGATCACCATGCCGGAAGAGACGCCCCTATTGGCCGCTGCGCGCGCGCGCGGCTGTCCGACGGCGACGGGGGTCGATATGTTCAAGGCGCAGCAGGCGCTGATCGCCGATTTCCTGCTCGGCGCCTGACACAGCGGCAGAGGAGCCCCATATGTCTGCCATGACCCCGCTTTCAATCCTTGACCTTGCCCCGATCCCAGAAGGCAACAGCGCCGGCGATGCGCTGCGCAATTCCATGGATCTTGCCCGCCATGCCGAAATGCTTGGCTTCAACCGCTATTGGATGGCCGAGCATCACAATATGCCCGGCATCGCCAGCGCCGCGACCAGCGTGGCGTTGGCGCATGTGGCGCAGGCGACCAGCCGCATCCGCCTCGGCGCCGGCGGCATCATGCTGCCCAACCACGCCCCGCTGCTCATCGCCGAACAATTCGGCACCCTGGCCGCGCTGCATCCCGGCCGGATCGATCTCGGTCTCGGCCGTGCCCCGGGTTCGGACCAGGCGACGGCCTATGCGATGCGTCGCAGCCTGGCCGGCGATAGCGACGATTTCCCCCGCGATGTGGTGGAGCTGATGCGCTATTTCGCACCGGCCGAGCCAGGCCAGCGGGTGCAGGCGGTGCCCGGCGCAGGGCTCGAGGTCGCCTGCTGGATCCTCGGCTCTTCGACCTATGGCGCGCAGCTCGCCGCGCTGCTCGGCCTGCCCTATGCCTTCGCCTCGCATTTCGCGCCGCAGATGCTGATGGACGCCATCGCCATGTACCGCGACGGCTTCCGCCCGACGGCGGCCGGCCAGACGCCGCATCTGATGCTGGGCTGCGGCGTGGTGCTGGCGGAAAGCGATGAGGAGGCACGCTTCCTCTTCACCTCGCAGCAGCAGAGCTTCGTCAATCTGCGCACCGGCCGGCCGGGCAAGCTGCCGCCCCCGGTCGCGGGCTTTTACGAAAGCCTCGATCCGCGGGCGCGGATGATGATCGACCACTCCCTCTCGTGCTGCTTCGTCGGCGGGCCGTCGACGGTGCGGCGGATGCTGGAGGAGTTCATCGCCCGTACCGGTGCGGATGAGCTGATGGTCACCTGCAACATCCACGACCATGCGCTCCGTAAGCGATCCTATGCCATGCTCGCCGGGCTGGCCGATGGGCTGCAGGCAGCGGCGTGAGCCTCGCCCTCTCGGCCGGGCTGCCCCGCGCCGCGACCGATGAACTGGCCCGCTGCGTCGCGGTGCTGGAGGGGACCTCGCTGCCGGTGCGGCTTGCCGCACTGGTGGGCGATTCGGTCGAGTCCCTGAAGCGCCGTCTGCCGGCCGCCCTACAATCCCGGCTGGAGGGCGCGGTGCGCCTTGCCCTGGCCACCGCGCTGCGGGCGGCGCTGGCCAGCGATCCGGCGGTGGCGCAGGGGGCCTGGCTGCATCGCGGTCTGTTGGGCGCCTCGGGCGCAGTGGGCGGGGCTTTCGGGCTGGCCGGCACGCTGGTGGAACTGCCCATCTCGACTACCTTGCTGCTGCGCCAGGTGGCGGCGATCGCCGCGGCTGAGGGCGAGGATCTGGACGATCCGGCGGTGCAGGCAGAATGCCTCAAGGTCTTCGCCTTGGGCGCCCAGGACAGCCGCGATGATGCCGCCGAAAGCGGCTATTTCGCGCTGCGGCTGACCCTGGCGCAGACCCTGCAGGGCGCGGTCGGGCGCAGCCTGGGCCAGGTCATGCCGGGGCTGCTGGCGGCCGTCGCCGCCCGCTTCGGCGCCCCGGTTGGGGTGAAGCTGGCGGCGCAGGCGGCCCCGGTGGTCGGCGCGGCCGGCGGCGCGGCAGTAAACCTGGCTTTCCTTGAACATTACCGCGCCGTGGCGCGAGCGCATTTCGCGGTCCGGCGGCTAGAGCGGACGCATGGCACGACGGCGGTGCGGGCGGCCTATGAGCGGCTGAAGGACGCGCCCTTCGCGGCGGCTTGAGGCCATGCGGCGGATGGCTTCCCCGGCGCGCCGATCGCCCGCGGCAGGCTCGCCAAGCCGGCGGCGGATAAGGCTCTAGCCCCTCGCCCCCCGGGGGGCTAAGTCAAAGTCATGTCGCGCCTGCCTGCCCGATTTCTTGCCCTGGCCGCCGCGCTGGCGCTTTTTGGCGCGCCGGCGGCGGCACAGCGTGCGCCGCGACCGCAACCCGCGGCCAGCCAATCCGAGACTGCCAAGCCAGCCCAGCCGCCGCTCGCCGATCTCAACCGCATCGTCGCCGTGGTGAATGGCGAGGTAGTTTCGAAGGCCGATGTGGTCGGGCGCTCCCGCCTCTTTGCCGCCAATGCCGGCCTCGGGGTGGATCAGGAGACACTGAACCGCCTCGGCCCGCAGGTGACCCGCCTGCTGGTCGATGAGCGGCTGCGCCTGCAGGAGGTGCAGCGCCGCCGCATCCCGGTGGCCGATAGCGATATCGCCGATGCGATCGGCGAGTTGGAGCGGCGCAACAACCTGCCGAGCGGCGCACTACGCCAACAATTGCTGCAGATTGGCGTGCAGCCGCGCGTGCTCTACGACCAGCTGCGGACGCAGATCGGCTGGTCCCGCCTGCTACGACTCCAACTCGGCCAGGGCGCCCTGCCCAGCCAGACCGAAGTGCAGGACGCACTGAAGCTGGCCAGCGCCCGCACGGGGCAGCCGGAATACCTGGTGGGCGAGATCTTCATCCCGGTCGACGACCCCACCGCCGAGGCCGAGGTGCAGCGCTTCGTCGAGGAGGTGGTGACGCAGTTGCGCCGCGGGACCCCCTTCACCATCGCCGCCACCCAGTTCAGCCAGGCGCAGAGCGCACTGCAGGGCGGCGATCTTGGCTGGGTGAAGGCCGAGGATCTAGAACCCGCCGTCGGCACCATCATCACCCGCATGCCGCCGGGGGCGATCAGCAACGCCATCAAGGTGCCGGGCGGCTTCACTATCGTGACCCTGCGCCAGAAGCGCGAGGCGGGGCGCGATTTCGCCACCCTGGTCAGCTTGCGACAGGCCTATTTCCCCTTTGAGGGCCAGCTCGACCCGACCAACCCGACGCCGCAGCAACGGGCGCAGGCCGAGAAGGCCCAGCGGCTTTCCACCAGCGCCCGCAGCTGCGCCGATATCGAAGCGGCGGCGAAGACGACCGGGGCCGACCGGCCGGCCGATCCCGGACCGATTCGGCTGGAGACGCTGAATCCACCGCCGCTGAAGGCGCTGGTCACCAGCCTGCCGCCCGGCAAGGCCTCCCAGCCTGTGCTGACGCCAGACGGGGTGTTGGTGATGATGGTATGCGCCAAGGAGCAGAAGAACCTCGCCGAGCTGACGCCGGACGATATCCGCAACCAAATGCTGCGCGACCGCGTGGAGGCGGCCTCGCGGCAGGTGCAGCGGGATCTTAAGAGGCGGGCGCAGATCGAGATGCGCAACTGAGCGAGAACCCGCCCAGCCTGCCCAGCCTGCGCGAGACGATCGCGCGCCATGGGCTCGATGCCCGCAAATCCCTTGGTCAGCATTTCCTGCTCGATGCCGCGCTCTGCGCGCGGATTGCCACGCTGGCGGGCGATCTCGGCGGGCAGCAGGTGCTGGAGGTGGGGCCGGGCCCGGGCGGGCTCACGCGCGCGCTGCTCGCCGGCCCGGCGGCGGCCGTCACCGCCATCGAGCTGGATCGCCGCGCGGTCGCCGCGCTGGCCGAACTCGCCGACGCCCATCCCGGCCGGCTGCGGGTGCTCGAGGCCGATGCGCTGACGATCGACCCGGTGGCGCTGCTGCCGGCGCCGCGCCGCATCATCGCCAACCTGCCCTATAATATCGCGTCGGTCCTGCTGGTGGGCTGGCTGCGACAGGCGGCGGCCTTCGAAGGCATGACCCTGATGTTCCAGCAGGAGGTCGCCGAACGCATCTGCGCCGCGCCGGACACCTCGGCCTATGGGCGGCTGGCCGTGCTCGCCCAATGGCGCTGCCGGTGCGAACTGCTGCTGCGCCTGCCGCCCGGCGCCTTCAGCCCGCCGCCCAAGGTCTTCTCCGCGGTGGTCGGCTTCACCCCGCACGCCGCCGATCCGGGGCCGGCCTTGTTCCGGGCGATGGAGCGGCTGACCGCGGCGGCCTTCGGGCAGCGGCGGAAGATGCTTCGTGGGGCGCTGAAGACGCTTGGCGACGCGCCGGGGCTGCTGGGCGCGGTCGGCATCGCCGGGGAGCGGCGGGCGGAGACGCTCACGGTCGCCGAGTTCGACGCGCTGGCCCGGGCGCTGCTCGCCAGGGGTTGAGCGGAGACAGGCCGCTATGAAGGTTTGACTTGCTGCCCCTTTGCCCTATCTCAGTCAGTAACCGCCGGACGCACAGATGCCCGACACCCCCCTCGACCATATCCGCAACTTCTCCATTATCGCCCATATCGATCATGGGAAATCGACGCTTGCCGACCGGCTGATCCAGTCGACCGGCACCGTCGCCGCGCGGGAGATGAAGGAACAGCTGCTGGACAACATGGAGCTGGAGCGCGAGCGCGGCATCACCATCAAGGCGCAGACCGTTCGTATCCTTTACAAGGCCAAGGACGGCGAGACCTATACGCTGAACCTGATGGACACGCCGGGGCATGTGGACTTCGCCTATGAAGTCAGCCGCAGCCTAGCGGCCTGCGAGGGCAGCCTACTGGTGGTCGATGCCTCCCAGGGGGTCGAGGCGCAGACGCTGGCCAATGTCTACCAGGCGATTGACGCCAATCACGAAATCGTGCCCGTCCTGAACAAGATCGATCTGCCGGCGGCCGAACCCGCCCGGGTAAAGCAGCAGATCGAGGATGTGATCGGTCTCGATGCCTCCGACGCGGTCGAGATCAGCGCCAAGACCGGCCTCAACATCGAAGGGGTGCTGGAGGCGATCGTGACTCGCCTGCCGCCGCCCCAGGGCGATGCCAAGGCGACACTGAAGGCGCTGCTGGTCGATAGCTGGTATGACAGCTACCTCGGCGTTGTCGTGCTGGTGCGGGTGAAGGACGGGCAGCTCCGCAAGGGCCAGCGCGTGCGCATGATGTCGAACGGCGCGGTCCATACCATTGAGCAGGTGGGCATCTTCACCCCGAAGATGATCGCTGCCGACAGCCTCGGGCCGGGCGAGATGGGCTACATGACCGCGGCCATCAAAATGGTCTCCGATACCAATGTCGGCGACACCATCACCGACGACCGCGCCCCGGCCGCCAGCGCGCTGCCGGGCTTCAAGCCCTCTGTCCCCGTGGTGTGGTGCGGGCTCTATCCGGTCGATGCCGATGACTTCGAGAAGCTGCGCGACTCCGTCGGCAAGCTGCGGCTGAACGATTCCAGCTTCCATTATGAGGCGGAGACCTCGGCCGCCCTCGGGCTCGGCTATCGCTGCGGCTTTCTTGGCCTGCTGCACTTGGAAATCGTCCAGGAACGGCTGTCGCGGGAATTCGGCCTCGATCTGATCGCGACCGCGCCCTCGGTGGTCTATAAGCTGAAGAAGACCAACGGGGAGGAAATCGAGCTTCACAACCCCGCCGACATGCCGGACCCCAGCGTGATCGCTGAAATCCAGGAACCCTGGATCAAGGCGACGATCATGGTGCCGGACGATTATCTCGGCCCCGTCCTCACGCTCTGCAACGAACGCCGGGGCCGGCAGGTGGAGCTGACCTATGTCGGCAACCGCGCCATGGCGGTGTACCGGCTGCCGTTGAACGAAGTGGTCTTCGACTTTTACGACCGCCTGAAATCGATCAGCCGCGGCTATGCCAGCTTCGACTATCAGGTCGATGGCTACGAAGCGGGTGATCTGGTCAAGATCAGCATCCTGGTGAACGCCGAGCCGGTGGATGCCTTGTCCTTCATGGCGCATCGCGGCCAGGCCGACCGGCGCGGCCGCAGCATCTGCGAGCGGCTGAAGGAACTGATCCCCCGCCAGCTCTTCAAGATCCCGATCCAGGCGGCGATCGGCGGGCGCGTCATCGCGCGGGAGACGATCAGCGCGCTGTCGAAGGACGTCACCGCCAAGTGCTACGGCGGCGATATCAGCCGCAAGCGCAAGCTTCTGGATAAGCAGAAGGAAGGCAAGAAGCGGATGCGGCAATTCGGCAAGGTCGAGATTCCACAGAGCGCCTTCATCGCGGCCCTGAAGATGGATGCCTGAGGCGGCCCCGCCCCGACCCCCATCAACCAGGTCGTGATCTGGACAAGGCGGCTGGCCGCGGCCGCCACTATGCTGCACCCCGCCCGTACTGCGCGCGCCTGCCGCCCCCAACGCGCTGTGTCCGCCGACGAAAGATGATACCGATGCCGCTTCGCCGCGCCCTGCTCGCGCTGCCCGCCCTGCTCGCCCTTGGCGGCCCCCTGGGCGCCGAGAGCTACCCCACCCGCCCCATCGCACTGGTGGTGCCCTTCGCCGCCGGCGGTCCGACAGATACCGTCTCCCGCCTCGTCGCGGAAGCGATGGGCCGGGACCTGGGCCAGACCATCGTGGTCGAGAATGTCGGCGGCGCCGGTGGCACGCTCGGCGCGCAGCGCGTCGCCCAGGCGAAGCCCGATGGCTACATCCTGCTGCTGCACCATATCGGCATGGCGACTACGCCGTCGCTCTATCGCAAGCTGGCCTACGACCCGGTCGGCGGGTTCGAGCCCATCGGCCTGGTCACCGAGGTGCCGATGACCCTGGTCGCGCGCAAGGATTTCCCGGCCAATACGCTGGCCGAGGCAGTGGCGGTCATCAAGCGCGACGCCGACAAGCTGAACTACGGCAATGCC
>Ga0114972_10000861_pt1 | contig 22900 bp, 20 predicted proteins | sample M_140807_EF_Meta_FD_87354 | JGI IMG/M metagenome (GOLD analysis project Ga0114972, IMG submission 87354) | Freshwater microbial communities from Lake Montjoie, Canada to study carbon cycling - M_140807_EF_MetaG | ecosystem: Environmental > Aquatic > Freshwater > Lake | place: Lake Montjoie...
ATGCTTCCCGCACTGACTCGACCGGGACACTCGTGGCGCACCAAGGCTCGGGATAAGGACAATAGAAATTGCAACCGCGACAGGGCGCTTTTCGGGTCAGGATGATCCCGCGCTTGGACTCCGCCACGAAACGCGGCCAATGTCCTCCCGAAAAGACCGCAAGTAACCGAGTTCCAGCCAGGGCCGCGAGATGCATGATGCCCGAATCGCGTCCCACGTAAACGGATGCCAAAGAAAGAAGCGCGTGGGACACGGCGATATCGGGGGGTGATGCAGCAAGGCTGACGTGGTGCGACCTGGCGGCCATGGCGCCGCGTAGTTTGGCAATGGAAGCTTCTTCCTTGGGGTTTCCGACAAAAACAAAGGCGCGTGATTCGTCGCGACTGATTTCCGCTAGGAGTGCGGCCCAATTTTTCTCCCCCCAATCTTTCATAAGCAGCCCGGGACGGCTGCCTGCGCAAACGACGATAAAATCACGCTCCTTGATTTCATTGGCTTTGAGAATGTGGCGCGCTGCCTCCAAAACTCGGGCGCCTGGCATGCGCGTTGTGGCCAGTGTGAAATTGTCTCCCGTAAGAGCCGATGCCATACGCCGGTTTTTCTCGCCCTCCGGCATTGCAACCGGAACCGGGACGCGCACCGCATAACGTGCCCCCATATCGCGGGGATCGACTGAAGTGTCCGACGGCCAGAGATGGTCCGCGGCGACAAATCCTGCGACACTTATATCCCGGTTTTCTTCCAAGAAAACTTCGTCGAAAAAATTCGGTTGGAAGGCAGCGGCAACATACAGGTCCGGTGCGAACCGCCGGATTTGCGCGATTTCGCCGCGGAACGGATGTCGCAACTTCTTGGTTTCCGCGTGGAACGGACATTTCTCCAACACCAACACCTCAGTCTCCGGAAAAAGTTCTTTCGCAAGATCCGCTGCCGGCGGCCTCATGACGAGTTGCAGTTCATGGCCTGCCTCAAGCAGCGCCTCGACTAGAGGCATCCTGAGAACGAAGTCCCCTAACCCGTCAGAAGTTCCCAGAGTTATCCTCAAATTGTGATGTGCGGCGGGAGCCGCAGGTTAGTCATGAGAACGGGGATTGTCTCAAGCAACCGGAGCTTGAGAGGATGACCTCTCCGTCCTCTTGGAAGTTCCAAACAAGTTTTTCAGGCGCAGAAACCTGACTTCGACCAGATGGTAGGAAAGGGCAGCGACCAAAACGCAAAGCGATAATTTAAGCGCAAGCTTGGGACCGTAGCCGACATGACTCACGTATCGGTCGATGATTCCGTAGAGCGGATAGTGGAAAAGATACAACCCGTAAGAAATTGTGCCTAGGTAAACCAAAGGTGCCCAAGAGAGAGCCCTGCGCATATAGGAATACGGCGACAGAACAAGATCGCCTACGATAAAAAATGCAGCAACTGCAGTCAGCCAGTAACCGAGCCGTCCCATCCAAGGACCGCCAATCAGATACATGACGACGAGCAGTCCGAGGATAGCGGCAGGAACAACCAGCCTGCTGACGAATCGCAGTTCGCGAGAAAACTCGTGACCTGATGCCCTGAGCGATGTGACAAGATAGCTCAAAGCCGAACCGAGCACCAAACCGTCCATGTGGGTATCTGTTCCGACGTAGAGCCTCGCTTCGCTGTAGGTTCCGACGAAGGCGGCCCGGTACAAAGCAATGGAGAGGGCAAGGCAAGCAAGAGACCAGAATTTAACGAGGCTGCTGCGGCAAGCCCGCTCGAGCAGCAGAATGACAAAGGGCCATACGAGATAATATTGTTGCTCGACGCCCAACGACCAACTGTGCGCCATCCCGTCCAAGTCCCAATACGGTCGCGCCCAGTTCGAAGTGTATGTCAGGCAAACCGCCACGATCCCGGTCGGAAAATGGTGCTTTTGGATGACAAAAAATACACTGAAGAGGATGAGCGTCAGCACAAGGCAGGGCATGAGCCTAAGCAGGCGTCTCATGTAGAAGTTTTTCCGGTCGATACGGCCAGTTCGTTCAAATTCGCGGGAGAGTATTCCGGTGATAAGGAATCCGCTGAGAACGAAGAAAATTTCCACGCCGACGGCTCCATCTCGGGGATAAGGAAACTCCGCGTGGGCGAGCATCACAATGATAACGGAGATCGCCCGCAGCCCGTCCAAGGCTGCGTAGTGCGCGGCAGAGGAACCCGGGGTTACCCCGTGTTGTTTTGCGGCACGGTCCGCCGGAACAGTCGTCATGGCCGGATTATCTTTTGGTGGTGAGGGGGACGGAAATACCCGGTGCCACGCAGCTAGGAAAAAGGTTCAGAGAAAAGCCGGAAATCTTGGCAAAAACAAGACCTCGCGCCAGCATTCGCTGATGCCGATGAAAAAGACAGGAATCCTCGCTGAGTTTATGCGGTGGGCCGACGTGCGCAGTCGCTGTCGACGCTATTGGCGAACGCGACGCCTCGCCCACGCCACCGGTCCATTTGCCTACCGCCTGGGCGGGGATCCCGCGATCTGCGATCCTGATGTGCTGGACTCCGTGAATGCCTATCTCGGAACGCCGACAGATTTCTGGGAGCGCAGAATTTTTCATGCGTGGTTGCGGCCCGGGGATTGCGTCATTGATGCCGGGGCAAACTTCGGTCTGTTCACCTGGACCGCTGCCGCCTTGGTAGAGCGCAGCGGCAAAGTCATCGCAGTCGAACCGACGCCGCGACTTGCCGAGCACCTCCGCCGCGGATCCACCGTTCTGGGTGGCGCCCCAATCGAGGTTCGGCAGGCGGCCTTGGGCCGGGCGGCTGGGCGGGCCCGCTTCGCTTTTGCGCGCGAGGGCGACACGGCTGTTTCTCAGTCGCTGGTCGCATCCTCGGCGCCCGAGGGCACCGAGACAGTCGCTGAGGTCGAGGTTGTCTCGCTGCAGCAATTGATCAGCTCGGACGCGCGTCCGGCGCTGGTCAAGGTTGATGTCGAGGGAGCCGAGTTTGATGCTCTTCGGGGAGCGCCAGCGGAGTGGCTGACGGACAAGGGACCTCTCTGGGTTGTGGAATGCCAGCCCGAAACACTGCAGCGCTTCGGGTGCACCGCGGACGATGTTGCGGGGATGTTTCCAAGCGACTGTTTTCACTGTCTGGTCATCGCAAAGTTTGCGGCGGAGGGCGGCGGAGATTTATCTCCTGTTCCTCTCGATGAAGTTGACTGGCCCAAAGCCAAATACTGGAATCTTGTCGCCGTGCCTAAAGGGCCGGATCAAGAAAGCAGGCGCGAAGTGTTGCGTCGTTTTTTCCCGACAATCCTCTGAAGTGTTCCTTTATACACGTTGCATCTTGGCTGGCCATTAACCTAAAAGCGTAGTTGAAAGTTGAGTGATGAGCGTTGTGGGACTGAGCGGCCCAGTTAAAACATAGATAATACCAACGTCCCTTAGCAATTAGACGTTACACTGGAGCTATAGCGTTTGCTTGATCCCTCATCCAATGGTGAACACGGCCTCGAACCTTCTCGGATCTGCACCAGTCCCGAGCCACGCTGATCAGATGATCTTCCAAGGCTCGTAGATCCCGGTAAAGACGGTTGATCGTCGGGGCCTTGACAACCCGCCAGGACCACTCAGCCGGGTTGAGTTCCGGGCAGTAGGCCTGCAGATGAAAGCCCGCCCGGTCCATGATGACCACGCGCGCGCGGCCTGGATCGCTCTGGGCGATCTGGCGCAAGAAAATCGCGTGGACGTCCTGACTGATACTCGGGGTGAAGAGAAGTTCCACTTTGTTGACGCCGTCATCTTCCAAGGCCTCGAGCACAAGGCCTCGTGCAGTTATCCCAACTGGTAGATCGTCTTGTAGGGAGCATAAACCCTCACCCTGCGCCGCGACTAGACGCGCCTGGTCACCGGCAACAGACCATAGCGGTGCTAGTCCATCATCCAGAGGCGAACCTCCGACTGGTCGACCTCGCCGGTTATGGCCGCGACCCTCTGGCTCAGTTCGGCTTTGAACACCGCGGAGACGGCAGCATCTTTCGTGGCATGGCTCTTGCGTGGCACCTTGTGTGCCCTATGCATGCGTTAGCACCTTCCGTCAATAAAAGAGCAGAGCCTCAACCAAAGGTAAGCAAAGGACAAAGTCGCCCGTCCATCAGGGCAGCCAATGGTGATCTTCATAACGAAGGAATTTCGGTAGCTGGTGGGACGGGACGAAGCTTACCGAAAAGCCCAAAAGTTCGGCCTATCGGCGAACTCAGCGACCGGTTGAACACCTCGACGCATTTGTTGTAGTTCTCAAGAGCCCGCGCAATATTTGCCACCGACTCAACGGTGGGAGTATCCAAGATTCGACAGCGGGCGCGATCGGCTTCGTTCACGGCACTCAGCTCATTCAGCATGGCAGCGCTGCGATGAGCTGCAGCTTCGAATTCATCGCAAAGGATATTTGCGTCCGTTGGTAGATGTATCCTGCCAGTCTGCAACAACGCGCGCATTTGCACGACGATCTGCAGGTCGCACTGGTAGATTTCCTGCCGCGCTTCCCAGCATCTTTTTCTCAAGGTGACCAATGCGTTGTATTTTCCCACCGAAGCCAAGGCCGCGAGAAGCGCAACTGTGAAAAACAACCCCACAGCAATGGTCAGCATAACAACTACCATGCCGTCTTTTTCGCATAGCGCCGCCAGAGGTCGGTCAGGGGTGAAAGCGATTCCCCGACGATCGGAAGCTCAATCCTTTCGAGGAAAACGGTCGCGCCTTGCTTAGACGCCCACTTGTTATATTGCCTGATGTTGTGGCGATAAAATTTGTTGGTTTTCCTCTTCGAAGCTCCGCTCGTCTCGTGGGAAATGTGATCGATGAATCCTGTGTGGGATTCGTAACACCGCCCGAGACAAGCCGCGTTGGTCAGCCACCAATCAATATGAGTCGCGCCGCACCAGAGATCGGGAATATCCTTGGAGAGAAGACCATCCCAAATGCCATTGGGGATGAGGTACATGTCTTCTCCGCCGCAAATCTCTCCGCCCGGGATTTCGCTGCGATGAAATCCATGAACCTTCGTGAGGTCGTTTGTCTCATAAGGATCACGCGTAAGGATCACATCGGAATTGCACCAAACGAAAGAATCACCCTTGGCATGCTCGCGGGCAAACCGAAGCACATCGGCGAATTTGACCATGGCGGGACCACACTCGAAACAAACGGGCTTCAAACCGAGGGCGAGCACGCTTTCCTTCAATTGGCTCTGCGCCCGTTCCAGGCGGGCATTGGGACAGGGATCTATCCAAAGAAACGTAATGGTGTTCATTGGCTGCTTTACCGCGTGATCCAGCGACCGGCGCGTTCATCGAATTTGAAGACCCGCGCCTTGGACTGGCCGAGGGTATGGGGCCAAACCAAGCCCTTGAGAATCGACGGACAATCAAACTCCCAATGCCGCGTGATTTTTTCCCGTGGTGTTTCCGCCCGGATCATTGGGTCGGTTTCAGCCTTATAGCCTGCGGCGTCTTCGCTTAACTGTCCCGCGTGCACTTGGAAGCACCCCAAAATGCTGCGGACCGAGTGAAGTTCGGTTCGCGTGGCGAAATGTTTCCAGAGAAAATAGTCCCCCGCCAGCTTGTAAGAGCGAAATTTATCCCAATCCATTCCCTCCAGCAACCCACGCCGGAAAAACGTCCCTTCCTGTTGGATGTTCGGGTGAGGATAGCCACGCAGATAAGTGCCATTAAGCACATATTCGCGGCGAAACCTGGGCGGTTTCCAGAAATCGATAACTTCCCCCGCCTCGTTGATTTTGCAATTACTGCCGGTCAGCCAGGCAATTTTCTCATCGCTCATCAACTGATGAACCAGACTGAAAGCCTCGGGGTGCAGCACATCGCCGGCGTTCAGATAGGTGACGATGTCACCCGTGCATCGCTGCAGGCCCTTGGTCAGGGCATCAAACATGCCCGCGTCCGGTTCGGAAGCAAAATTCACCGCGCCCAGTTTCTCGACCACTTCGCGGGTGCCATCGGTGGACGCGCCGTCGATGATGAAATACTCCAGTTCAATCCGCGAATCCCGGAGGGCGGATTGGTCCAGCACGGAACCTATAGTGCGCGGCAGTCGGGGAGCGGCGTTGCGGCAGGGGGTGACGACGGAAATCTTCATGGTTGCCCGTTGAGATCATGGTCACGGATCTGCCTCGCTTCCCGGCACAGGTCCCAAAGCGTCTCGCCGTAGGTGGCAAGCAATTTCCGCTCGGCGGCGAGGGCCGTGCGTTCATGTGCTTCATCAAACCGGGAATCCAGTGACTTCCAGTTTTTCTCAATGACATCCGCCAGCGTTTGGTAGTCGTCGACCGGGAAAAACTCCGCCTGCGGAGCCTGTTCCCGATGAGTCGGAATGTCCGAACAAATGAGTGGGCGGCCGAGGGCCTTGGCATCCTGAACGGTGGTGCTCCATCCTTCAAACCGCGAGGGTTGGATGATGGCGCCGGCGTGACGCAGGAGGCTGACCAAGTCGTCCTGCGAAACGCGGCCCAGCATCCTTACTTTTTGCCCGAGATCATGACGGGAAAGACTCTGCAAGACATCGGAGGCCACGCAGCGGTCGCCACCGCGGTGATCAAACATATTTCCCACCAGGACCACGCAGGCCGGGTGTCCGCGGTGGTGAAGTTCGGACATCGCCCGGATGACAACGTCATGATTTTTGTGCGCCCAGAATTGGTTTGCGACCAGAAGGTATTTTTCCGGGACACCGAGACGGACTCGAAAATCCGACACCGGCTCCGTTAATTCTGCCAAGACGAGGGAAGAAGGAAAGGGAAGGACGCGGGCCTTGGCCGCATACTCCGGAAGTTGCTCTTCAAAATCCCGGCGGACCGATTCGCTGGAAAGCAAAACCAGATCGTGCCAACGGGCGCAGCGGCGGCAGGCTTCTTTGCGATCTTCAATTTCTCTGGGATCGAAAAATTCCGGGAGACGCGCATGCTGAAAATCCGGAATCCAACCCACCGAGGCACAGCGTCCGCGTGGAGCGATATCCTCCTCCGCGGTCGGATAGATGACGGGAAGCAGGACATCCAGTCCGTGCACATCCGCAGTGAAAGGCAGGCGGGCCGGTTTAAGGGTTCTGGTCAGCTTCCGGAGAAAATATTCTCCGCGGCGATAGTGGGCCCGGCGGGGACGGATGCTTGGAAAACCGCTCCGCTCTTCCCTCGCCGATACCAGCGAAACCGTGCCTGACTCATCGCGGCTCAATTGCAGAGCATTCGCCACAAGCGAAGAGAAGACGCCTCCGGCCGTCCATCCCCCCGAGGCCAGATCAATGACGCCGATTTTCATTTACCGAGCCGGACGGCGACCGCCCCGGCAACTAATGCGTTACTTGGCAATAATCTCTGTGAATCGCGCCGCGAGTCCGGCCGCATCGAGCCTGTAGAAGGCGAGAATCTCGTCGTTTTGACCACAGCGCGGAACGTCCTCTAAGCCGATAGGTGACCATTGAATAGGCAACCCGAGCTGCGCACAGGCCGCAGCGATCTTTTCCCCCTGCCCGCCGGCAATCAGGTGATTGTCCAACGTGATGACTTTCTTCGTGGAACCTACCGTTTCCTTCAGCCAGTCAAGGTCGATGCGATTGAGCCATGGAAGATTGACCAGGCGGATTTTTCGGCCCTGCGAATCCTCCAAAGCCCTGGCTGCGTGCCAGGCTTCAGGAAGCAAGACCGGACCATAGCCAAAAACAACCGCTTCCTCTCCCTCCAACAGCGTCACGCCCCGGCCCTTTTCCACGCGATAATCCGGGGGCAATTGGAACGGGATGGCACGGGGAATGGAAACCAGCCGGAGATAGAAGTTCTCGGCCTGCCGATTGACGCAATAGTCAAAGAGTAACTCGACTTCCCGTTCACAGGATGGCTCAGCCATGGCCAGGCGGGCGATTCCCCCGACGGAGCTGATGTCCCGCACGCATTGATGCGAGTGTCCCGGTCCGGACGGAAGCAATCCCGCCAGCGAACCGGCATAGCCGACCTTCGTGCCCTCGGTGGCATTGTTAAAAATCTGTTCATTCGGCCGGGTGGAAAGAAAACAGGAAAACGAATGCACAATGGGCAGCAAACCTTTCAAAGCCATTCCGCCCGCCTGGGAAACCATGTCCTGCTCGGCGATGCCGCACTCGAAGAAGCGGTCCGGAAAGCGCTTTTCAAACTCCAACACGCCGCAGTCGAGTGCCAGATCGCCATCCAACGCGACGATCTGCTTATTCGTTTCGGCAGCAGAAACCAACGCGCGGGAGTACGCTTCGATGAGCTTGTCCGGCTTGTCGGGCAGAACACGGGGCGGGCGCTCTTTGCTTTCCAGGACCAGCGGTTCCGCGCCGAGGGCGGCCAGTTGCGAGTTGGCCGATTGGACCAATTCGTCCAGCGCGGCCAGATAGGTGGCCTGGTCGGGGGCGCCACTGTGAAAGGAGTAAAGACGCGGATTTTTCATTGCGCCGGGTTCCATGAAACTGACGCCGGATCCCTTCTTCGTGTCGGCGATAATCGCCTTGGGCCGATCGGTGATCGCTTTGAATTTGGCAAAAATTCCGGCCAGCGCATCGAGGTCATGACCGTCGCATCGGGCCACCTCCCATCCATGAGCGCGGAATCTCGCCTCCAGATCACCCAGGTCGCTGACATCGGAAACAAACGTATCCGATTGAAGTTTGTTATGATCCACGATGACGGTGACTTCACCGAGCCCGTTGTTGGCCGCCGGCTGCAAGGATTCCCAGAACTGCCCCTCCTGCAGTTCCCCATCGCCGGTCAGAACGTAGATCGCCTGCTTGCGGTTTTGGAGCCGATTGGCCAGGACCATACCGTGAGCCTTGGACACCCCCATTCCGAGCGATCCGGTGTTGGTTTGGACCTGGGGAATCGTTTTAACATCGGGATGACCGGGCAGCCCGTTCAAGCGGCGCAGTTTGTCAATGGATTCAAAAGGAAGAATCCCCAAGCCGATCATCACCGAATACAATCCCGGCGCGTCGTGTCCCTTGGACGAAAAATACACGTCGGAGATTGTGCACGGGTCCACCGGGGCTTCCCTTTGCAGCTCGTTAAGAAACAACCAGCTCACGATATCCATCGCGCTGAAGCTGCTGCCGAGGTGACCCGAGCCCGCCCGCGCGACAAGATAAAGCGTGTTGATGCGGCTGGCCGTGGCGAAGAGCCGGGTTGCAGGAATGGCCGGACTTTGGGTGAGGATGCGCCGCAACTCGGCAGGAGGCACAAAATAGATGGCGTTGTTCATAGAAAATGGTGCAGGGAGTGGGTTTGTCTAGCTTTGATCAGGTAACGGTGCAAAATTTATCTGATGGACTTTTGCCCAACCGGCCAGGCAACCCAAGGTCCAAAGCCGCAGGGAATTGTCTTTTTTGCGCGATTGGAAATCCCGCCACAATCCGGCGATGTAGTCCCGGTTGAAATGATCCGCAGGAAGCTCGGCCGTCAGCGCTTCGAAAGTCTCACCAAGCCTGCCACGCAGCCATTGCGCCACCGGCGTTTGAAAACCCTGTTTGGGTTGCCGGGTGATGTAGTCAGGCAGCGAATCGCTATACAGACTTTTGAAGAACGATTTTGTTCCGAGCTCGGGCGCGCGGATGCTTCGGGACAACGGGATGATGAAATCCAGAAAATCGTTATCCAAAAGCGGAACTCTGATTTCCGCGGAAGCGCTCATTCCGGCCTTATCCCACATCATCAGGCCGCAATCGATCAGCCATGTCCGCAAATCCCCGATCATCAATGAGTCCTTCTCATCGAAGCCGCGACACTGCGCTTCGGTGAAGAATTTCCGCTGACTCGCGTAAATCTGATCGGAGGTCGGAAAGTCAGAGAAGTCCACCAGCAGTTCCTGGAGATCATCATAAGCAAAAACATGCCTCCAGCGGAGATGCGAAGCAATTGGATCCCGACTGGCAGAGGCGGAAAACCGCTGAAGTTTTTCGACATTTGTAAGGTAATCATCACTCGAAGGAAACAGCTTGGCCAACCAGCCAAGTGAGGATGCTGCAGAACCTAGCAGCGGATAGCGTTGAATGAGATCGGTCGCAATGTGAGTGGGGTAACCGAAAAACAACTCATCACCTCCGTTGCCTGCAAGCAAGACACGGCAGTTCTTCCCCGCCAAATGAGAAACGGCGTGTATGGCCACGCAAGTCGGCAGCAACTCTAAATTGTCGAAAGTCTCGAAAATGTCCGGAAGGTTGTCTTCCACTTGGCGGGAAGTAAGTTCCAACTCGTGATTAACCAAACGCCATTCCCGGGCGAGACGATTGACAGCCTTATTCTCGGAAAAGCTGCTGTCTCCGTAGAAAACCGTGAAGGTGTTCAAGCCGTCCGTTAGAGCTTTCTCGCGCAGAGCCGCCAGAATGGTCATCGAGTCGATGCCCGATGAGAGCAACAATCCGAACGGCACATCGGCGACCGTCTGTCGCTCGACCGCATCCGCCAAAACCGTTCGAACCTGAGGGCCGGCCGGCCGCGCGGGATCGAAGACCGGCGTCCTATCTGAACGCGTTCCGATCGCGCGGAAGCTCTTCACCTCCATCTTCAAGTCCAGATCGACATTCAAGGTCGTGCCCGGCTCGACCTGCTTGACACCCTCAAGCGCAGAGTCAGGGCGAAAGACGTAACCGGCGGAGAGAAAGGCAAGAATCGCACTCCGATCTGCCCGGTCGGCAATGCGGGTTTGGGTGAAACTCTTCAGCTCGGACGAGAAATAAAGAACCTTGTCTTTGATCAAAAAGAACAACGGTTTAATCCCAACCGCATCACGGGCGAGCACAAGCTTCCTGACCGATCGATCCCAGATCGCGATGCTGAACATTCCGTTAAGCTTCTCAAAAAGCTTCATGCCCCAAACTGAGTATCCATGGAGGATAACCTCGGTGTCGGAGCGTGTGCGAAACTCACATTGCTTTTCCAACTCCAGACGAAGTTCGCGGAAATTGTAGATTTCGCCATTGAAGATCAGAATGAACGAATGATCCGGGGCGTGCATTGGTTGATTTCCCCCGGAAAGGTCGATAATCGAAAGCCTGTTCATTGCTAAGCCGACTTCCTCTTCAACCAGAACTCCCGTGTGATCGGGGCCACGATGTTTGATTGCAGTCGCCATTCTCTCCAGAAACTGCCGATCGGGAGTCTTTCGGCCAAAGAAACCGGTGATTCCACACATTAGAACAAAAGCTCCGGAGACTTTACTCTCATATCAATTTCCCAGTTTTCGACCCGCCGAATAAAGGAGTGACCACTCAAGGGACAAGGCTCCCGATGGGCTTATCGGCAGAGGTTTTCAGAACAAACAACTGATTTGCCCCGAGGAGAAATCTCCTTCGAAGATGAATCGCCAAACCGGCTTCGGCGGCTGTTTCTGCCATAAGTGTTCCATCAAGCAGAGTTTCATGCTCCTCGGCAGCCTCCCTGCTAAACAAACCGACCCTGCTGCCCAAGCGGTGGATACCCTCCAAACTCGGGTGGGGCGTCGTCAAAATGATTCTGCCGCCGGGGGAAAGCAGAGGCTTCAAAGTTTGCAGCCATCTAACGGGAAATTTGATGTGCTCGATAATTGCCAGACCAATGATCAAATCAAAAGTTTCCCCATTCGGAAGTTGTTCCGAGAATCGGAATGAACCGTGTTTGCGGCGCGCGATGGCCAGGGATTCCGGATCAATGTCAACTCCCAGATAGGCATTCTCACTGCACCACCGGGTAAGTTCTCCGGTCCCACAGCCAATATCCAGAACCCGACCTTGGATGTGGGGCGACACGGCTCTGATCCGGGCCCGACGCAAGAGTGGCGAAAGCAGGCCGCCGGTGCCTTGATCCGGCATCGCTACTTCTTCCCCTTCTCCTTCATTTCAAAGAGTTGCAGCCGGACCTCCTCGAGCAAACGCCGATTGACGGAGATCAAATCCGCCAAGACTCCCACCAGACAGAGAAAAACAGAAATCGTCAGAAAGGCAGTTCCAATCGTCAGCGACTGGATGTAACCGGCGTGCCCCGTGGCATACAGGAACAAAAACCGGAGGAAGAGAATCAATCCGGGAAGACCGCTCAGTACGGCCAGAAAAAGAAAAAACCGGAGGGGACGATAGATCGTGTAGATCCGTATCATGGTAATGATAGATAGCCTCACGTAATCACCCATGCTTTTTACCAGTCGCGAGGGGCGTAGTGGTCCGTTGGTGCGGATAGGGACCGAAACAACCCGCAAATTCTGCAATCCCGCCTGAATGATTGTCTCAATCGTGTAGGTATACCGGTTATAGACAAACAATCGCTTGGCCGCCTCCCTGCTTACCGCTCGGAATCCGCTAGGGGCATCCAGAATTTCCGTATTGCTCAAACGGCGGACTGTCCAGCTTCCCAACGATTGGAGGATCTTTTTCAAGGCCGAAAAATGCTCGATTTCCTGAATCGGACGCGTGCCAATGACAATATCTGCACGATTTTGAAGAATCGGGTACACCAGGTTGGCGATATCCTCGCCGACGTATTGGTTGTCTGCATCGGTGTTGACGATGATGTCTGCCCCCAGGTTGAGCGCCATTTTCAAGCCGCTCGTATAGGCTGCGGCGAGTCCTCGGTTTGAGGCGTGAACCACAATGTGCGAAACGCCGCTAGCCCTTGCCACATCCACGGTTCCATCGGTTGACCCATCGTCAATAATCAGCACGTCAATCTTGTCAACCCCGTGCAGGTTCTTCGGAAGCTGAGAGAGGGTAAGCCCCAAGGTCTGCTCTTCATTAAAACAGGGAACCTGGATGATGACGTGAGGCATAGGTTTTTCCAGTTATTCGTTGCCCGCGCGCACTGTCCATGGTGCTCCGAAAACCACCGGGTTGATTTCCGGGAAATTTTCCCCGCTTTTCACCAGGGCAAACACATCCCGTATAAAAAAGATGCGGCAATCCTGCAAAGAGGATGCGTCTTTTAGCAGCCCGTTCGGTATTCGAAAAATGAGGCGATTGTTGTTCACGGAGAAAGGTACGGGCTGTGCATTGCAGATAATGCTCGAAATGAGCCCCTCGGGAAATGTGGAATCGAGCGGAATATTGACCTCAAGATCCTCATTCTGGTGTCGCAAGAGTTTAGCCGGAATCCAAAACTGAAGGTGATCCTCATGGTCGGGATCGAGTCCCGCGAGCGGATCATACCTTAAGGCCATGGGCCAGAGGGCATGAATATTGGAAAATGCCGCTATGGCATCGGAAGTCAAACTCAAGGTCTTTTGTTCGGAGTCGAGGGTAAGACCGTACGACTTGAGATTCTGCCGAAGTGCGGTATCCGTCTCCCGCACGTGGAGAGCCTGCTTAGGGCGCAGAATGGTTCCCGGAAGCGGCAGCGCTTTGGTGAAATCCGTGGGAAAAAGTTCCGTAATTACAGCGGCCACACGGCCGGAATCTAATGCGGACTCTATTTCTTGCGGCCAAAGCAGCACAAATTGGTATTCGGGGAGTTCGCGCGGCAAGACAAAGGTCCAGGAATCCAAGCGGCCTGCATAGCCTATGGCGGAGCCACGTGGCACCGCTGCTTTCAAAACCTCAAGCTGAGGCAGCAATTGCCCCGCGAGGTGGGTATGAAATGGCGTTTTGCCCTCTCGTGCCGCGGCAACAAGTGCACGGCGGGATGGTTCCAGTGTCACACAGTAGAGCATCACCCAAAGGACGTAGGCGGCGACCAAGATGTAACAAACCTTCTTCAACCAAGATGGCCGGGCAATCAGACAAATGGCAGTTGGCACCATTATCGGGATAAACTGGATCAAGTAGCGCACACTGGTTGGTCCCCAGTACATTTTGGCCGAAAACATTGCTAGGGAAGAGAGTCCGATGAAGATCAAGACGCAACAAAGCCATATGATGAAGTCCCGGCGGCGGAGAAATTGGACAAATGCCGCTACCCCGACGAATGGAGATATCAGCAAAATCAAAAATCCCATAACACCATAGCCGGCACGGTTTTCGTCCGTGAAAAGCTGGGTCTGGCAAGCATTGCTCTTGAAGCTGTCCATAGTGTCGAGGCCGAGATTTAATTGATCATTAACCGCCCATATAACCTCCCTTTGTAGGGTGGGCAAAGGCTGCGTTTCATTCGATTGCAATCCATGCCAACTCAGTGCTTGATAAAGATCCAAAACGACATTTCTTGTCGGTGAGTAGAGGGCTGCAGGAAGGTTTGAAAGGATGGCATTTGACTCTTTGCTCATTACGGGGTTTCCGATTTTGCATACATTCTGCACATACCCATAAGAGCCAAGCAGCAAGAGGCCGAGTGCTCCTGCAATGGCCAACGTTCCGACTCTTGCCCGCCAGTTTTTCCATCCCAATAACAAAAGTGTCCCAAGTGTGAGGAATGCCATTCCCGGAAGAAAGAGGAGAAAAGTAATTTTGGTTCCCACTCCCATACCCAGGGACATGCCAGCTTGGACTGCCGATCGCCGGACATTGCGCAGATCGGAATCTGGAAGAAGGGTCTGCGCCAGAAAACAGACACAACTGACGATCATTCCTCCAACCAGAAGATCATTTCCGGACGTCCCCATTTGGTAAATTGTTGCGGGAAATCCGATGCAGATGAGGGCGGCAACGGCCGCACCCAAACGATCTCCTCCGCAGAGGATGGTCAATCGGTACACCCCGACGGCGATCATGAGGGCACCAAGAACCTGCGGAAGGTGCATCCATTCGAAGCCGATCCCCACCGCCATCATCCACATCAAAACGATCGAGGAGTTGGGCGGGAATTCCGTCCAGCGGAAATCAATTGTCGGTAGATAATGCAGACTGCCCTGCTGCAGCCAAAAATACGCCCGGGGCAAATGATAAGATAGCGCATCTTTGTTCATGGAGGGTGCCAAGCGGTAAACCTCGGCGTTGATGCCAAGGAGGACGACGACAACAACCACCAGCCCCCCGGTGAACCAGAGCGATTTTCCGCCCGGCTCGCGGGATTTTTGACGAAACGCCGCCAAGCCGGGAAATCCGGGCCGACCCCGCAGCGTCCACAAGGCGAAGGTACTTCCGGTCAGAGTAAGGTGCCCGAGCAGGAATGCGTTCGTGCTGAAGCCGAAGGTCTCGGAGACGACAATCGACAGAATGATAATCTGCGCGAGAACGTAGTTGCACAGCGCCAGGAGATTCTCCGGGAGGGACGGAAACGGAAACGACGCCACGGCCAGACCCGCCGCGGAAAGCAGCAATGCCAGGGCAAGAAAAGTGATCATCTCAATTCGACCGGATGGGCTCCGGGAGGCGATTGGAGAGCGGAATGGCTTTTAATCCGAAGGAAACGATCGGATTGCGGATCTACTTTCTCCTTGCAACTGCACTCAACACATTCGGTCCAAACCAAGGCGAGGCGTATCCCTCTTCAGCATACCAGCCAGCCACTTCTTCTTTGGAGTGATGGGTTTGATACTTCGGACCAAAAAAATCATAAATCACCTGGGCACATTGGCGCCAGGAAGCGGATTTCGGCGTGGTTCGGGAATAGGCCCCCCAGCCCGGGATGAGCAGGAGGGGAACAGGCAAATAGCAGAGCGCTCTAAGCAGAGGCCGGGGCAAACGGGTGGTGATTGCCCGGATGGCCTGGGAAACAACTTCGAAAAGCGGCGACCGGAAAGGATAGACCCAGATGGACAGATACCCGCCGGAAACGGGCAGCACACTGATGGCCCGGAAAGCTCCCCGCGTATCGGGAGTGTGATGGATCACGCCGTTGGACATGACAAAATCAGCGATACCCGGCTTGAGGGGGGGTGCAGAATATTGGCTTGAATCAGATGGACGTTCGGCCGGTTTCCGATGCGAAGATAGACCCTCTCGATCTCGGGCGTGATATCAAACCCGATCACTTCTGTTCCAGGCGCGGAGAGGGCATCGACGTATTTGCCATGACCAGAGCCCGCATCGACGAAAAGTTTGTCTTTGAACCATTCGGGGGCGAGATCGGGGGGCCTGAGAGTGGAGAGAAAATATTCCCAACTTTCCTGCACCGTCATCCCAAAGATTTTTTCCTCCTCAGCAAAGGCCTCCCATTGGGTGCGAAAATGTTCAATGGTTTGTTGGTACTCGCGGGACAGACATGTGTCCGGCTTGGTGAATTGCTCGTTGACTGAAGCGGGTTCCTTCAAATTCTTATCAACCAGCATCCGCGGCACCCCGCGAACGATGGGATACCGGTGCTGGCCGTCATCAGTGGTGAGCCATCCGCTCAAAACCTCGCGGGACTCATCAGCGGCATTTCCACCAAGTTGCTTGACTCCGACCGCCCCGGTGCGAGGGACGTTGATCTCCTCGTCAATCGAGAGACGCAGGCTTTGCCCAGTCAACGGGCAACGGAGCACGTTCAAAAGTCTGATTTTCACGACTCGTGAAAACAATCCGTTAATACTCCAGCACGCCAGCCAATTTTCTATTTCCCTGCACTCGAAGAGAAGGCCAGAGAGGCTCGAAAGAAACACGCAGAGCCATCTCTGAAGCGGATCTTCGCTCTACGCCAAGGTGCGCGCGATGGAAAGCCCTTGCTCCTGACGCTCGTCACTGCATCAGGCGAATAATCCGGGCCGGCAAAAGAAAGCCGGTTACTTTACTAGAATCCGTACCCCGGAAACCGGCTCACCGTCGGCATTGACACCGTCCACTTCATTCCCGCTAGCCGACAGTTTCAAGGTATCCTTTCGACCGGTTGGCCAAACCACAGAAAACTGACGTGTTGATTCGTCGATCCACTTCCACTGGGCTACTTCATTGCCGTCCTGCCAGACAGTCGAATCCGTCTTGATAATGAGCGTATTGTTATTGATCCATTTCCACGAGCCAACCGGATTGTCAGTGGGAGCAGCTTGACCTTGCAGCAATGTGACAAAAAAGAGCGAAAGAAGCGGAATGAAGAGACGGGATAGTTTCATAGATAACTGACAATAAAATTAAACCGAAATCGGCTCATTGCAACAAAAGATCTAAGAAAATTCTCGCGAACGACTACCTCTGTGGTCGATGTCCGGGTCCGTGATCGGATCAATACTTGGCAGCTAGTGTAGTAGCGGGAAAATCGTCGGTGCGGAAAGGGGAGGCCGGCAGGCCGGATCCGTCGGAGAGATTGCAGGTCGGGTTGTCCGCCCAGGCGTAGCGGACGGCAACGGGAGCAGGGACTTTATCGGACCAGACAACGACGCTTGAGCCGTCGATCTTCGCATTGGCCCAAACCCATTTCCGGTCCTCACCGCAGATGGCAAATCCTTCCAGTTCGCTGTCCGGACTGTTGCGAATGAGCGGTGCGCTTTCGCCCGCCGAGGCGTCCAGGTCGTACGTGGCGGGGAGAGACCTCGCGATCAGTCCGCCGTCGGTATAGGTGAAACTCAAGCGGATTTTGCCGTCCTCGATTTTGAACGACTGATAGACTGGGCCAGAATGTGGGATTTCTTTCCCATAGATTTGGGAAAGGGCGATTCGTGAAAGGCGATCGGCCGCATCTTTCTTATTGCTGGGGTGAAGAACGAGGGATTCGCCGAGATCAATGAGGACTGCTTCGGCAGTGTGGGGAATCTTGCGTGCCAGGGATTGGGCCTCCCGAAGCTCCGCCCATGAGCTTTCACCCGGTTGCAGTTGCTTGGGCTGATAATTTGGCAACTGGCAGAAGAAAAATGGCAAATCATCCCGCTCCCAAGTGGTGCGCCAGTTCTTGATAAGGAGCGGAAATGTGGTGCGGTATTGCCAGGCACGATCGACGTTGGATTCTCCCTGATACCAGACGATACCCTTCAATGCGTAGGGAGCAATCGGATGGACCATGCCGTTGTGAAGGAAGCTGGGAACTTCGAGCGGGGTCGGAGCGGTCGGGGGGACGACCGGGGCGGTGGCAACTTGAGAGGAACTCAAGGCGGGGAACTCGAATTCGGATTTCGCCAGCCACACCCCCTGAAGTTCGATCGCTCCGGCCTTGGGAACGATGGAAAATTCTACGGGACTCACAGGAGCAAAGATACGGATAGCGAGAACATTTTTGCCAGCCAGGATGAGGCCCTCGGGAACGGATGCGACGTGAGCCAGTCCTTCACCCATGGGATTTTGATATGTTGTCTGGGTGAGAAGTTGGCCGTTGAGATAAACAGTCTCGAAGCCCTTGATGGGGCCGAGATTGAACCATGTTTTTTTTCCCGCAAGGGAAGACGGCACTTCAAACTCGTGCCGGAGCCAGATCGCTCCAGTCACGTCAAGAGGCTTTCCCGGCAGATTAACTTCCGTCCAGCCTTCAGGTAAGGCCAATGCTGCAGCAAACGCGGCGGGGTCGGACGGGGGGCGGTCTTCCCGCTGGTTTTCCGCCAGCCATTTTGCAAAGGCTTCGACAAAGGCCGCCTTGAGAGCGGGCGCTCGGGCCAGCAAGTCAAGCTTCAGGTCACGCGAAGCCCTCAGTTCGGGCTCGGCCTCGATCGCAGCGGGGCCGATCCAGGATTCCGCAGGCGAACCGCCCCAGATCGTATTGACGATACCAACCGGAACCTTGACTTCTGATTGAATAGTCTTGCCGAAGTAATATCCGATGGCGCTAAAACCGCCGGACGTCTCTGGGCTGGCGACCTTCCACGTGCCAACGCAATCCTCCGCTGGCGCGGGCACGGCTGATTTCTCGACTTTGAACTCCCGGAGCATGGGATTGGCGGACTGGGCGATTTCTTCTTTCGCTCCCGTCTTTTCCAGCGGCCATTGCATGTTCGATTGACCCGAGGCCAGCCAAACCTCGCCGACGACCACGTCCGAGATTTTGATGGTATTCTTTCCCGCGACGATCATCTCGAAAGGCCCAGAGTCGGCATTCCGCAGATCAAGTTCCGTGCGCCAGCGTCCGTCTGGGTCGGCGTTGGTCCGGGCCGAGTAGCGATCGAGGGAAATGGTGACTTCCTCGCCAGGGTCGGCCTTTCCCCAAATCGGAACATTGCTTCCTTTCTGGATGACCATGTGATCGGAAAAAATTGCGGGAAGCTTCACCTCTGCGCGCGAGGAAGCGGTGGCGAAGCTGGCTGCAAGCAAGAGAGCAATGACCAACGGAGTCGATTTCATGATTCGGAAGTGGCAGCTGAATCTGCAAGGGGAAACTCCGCAACGGAAATTTCCGGCAGCTTGATTTCCTGCCTATTCAGAAGGTAGTTCGCCAGTTGCCAGTCGTCTTCGTTGTTGATGTCCATGCCTTCGAAATCGCGGGTGAGAAAGGGATGGATGACATTCCCGGAAATTGTGCCGGACTCCAGCACCCGGCTCGAGGCGATTTCCAGGCTGGCGTTTTGCACGAAGATCTCAGGGAGTGCCGCATATTGGCAGCTGTGCCACGGCGTTTCCCCGTTGGAATAGGGCAGTACGGGCGTCATGATGTTCCCTCGGATCACCCACATTTTTCCCGGATGCTGGGCGCATTTTTCCACGGCCCGCAGGGAATCGATGCCTTCGTGTGCGAGAAACTCCGCCCAGGCCCGGCGGATGGTCTGCGGCAAACGAAAGGGACTGGTGGGGCGGAGGATGCTGAAGCAGTCGAACCGCTGCCCTTCGATGGCAAAAGTGTGCAGGGCGTGCTTGATCCACTCGATGTCGGGCGATTTGTCGCCGGAGAACTCGGGCGGGCGGAGAAAGGGAACTTCGGCACCGTAATGACGGGCGATCTCCGCGTATTGCGCGGAGTCGGTCGAGACCACCACCCGTTGGAAGACCCCGGAATCGAGGGCCGCCCGAATCGAGTAGGCAATCATCGGGTGACCGCCGAGGAGACGGATGTTTTTGCCGGTGACGCGCTTGGAGCCCGAGCGGGCGGGGATGAGAGCAACAGCGGTGGGTGTCGGAGAATCGGACATGAAGGAAGGTCGAATTAGCTACAGGCGATGGCGTGGGCCTTTTGGCAGATAGCGAGAAAATTCTGTGCGAAAAAGCGGCCGCGCTTCGTATTGTCATGGAGCAGTTCCGCGGCATCAATCTCGCCGGGAGTCGTGGCGAGAATTTCCCGCCACTTTTCGCCCAACACCCCGGCCAGGGAATCCGGATCGCCGCAGCGGAAGAAGAAGCCCTGAGGCGGAGCCTGTTCCTGATGAGTGGCAATATCGGAGAGGACGATCGTTTTCCGCAAGGTGCGAGCTTCTTCGACCGTCGTGCTCCAGCCCTCGAAACGGGACGGCTGAACGAGAAGGGAGGCCCGGCGATAGACTTGGATCTGATCCCGGCGGGGAATGACCCCGAGGAACCGGATTTGTTGCTCCAGATTGAGCGCTGTGATTTTGGCGAGCATGGCCTGACCGAACTCGCTGGTGCGGTAATCCTCCAACGATCCGGTGCAAACGAGGGGAATTTCAAGTCCCTGTCTGTTCAATTGCGCGAGCGCGTCAAAGAGCACATCGTGACCCTTGTGCTGCCACATCTGGTTGGCGCAGTAGAGAAAACGGTCCGGCAGATTCAGATGCCCCAAGGCCATCCGCGGGTCGGGCGCGAGGTCGGCCTCCTCCAGAATCGCATGGAAGGAAAGCACCTCGACTGGGAGGTGACGGTATTTCGGGAAAAAGGTATGAAAGTCTTTATGGGCCGCCTTGCTGCTCAGGACCAGCAGGCGGCAGGATTGCAGAAGCTGTTCGTAGCTGGAGTCGCGCTGCTGACGTTCCTCTTCGGTGAAATACTCCGGGTATTGTTTATACTGAAAATCCGGGATCCAGTGAATGGCCATCGGATGAGCCGCCGCGTTGCCGCCTTTTTCGGGAAAGGCCACGGTGCAGCCATCGGAGAGCCAGCCGGTGGCGGGCTCGCCTTGCGTCGTCCATTTTGCCACCGGGCGGTCAACGCTGACAATCTCCGACCCCCGGGCCAGCGTTTCGAGATCGGTGACGTCGCGTTTGCGCGAGACGCGGAGAAACACCGGCGGGCATTTTTTCGGCGAGAGCATGTTCAAGGACAGAATAAGATTCCGCGCGTATTGGGCACCACCCAACCAATGCGACCCACCGGTGAGATAGAGCAGGATGCCCAACGGTGGCTCCACCGCTTTCGGCGGACGGCAGAAAATGTCAGGAAGGGGAATTTTCAAAATCTATCGGCCGATCCGGGATTAAACTCCGGACCGAAACTCCGCCTAGGGAGTGGACCACGGAATCCGGCGGCACATCTTTGGTAACCACTGTTCCGGCCCCGATGATGCTGCGCGCCCCGATGGAACATCCTTTCAGAATGAAAACGCCGGACGCGATCCAGCAAGACTCTCCGATCATAACCGGCGCGGAGGCGATCGGCGGAATCGGACCCTTTTTCTTTTTAAAGAGGGATTCGAACTCCGCCTTGCGCAGTGCCCAGTCCTTGTGATGCGTGTCGTTATCATAAACATTCACGTCGTGGGCAATCATAGTGCCCGCGCCGATGTCGATGCGATTGGTGCTGTAAATGCATGTGTTGTCCCCGATGTAAACCCCATCGGCGATGTGGATCTGTCCGCCCCGGCTGGCATGCAGAATTCCCCGGACGATGGTGTTCGCGCCGATCGAAACGTCGCCTGGCGGTCCGTCGTTGTTGATTTGAAAACCGTAGCCCAGACGCGTGGCGGGATCGAGCTGGCACTGTGTGGCAGCCCGTTTCCAAATCATTCTCGCGACCACCGGGGTAAAACGGCGGAGGAAATGTTGGACCACGGAATCGAGCCAATCACCACCTTGTGCGTCAGCGGCCCGAATCAAGGCTCCCCCGCCAAACGCATGGGAGAACGCCTTGAGGAACTGGGTGTCCGGACAGGGTTTCGCGGGCGGAGTCGGAGGAGGTTTCATAACCGTGCGCGAAATGACTTAGAGCGCGCTGGAAGCCAGAGTGGTGAAATAGATATCTTTGAGGTTGGAATAGATATCCAGTGCCTCTGTGCCGGGCTCGCGGCTGCCATTGCCCGAGGCCTTCACGCCCCCGAAGGGCATGTGTGGCTCACTGCCATAGGTTCCCGCGTTAACCACGGCCACGCCGGATTCCACCAAGCAGCTGAACTCCATGGCGCGGTCGAAGTTCTTCGTGTGGATGCAAGCCGTAAGTCCGTACGGAGAACGGTTAGCCAAACCAAGGGCCTCCTGAAATCCAGACACCTTGTAAAGCCCCGCCACCGGACCAAACAGTTCGCTGGTGGAAAACTCCGCGTCCGGGTCGATATTCTCAAGAAAGGTGGGCGCCATGTAAAACCCGCCGGCATGGCCCGGACCGGTCAGACGGTTGCCTCCGGTCAGGATCGTGGCGCCCTGACCGCGGGCCTGGCTGACCGCATCCAGCATGCGCTGGAGTTGACGGGCATTGATGACGGGGCCGAAATCATCCGTATCGTTCGGCCCGACTTTCTGTGCTTCGGCTCCTTTGATGAGTTTTTCCCGGAGGGCGTCGTAAACGGACTCGAAGACAATGATCCGGCTGGCGGCGGCGCAGCGCTGGCCCGCGTTGCTGAAGGCGGAAAGGAGAATCCATTTGGCGGCATTATCGAGGTCGGCGTCATCGCAAACGACCAACGGATTTTTCCCGCCCAACTCGAGCGAGACCTTGGCCAGGCGGCGACCGGCGACTTCGGCAATAAGCCTCCCGACGGCGGTGGAGCCGGTGAAACTCAACACGCCAACCCGCTCATCGGCCACCAACGATGCGCCGGCCTCGCCACCCAATCCTTGAATGACATTCAAGACCCCATCGGGCAGACCAGCCGCCCGGGCGATGCGTGCAAAGACCAACGCGGTGGCCGGGGTATCCTCTGCCGCCTTGAGCACGGCGGCGTTTCCGCAAATGAGGGCGGGAAAAACCTTCCAGGCCACGTTGGCAATCGGGGTGTTGGCCGCGATGATCAGTCCGGCCACTCCGACGGGCTGGCGGACGGTCAAAGCCCACTTATTGGGCGTGCCGCTAGTGGTGGTCTTGCCGTA
>Ga0114972_10000862_pt1 | contig 22897 bp, 18 predicted proteins | sample M_140807_EF_Meta_FD_87354 | JGI IMG/M metagenome (GOLD analysis project Ga0114972, IMG submission 87354) | Freshwater microbial communities from Lake Montjoie, Canada to study carbon cycling - M_140807_EF_MetaG | ecosystem: Environmental > Aquatic > Freshwater > Lake | place: Lake Montjoie...
GCTCGTGGTTGAGGGACCAATTCAACCACGGCTCGTGGTTGAGGGACCAATTCAACCACGGCTCGTGGTTGAGGGACCAATTCAACCACGGCTCGTGGTTGAGGGACCAATTCAACCACGGCTAGTGGTTGAGGGAATAGAGAAGGATGTTGAGGGCGATCTTCTCGGCGTCGTCGCGGCTGTAGCCGGTGCACTCCATCGAGTTCTGTTTCTCGAGCGCGCAGGAGAGATCGTAGGGGGAGAAGATCACGGCCCAGCGGTCCCCTATCCGCACCCCCTCGAGCTTCGGCGGCACCTGCCGCTTGCGGGCGGTGATCGGCCCGTTCCCCCCGCCGGCCGGCTCCCGCAGCGTGACGCTGCGCACGTCGTAGCCGCCGTATTCCCCCTTCGTGAACAGCGGGTCGTCGGCGGGGATCTCCTCGAGCTTCGCCTCGGGGAGGATCGCGGCGATCTCCGTGCGGAAGGCGGTCGTGAATCCGGCCGAGGCACAGACACTGTCGGCCAGGAGCGTTCCCCCCCGCTCAAGAAACTGCCGCAGCCGCTGCCGCCGCGGGGGATCGAAGGTGAATCCCTGCCTGCCGTGCATGAAGACGAGGTGGTAGTCGAACAGCCCGGGCTCGGCCGGGTCGACGAGGAGGGGACGCTCGTCGACCCGGATGCCGAGCTCGCGCGCCGCCGCCCGGAGGATGTTCGCCAGCGCCGCCGGGGCGGCATCACACATCCCCGCATGCCGTAGCTTGCCGATCGTCAGCTGGCCGCGCTCGAAGCGGTCGCGGATCTGGGCCGCCTGGGGGAGATCGATGGCGAACAGTTCGTCCTTCCGCTTCAGCTCCCGGTTCGTGGCGTAGGCGATGACGTTCGTGCCGATCGCCAGGGCAGCCTCGACCTCGGTGCGGATCGCGGCTGGGAGCGTACGGGATTGCGTTTCACCCACCTCCCACAGGCAAGAGAGACTCGGCATCGCGGCGGCATTCTTCTCGAGATCCGTCGGCGGGGCGTAAATCAGGCAGGTGCGGCAGCCGTAGTCGACCCCGAGGAGCGGCCGGTGGAGCTCCGGGGGGACGATCTCCTCGGCATGCCAGGCGGGATGCTCCGGGGGGAGGAGATGGAGCTGGTATTCGGGCTCGGGGAAGATCTCGCCGACGAGCTGACGCAGACGGGCGTCGAAATCGCCACTCGAGGGGCAGCAGGCCTCGGCGAACACGAAGCCCCCCTCGTCGATGTAGCGCCGCAGACGCGGCCCGGCGTCGGGGCCGAGCTCGAAGGCCGACTTCCCGGAGATCCACAGCACCGGTGCCTGGAGGAGATCCTCGAGCGTCGCCGTTCGCGTCTCGACGACATGCCAGGAGAGCCCGGCGGGGTAATCCTTCTTCCAGCGTGACTCGACATGCTCGACGAGATGGGCGATGTCGTGGCCATGCCGGTTCCAGTCGGATTCCGGGGCGTGCCGGCTCTTGGCGATGATCACCGGCCGGCGCCCCTTGGCGAGGAACAACAGCGCGAAGCTCGTGGCGACGACCGGGTCCTCGATCCGCCCCCCCCGAAATGCCCCAGACAGGTTGTCCTGGGTGCTGACGAACATCTTCGCCCCCTCGAGATACCAGTCGGCGTCGCCGATGAACCGCCGGGCGGTGAACCGCCCGACACGCTCGAGGCCGTAGAGGTAGTAGTGGTGCCAGGTCTGGCCGGCCATCGGATTCTCCACCACCGAGAACCGCTTCCCGAGCCATTCCAGCCCCCGCTCGACGAGCTTCGGGGATGCCCCACCGCCGCAGCAGGCGACGGAGTCGCGCGTCGCGCGGGCGGCCGGTGCGCCGACGTGCTGGGAAGTGATCCAGACGCTGGCGATGCCGGCGCACGTCATGCTTCCTGAACCGCCGGCATTACCGATCGTGTAGCCCCACGAGCCATCGGCGTTAGCGCACGACACCCAGTACTGCTGCGCTCGAACCCACACCTCCTGCTTGACGCGCACCCCGACGCGATCGGCTTCGTGAAGGGCGAGGAGCGCGAACTGCGAATTGGAATTGTCGCCGGTCCCCTTCGCCCTGCCGTACGACCACGAGCCGGCGGCCTGCCCCTGCGAGACCTGCGTCCCCTCGAGCCACTCGACGTTGCGCTGGAGGATCGCTCGGTCATCCTCCGGGGAGAGCATCGCCAGGAGCATCGTCTGGAGCGACACTGAGTAGGTCTCCTCCGGCTTCTGGCGACGGATCCACTCGATGCCGCGCTGCATCTGGGCATGATCCGGCGCGACGCCGGCGTTGGCCAGAGCCAGCATCACCAGGGCGGTGGCGCCGACACGCGTATCGTCGGCCCGCATCGCCACCTGCCACGAACCGTTGGGCTCCTGCTCCCGCAGAAGCCAGTCGCGGGCCTTCTCGATCGATCGTTGGATCTTCTCCGGGGAGAGCTTCGCCCCCTCGCGGTCAGCGGCGAGGCCGAGGCGCCCCGGGATGAGCATCCCGCCGAGGAGGGCCGTGGCGACGAGGAGGGGAAGGAGGAGTCGGCGGGGAGGCATGGAGACACCCGGGGCGGTGAAGAGGGGGATGGCCCTCCCCCTCTGGAAAGTCCCCTTGAGTCTACCGGCCGATGGGGAAACCGCGGTGCCACGCGGCCGGTTTGCGGGGTTCGGTGCCCGGGCCGATACTTGAGGTCTCCCTGTCCCAGTCGCCGGTACGGGGGCCCGCCAAGGAGGGATTCGCTCTGTGTCCTCGACCCCGCGCCCGAAGTCCCTGGACGACATCCTCGTCGAGTTCAGCCAGCACCGGAAATTGATGCAGGAGGAACTGCAGAAGGTGATCGTCGGGCAGAACGAAGTCATCGAGCAACTCTTCGCCGCGATCTTCACCCGCGGACACTGTCTCCTCGAGGGTGTGCCGGGGCTGGCCAAAACGCTCATGGTGTCGACGCTCGCCCGGATCCTCGACGTCGGCTTCAAGCGGGTGCAGTTCACCCCCGATCTGATGCCTTCCGACATCACCGGCACGAATGTCCTCGAGGAGGACGAATCGGGGCGCCGCAGCTTCCGGTTCGTGGAAGGGCCGATCTTCACCAACATCCTCCTCGCCGACGAGATCAACCGCACGCCGCCGAAGACGCAGGCGGCGCTCCTCCAGGCGATGCAGGAGCGCGAGGTGTCGGTGGGGCAGGAGACCTACCACCTTCCCGACCCGTTCTTCACGATCGCCACGCAAAATCCGATCGAGCAAGAGGGAACCTACCCGCTCCCCGAGGCGCAGCTCGACCGCTTCATGTTCAACATCAAGGTCGGCTACCCCTCGGCGAGCGAGGAGGAGCAGATCCTCATGGCTACCACCCGGTCAGAGAAGCCGGAGGTCCGGAAAGTTCTCTCCGGGCGGGCGATCGTCAACATCCAGAAGCTCGTCGGGAGCGTCGCGGTGAGCGAGTACGTCGTCAAGTACGTCGCCCGCCTCGTCCGCTCCACGCGGCCGAAGGATCCCCAGGCGCCGTCCTATGTCGCCGATCTCGTCGACTGGGGCGCCGGGCCCCGCGCCGGCCAGTTCCTCATCCAGGGAGGGAAGGCGATGGCAGCGATGGACGGCCGCTTCAGCGTCTCCATCGACGATGTCCGGCGGATCGCCGTGCCGGTCCTGCGGCACCGCATCGCCACCAACTTCCAGGCCCAGGCCGACGGCCTGACGAGCGAGTCGATCGTCGAGCGTCTCGTCCGCGAGGTGCCGGAGCCGGAGATCCCCAAGCTCGTGAAGTGATCCCTGCGGATTTTCCGCAGGACGACGGTGCAGCCCCGGGGCTCGCGCCGCGCCCTTTTCCCTGGCGACGGACACCATGGTGCGTGCGGTTGAGGAATACCTGAAGCCCCAGGTCGTGCGCCAGATCGCGCGGCTGGATCTCCGCGCGCAGTTCATCGTCAAGGGCTTTCTCCAGGGCCTCCACGCCAGCCCCTATCAGGGGTTCTCGGTCGAGTTCAGCGAACACCGCAAGTACACCCACGGTGACGATCCCAAGGACATCGACTGGCTCGTCTACGCCAAGACCGACAAGCACTACGTCAAGAAGTTCGAGGCCGAGACCAACATCACCGGGTATCTCGCCATCGATGCCAGCGCCAGCATGGCCTACACCCACCGCCAGGAGCTCACAAAGCTCGACTACTCGATCTCGCTGGCGGCCGCGCTCTGCTGGCTCATGATCCACCAGCAGGATCCCTGCGGCCTGATGGTGTTCGACGAGAAGCTCCATTCGAGCCTCCCGGCACGGTCGAAGCGGTCGCAGATCGCGCAGGTGCTCTCCGTCCTCTCGAAGGTGAAGCCCTCGCGGCGGACCGACATCGCGCGGAGCCTCATCCAGATCGGGGCCATGCTCCGCCACCGCTCGCTCGTGATGGTGTTCAGCGATCTGTTGGCTGATCCGGAGCCGATCCGCGACGCCCTGCTGCGGCTGCGGCACCGCGGGCACGACGTGATCCTGTTCCACATTCTCGACGAGGCCGAGGTCGCATTCCCGTTCGACGGGATGGTCGAGTTCACCGAGCCGGAGACCGAGGAGAAACTCGTCGTCGACGCCGATGGAGCCCGCCGGGAATACCTCGCGGCGGTGCAGGCCTTCCGCGAGGATTACCGGCGCACCTGCTTCCACGCTGGAATCGACTATGTCCCGCTCGATACGAGCATGCAGTTCGATCGTGCCCTGATGGAGTACCTCGTCAGTCGCCGGAACCGTTTTTAGGAATCCGCCCCCCGCCCATGGGACTGTCGTTCCTCACTCCCGCGCTGCTTGCCGGGGCCGCACTCGTGGCCGTACCGGTGATTCTCCACCTCATCATGCGGCGCAAGCCGGTGCCGCGGGTCTTTCCGGCGATGCGCTTCCTCCGCCAGCGTGCGGCTGCTAACCGCCGGCGGCTGCGGGTCAGCCATCTCCTCCTCCTCCTCCTGCGGATGGCGGCGCTGGCGGGGCTGGCTCTGGGCTTGGCCCGCCCCACGCTCCGCGGAGCGGGGTGGCTCGCCGATGGCGAAAAGCCGGTGGCCGCGGTCCTTGTCTTCGACACCAACCCGCGGATGGAACTGCGGCAGGCCAACCGCACCCGCCTCCAGGAGGCGGCGGCGCTCGCTCGGGCCTTGGCCGCCAAGCTCCCGGCTGCCAGTCAGGTCGCGGTGATCGACACCGGCGGCGGGCCGGTATCGTTCTCCCCCACCGTCGCGGCGGCGCTAACGCGCGTCGACCGTCTGGCCGTCGACACCGCCTCGCAAACGCTGCCGGCCGCGATGCAGGAGGGCTTCCGGCTCCTCGGAACGGTGCCCGATCTGCGGCACGAGATGGTCGTCTTCACCGACTGCTCCCAGGGGGCCTGGGAGGGGCGGACCGCGGCTGACCTCGTCTCGGCCAATGCCGACACGGCCATTCTCTGGGTCGACGTCGGTGCCAAGGGGGCGCAGAATTTCTCGCTCGAGGCGATCGATCTGTCGACCGACCAGCCGACCGCCGGTCTGGCGTTGGGGCTCACCGTCGAGACGCGGCGCAGCGGTCCCGACGCAAATCGCCCCGTTGCGGTGGAGATCCTCGGTGCCGACGGGCGGTTCGCGCGGAGGGGGGTCAAGCCGGTGACGTGGAAGGAGGGGCAGAGCGGGCAGGTGGAGTTCGAGGTCACCGGGCTTGAGCCGGGGGTGCGGCAGGGGCGCGTTGTGCTCGAAGGATCGGACGACATGGAGGCCGACAACACGCGATTCTTCACCGTCGAGGTGGGCGCGCCGTCGAAGATCCTCGTCGCCGCGCCGCAGCCGTCCGCCGACACCGGGAGATTCCTCCTCCAGGCGATCGCCCCGGCGGCGCTGCGGAAGGCGGGCAAGGGGCGGTTCGACGCCACCCTCATCGACATCGGCAAGCTCGATGCCACCCCGTGGGACGGCTACCAGGGGATGGTGCTGGCCGATCCGCCCCCGCTGGCGCCCCGCACGCTCGACCTCCTCTGGCAGTGGGTGGCCGGCGGCCGTGGGCTCGTTGTCTGGCTCGGGCCACGCGCCGCCGATGCCGGCCGTTTCAACTCCGACGCGGCGCGGAAACTCCTCGGCGGGAGGATCGTCCGCGTTTGGCGCAACCCCCGCGAAGACAATTTTCTCGCCCCGGCGAACCTTGATCACCCGATTCTCGGCCCGTTTCGCCGGGTCGGCGACGCCGTTCCGTGGCAGGATTTCCCCATCGAGCGATTGTGGGAATTCGAGCCCAACGACCCGGCCGACGGGGCGGGGCCGGGGGCCGGGGCGGACGGCGCGGTCGACTCGGCGATCCCGGTGGTGACCTACCGCAACGGCCTCCCGGCGATCCTCGAGCATCGCGTCGGCCAGGGGACGGTCGTCACCGTGACAACGCCGGTGTCGCAGGCGGCCGACGACCCCGATGCCTGGAACATGCTCGCCACCGGGTTCGAGCCGTGGCCGTTCGTGATCCTCGCCAACGAGACCCTCCTCCATGCCATCGACACCGCCGACGACCGCAACATCGTCGCCGGTGCGTCGGCGGTGCTCCATCTCCAGCGCCGCGACGTGGCGACGGCGTTCGTGAGCACCCCCGGGGGAGACGATTTTCCCGCTCCGGTTGACCAGCGCCGTGGCACCGTGACGGTGACGACGACCCAGGTGCCGGGCAACTACAGGGTGCGGTCCGGTGGTGACGTCGGCGGCATCGTGCGGGGCTTCAGCTCCAATCTCGCCGCCGATTGCATCGATGCCCGGCGGCTCGCCGACGCCGGCCTTGTCGCGGCGCTCGGCGCGGGCTACCGGCTCGCGCACAGCGAGGCCGAGCTCGTCCGCGATGTCAGGCTGGAGCGGGTCGGCGCCGAGCTCTCGGGGTGGTTCATCCTCCTGGCGGCGCTGGTGATGGCGGCCGACTGGATCGTCGCCAATCGGTTCTACGCGCCGCGCGACGATGCCGGATTTGCAGGGCTCGGCGCGGGGCCATCGACGGTCCAGAAAGCACCGCCGCCGCTGCCGGGCGGCGCCGGGATGGCCGTGGGGGGGGGCGACGCATGACGCCGCTGCTGGGGCTGGTGCTCGAGGAGCTCTCGCTCGACTTCGACCCGGTCGTGTCGTGGTGGTTCGTCGCCGGGGTGACGCTGGCCCTCGTGGCGGTGCTCCTGGCCGTCGGGCCCGACCGATCGCGGGTCCCGCGGGGGCGGCGGCTCGCGCTGGTCCTCCTCCGTACCGGGGCGTTCCTGGCGCTGGTCGCCTGCCTCCTGCGGCCGACGCTCGTGGCGACGCGCAAGGCGCGCCAGCAGGGGACATTACTCGTGATCGCCGATGCCTCCGAGAGCATGACCGTCGTCGATGGGGCCGCGGGACGGACGCGCTTCGAGGAGATGACCGCGGCGCTGGCTGCCGCCCGCCCGGCCGCGGCCAAACTCGTGGCCGAGGGAAATGTCGACATCGGCCTGTGGGCCTTCGATCGGGAGGCCCGCCCCGTGGCAGGGACGGCAGAAGACCCGTTTCCCTTCGGCGCCTGGCAGCGGGGAGCGGCGAGCGACCAGACGGCGATCGGCGCCGCCCTCGACGACGCGCTGCGGGCCACGGCCGGGCGACCGCTGGCCGGCGTGATCGTCCTCTCCGACGGCGCCCAGCATGCGTATCCGCCGCGGGATCAGCCGCCGCAGGGGGTCGCGCGGAAGCTCGGAGATGCCGCGGTGCCCCTGTGGAGCATCACCTTCGGTCAGCAGCGCGGAGGGGGGCAGGGGCGCGACGCAGCGGTCACGAATCTCTCCGTCGGTGAGACGGTCTATCTGAAGAATACCCTCGAGGTTGCCGGTCGGGTCCGCCTCGACGGGCTGGCCGACCGCGACGTCGTCGTCAAGCTTCTGGCCGAGACCGAGGGGGGAGCGATGGAGGAGGTGGCCCGGACGGTGGTCCGTGGCGGCCCGCAGGTCAACGAAGAGGCAGTGCGACTCGCCTGGACGCCGAAGGCCCTCGGCGAGCGGAAGCTGTCGCTGGTGGTCGAGCCGCAGGAGGGGGAGGTCGTCCTCACCAACAACGAGCTCTCGACGTTCGTCGAGGTGGTCGACGGGGGCTTGAAGGTGCTCTATCTCGAGGGGGCGCTGCGGGTCGAGCAGCGATTCCTCCGCCGTGTCCTCGCCTCGAGCCCCGACATGCAGGTCGACTTCGAGTGGATCGACGCCGCCGGCCGGCGCAACTGGCCGGTCAATCTCGGCCGCAAGCTCGATGCCGGGTACGACGTCTTCCTGATCGGCGATCTCGATGCCTCGGCGCTGTCGCCCCAGGATCTCGGGGCGATCGTCGCCAAGGTCAATGCCGGCGCTGGGATCGCCTTCCTCGGCGGTTTCCACGCGTTCGAAGCGGGCGGCTGGGGGAGCACAGTCGTCGGCCAACTGCTCCCCTTCGAAGCCGACAGACTTGCCCGCCAGCCGTTCGATCAGCCGATCCGGCCGGGGCTCCACCTCCCCGGTCCGCTGAAGATGCTCCCCGAACAGCGGTTCGGCGGCGTCTCGATCCTGCGGCTCGGCCCGACCGATCAGGAGACCAGGGCCGCCTGGCAGGCCCTGCCCCCGCTGGAGGGCGCCAACGATCTCGGGCGACTGGTTCCCAATGCCAAGCCACTGGCCGTCACTTCCGACGGCCGGCCGCTGCTGGTCGCCCGGGAGTTCGGCGAGGGGCGCGTGCTCGCGTTCGCGGCCGACTCGACATGGCGCTGGGTGATGCAGGGGGGAGGGGAGCAGCACCGCCGATTCTGGCGGCAGATGGTCCTCTGGCTTGCCAAGCAGGACGACTCCGGAAGCGACTCGCTGTGGGTCCGGCTGGCGCAGCGGCGGGTCGCCCCCGGCGCAACGATCCCCCTCGACACCGGTCTCTCGAAACCGGACGGCAGCGGCGTGGCCGAAGCGGCCTTCGAGGCGTTCATGACCTCCCCGGCCGGGGTGTCGCGGCCGTTGCGGCTGGCCCGGAAGGGGGAGTCGTACGCCGGCGTGCTCGCCGACTTCAACGAGCCGGGGGATTGGAAGGTGACCGTCCAGGCGACGAAGCCGGGCTCGCCTGTCGTGTCGCGATCGGCACGGTTCACCGTCGTCCGTCAGGATCTCGAGTTGGCAAGCCCCAGGGCCAACCCGCTGCTGATGAGGCAGTTGGCGGAATCGAGCGACGGGGGGGGGGTACGATCGCCGGAGGAGATCTCCGAGATCCTCGACGATCTGCGGACGAAGCCCTCGGCCTATGACGCCCAGGAGCAGTGGTCGGCCACGCTGTGGGACAAGTGGCCGATGTTCCTCCTCATGGCGGGGCTCCTCTGCACCGAGTGGTTCCTGCGGAAACGCTGGGGGCTCGTGTAGCGATTCCCCGCCCGATTTCCCCTGTCGGGGCCGGGCCGCGGCTGCTACTCTCCCCCTCCCTCGCAGGCTGCCCAGTCCGCGGCCCGCGGCGGGGATGGAACGAAGCAGACCGGGCCGATCGTGAAGGGATTGGAGTACGGAGTGCGCCAGCGACGCCCCATCCGCCGCAAGCTCATGGTGGGGGGAGGGCTTGTCATCCTCATGGTGGCGCTCCTTTCGGCGAGCAGCTTCCTCGGCACGTATTCCTACCGCAGACTCGTGCGCGGCTTGAGCGGCCGGGCGGCCGAGTTGCCACTGGCGAGTGATCTCGGCGAATGCGTGGCGACGCTGCGGCTGGTCCATGCGCGGGCCTTGTCCGGCGATGTGACGGCCCTCGCCGCCGCGCCGGCGCCCCTGCCGGTCGTTCCTCTGCCCCCGGTCCCCATCCAGAAGGGCGAGGACGAGGATGACGGTGACGAGGAAGCCCGTGAGCTCGGCCCCTGCAGCGCTCCGTTCCTCGCGGTACTCTCGCGGACCGAACGGTCCCTCGAGTCGTACGTCGAGGAGCTCGGGAAGGGGGAGATCGACAACGCCCCCCTCGGAGACCGGAGCCGCGAGCGCGAGACGGCACGGCGCATCGCCGAGAGTCTCGTGAGGATCCGCGAGGTGGTCGGCAGGCCTTCCGCGGGCGAGGGAGTTCAGATCGGGGAACTCCGCCGCCTCGGCCCCGACCTCGGTCGCCTCGCCGCGCTCGTCGCTACCCTCCCGACCTACCTCCAGGAGCACCTTCTCGATCTCTCCAGCGACGTCCGTACCGGGTATCGGACCCTCATCGTCACCACCTGGGCGGCGGCGATGGCGTCGGCGCTCCTGCTGGCGTCGCTCGGCGTCCTCACCTACCGCTGGGTGTTTCGGCCGCTCCGCCTCCTCGGCTACGGCTCCCGGCGCGTGGCAGCCGGCGACTTCGCTTTCCGGCTCAACCTCGACAGCCGCGACGAGATGGCGGAGCTCGCCGAGGCCCTCAATGACATGACGCAGCGATTCCAGGAGGTCCGCGACGACCTCGACCGGAAGGTGCAGCTGCGGACGCGTGAGGTGATTCGCAGCGAGCAGCTGGCGAGTGTCGGCTTTCTCGCCGCGGGGGTCGCCCACGAAATCAACAATCCCCTCGCCTCGATCGCGATGTGCGCCGAATCGCTGGAGAGCCGGCTCGCCGGCCTCGTGGCCGACGACGACGAGGCCCGGGTGGCGCGCCGCTACCTCGAGCTGATCCAGGCCGAGGCGTTCCGCTGCAAGGGGATCACCGAGAAGCTTCTCGACTTCTCCCGGCTCGGCGAGGTCCGCCGGCAGCCGACGGCGATCATGGCGCTGGTGAAGGATGTCGCCGAGATGCTCCGCCATGTCGGGCGGTTCGCCGGGCGCTCGATCGAGATCGAAGACGGCCCCGATCTGGTGGTGATGGTCAATCCGCAGGAAATCAAGCAGGTTGTGCTCAACCTCCTCGTCAACGCCCTCGACTGCATCGAGTCGACCGGGCATGTCCGCGTGGCCGTCCGGCGGATCGGCGAGACGGCGGTCGTCACCTTCTCCGACGACGGCTGCGGGATGAATGACGAGGTCCTCGAGCACCTCTTCGAACCCTTCTTCACGCGTCGGAAGACGGGGCAGGGGACCGGCCTGGGGCTGTCGATCGTCCACCGGATCGTCGTCGACCACGGCGGGCGGATCGAGGCGGAGAGCGATGGGCCGGGGAAGGGGGCGACGTTTCGCGTCACGCTCCCCCTCGCGGCCGGTGCCGAGGGGCAGCGGCGAGCGGTGAACGGGGCGGCGAGAGATCTGGATCCAGCCCAGCGTGCGGCGTGAACACGAGACCAGGAGACGTGACGTGACCAAACCTGCCCGGCCGATGCGGATCCTGTTTGCCGACGACGAGATGTCGCTCCAGGAATTGATGCGGATCGAACTGCCGCGCCTGGGGCACGAGGCGACGGTCTGTCCGGATGGTCGGACGGCGATCGCGGCCCTCGACTGCACCGCCTATGACTGCGTGATCGTCGATCTCGACATGCCCGGTGTCGGGGGGATGGAGGTCATCGCCCGTGTCCGTGACGTGGCCCCGGACACCGAGACGGTGATCATCACCGGGAAGTCGTCGCTGGAGTCAGCGGTGTCGGCCGTCCGTCAGGGGGTGTTCGACTACCTCACCAAGCCGTGCAAGCTCGCCGAGATCCAGGCAGTGCTGGAGCGGGTGAGGAAGAAACGCGAGCTGACACTCCGGCTCCGGGCGCTCGAGGGGAGGGTCCGACGGGCAGAGGGGACATCGAGTCTCGTCGGCGGTTCGCCGGGGCTCGGCGCCGTGCGCCGGCTCGTTGCCCGGGTGGCCGCGAGCGATTCGAGCGTGCTGGTGCGCGGCGAGACAGGGACCGGCAAGGAGCTCGTCGCCCGGGCGATCCATGACGGCAGCCCCCGGGCCACGGGGCCCCTCGTGGCCGTCAACTGCGGCGCGCTCCCCGAGCATCTGGTGGAGAGCGAGTTGTTCGGCCACCGGAAGGGGGCGTTCACCGGCGCCGAGGAGCACCGCGCCGGCCTGTTCGAGGTGGCCGACGGTGGGACGCTGTTTCTCGACGAGATTGGTGAGCTCCCGAAAGCTCTCCAACCCCGTCTTCTGCGGGCCCTGGAAAGCGGCGAGATCCGTCGCGTCGGTGACAACCACCCGATCACGGTCGATGTCCGGGTGGTCTGTGCCACCCACCGGTCCCTCGAGGAGATGGTGGCGACCGGCACGTTCCGCGAGGACCTTCTCTTCCGCATCAACACCTTCGAGGTGGCGATCCCGCCGCTGCGTGATCGGCTCGACGACATCCCGGCGCTCGTCGATCACTTCATCCGCGACGCCCGCCCGCAGACGCCCCCCGGCGCCCTCGTGATCGAGCCGGAGGCGCTGGCGGTTCTCCAGGGCCATGTCTGGCCCGGTAATGTCCGCGAGCTGGCCAACTGCGTCGAGCATGCCCTCGTGCTGTGCGACGGATTGCCCCTGACGATCGAGCACCTCCCGGCCCGGCTCGGCGTCGCCAAGCCACGGCCGCTGCCAGTCACGGCCGCAGCCCCCGGCAGCGACGCGGCGTCGGCCCAGCCGGCAAGCCTCCTGCCCCAGCCCGCTCTCTCTTCGGCTCCGCAGACGGCCATGACGGCCATGACGGCCATGACGGCCATGGGCCCCGTTCCCGGCGCGGGGATGCCGCTGGCCAGCCCACCGCCGGCGATGGCGAGAGATTCCAAGCCGGTCAGTCTCCGTGAACTGGAGATGGCGGCGATCGTCGAATCTCTCGAACGTAATCAGGGCAACAAGCCGCGGACAGCCGAGGAGCTGGGGATCAGCCTGAAGACGCTCTACAACAAGCTCCACCAACGGGCCGACGCGCAGCAGGCCGCGGGCCAAGCGTCGGCGGCCGTCGAGGGGCCGGCAGACGCCGCCGCGTGATCCGGTGCCCGTTGGTTGTCACGGGCTGGAAGCCCGCAGGCCCGGGTCAGCCGGTCTTGCGCACGACCCCGACGAGAATGCCGAGCACCTTTGCCTGGCGGACATAAATCGGCTTCATCGCCGAGTTGGCCGGTTGGAGGCGGATCCGGTCGCGCTCCGGGAACCATTGCTTGAGCGTCGCCTCGCCATCCTCGGTCTGGGCGACGACGATGTCGCCGGCGTGGGCCGTGTGGCGGCGACGGATCACCACCCAGTCACCATCGGCGATCTGGGCCTCGACCATCGAATCGCCCATCACCTTGAGGACAAAATGGTCGTCCTTGTCGAAGAGCTCCTCGAAGTCGATTCGCTCCTGCTGCTCGTCAGCGGTGCGGAGCGTGCCCGCCGCCACCCACCCGGCCATCGGCAGGCCCCGCAGATGGGCCGGTTCGGTGACCAATTCGATCGCCCGAGACATGTTCTTCCCCCGGCTGATCAGCCCCTTCCGCTCGAGGGCCTTCAGATGGCAGACGACACCGTTGGGGGAACGGATGTCGAACGCCTGACCAATCTCCCGGACCGTGGGGCCGTAGCCGCGGTTTTGGATCTTGTCGCGGATGAAGGTGTAGATCTCGAGTTGCCTCTCGGTTGGCGTGTCGGCGCCCTGATCGGCGACCATATGCCTCCCCGCACCGATGATGGACGACCCATGCGAGTGGGGGGGAGAGGAGGCTAGGGATCCGAGTGCAGTCTCCCCTCCGACCTTCGAAAGCTTGGGAGCGGGGCGCCGTCCCTCGACCGGCTTGCGGGCCGAAGTGGCGCGTGCTCCGGCTGCCGGCTTGCCCGAAGAAGCGGGCTTGGTGGCAGCAGACGGGGCTTGCGAGGGGGGGTTCCTGCGGAGCGTCACGGGGGCCTCAACGAAAAGAGGGGGAGGAGCGGCCAAGGGGCAAGCATAGACATCGGTATCCTACTATACAGTCGTTCATTTTTGTTGCCAAGGGGCACCCGACCGCCCCGGCGCGGCGAGCGCCGGTGGCAGTTACCCTCCCGGTTGATGCTGCGCATTGCCGTTGATCGGTGGGATGGGGGGCAGCGGCGGGGGGGCTTTCCCGCCCCCGATCAGCTCCCGGCGGCAGCCGCGGTAACCGCGGCGTGGAGCTGTCGCGGGGAGAGGGTCATGGCCCGGGCGAAACCGGCGATGAACCGGGCTGATGTCGGTTCGAAGACCACGATCGAGAAATCCCCCAGTTGGAACCAATCGGCGGCATGGGGAAAACGCCCCAGGTAGGCCCGTTTGAGGGCCTCGTGCGCCGGATGCACCGGATCGACGAAGGTTGCCGTGGCGGGGAGCGACACCCGCGGCAGGGCCTGCGGCGGGGGCCCGGAGGGGTCGGTCGGTTCCGGGGCTGTGACGAGGAGGCAGACCTCGGGGGTGGCGAGCATGTCGCGTGTGTGGGGCGAGAGCCGGCTGACATGACTGACGAGAACGAGGCTGCCGGCATCCCCCGCGTCGTCGTCGGCATCCGGATCCCTGCCGCTGACGAGGACCGCATAGGGGATCATCGATGCAAACGGCCTGCCTTCATGGAGGGTCGCCAGCGAGGCGACACTCCGGCCGAGAACGAGCTTTCCGAGGAGAAGGGAGGTGTCGTGGTCGATCACCGGCAGGCTCCGCAAGGATCATGAGAGATCAGGAAGGATCAGGGGCGGCGGAAGAAAACGCGTCTGGAAAAAGAACGGGCCCGGCGACCTGTCGATCGCCGAGCCCGGAGAGTTTGAAGCGACTGGGCTCCGACGGTTCAGCACGGGGATGGCGATGGCCCTCGCCCGACCGGGAGCGTGCGGATCACCAAGCAAAGTGGGCAAACGCCTTGTTGGCGTCGGCCATGCGGTGGACGTTGTCACGCTTCGTGACGGCGGCACCCTCGCGCTTATAGGCGGCGAGGATCTCTTCGGCCAGTTTCTCGTGGGTGGCACGCCCCTTTTTCTCGCGGACAGCCTGGAGCATCCAGCGGATGCCGAGCGACTGCTGCCGGTTGCGGTTGACCTGCATCGGCACCTGATAGGCGGCACCACCGACGCGCTTCGAGCGGACCTCAACGGAGGGCTTGCAATTCTCGAGGGCCCGGTTGAAGACCTCGATCGGCTCGACGTCGGTGACCTTCTTGGCCACGATGTCCATGGCGTCGTAAAAAACGTTCTGCGCGATGCTCTTCTTCCCGTCGTACATCAGGCAATTGATGAACTTACTGACGAGAAGCGACCCGTAACGGGGGTCGGGACCGAGTTGCTCGCGGCTGGAGGTGATCTTTCCCATGACTCGTGCTTCTGCTTAACCCTTCTTGGCACCATAGAGACTGCGGGACTGCTTGCGGCCCTGCACGCCGAGCGTGTCGAGAGCACCACGGACGATGTGGTAACGGACTCCGGGGAGATCGCGGACACGACCACCGCGGACGAGCACGATCGAGTGCTCCTGGAGGTTGTGCCCTTCACCCGGGATGTAAACCGTGACTTCCTTGGCGTTCGAGAGTCGCACACGGGCGATTTTCCGGAGCGCCGAGTTGGGCTTCTTGGGGGTCATCGTGCGGACCTGCAAACACACGCCACGCTTTTGCGGGCAGCGGTCGAGCACGGGAGACTTGGAGAACTTGCGCTTGGGCCGACGGCGGCTGCGGACAAGTTGGCTAATCGTGGGCATTACCTTACCGGATCGCTTGCGGAGGGGGCTGGAAAACGCCTTGGGGTCACCTTGAGGCGGGAATCCCAGAGAGTAGCCGAAACCTCGGAGCGGCGGAAGCGCTTCTGGCAATTCCCGGGGATCGGCCCGTTTTCAACGAATCTTTCAGCCATTTTTGCCGGCACGCGGCCAGGTCAGGGGATGGCCCGGACGAAAAACTCCCCCCGCCCGCCGCCGACCGTGTCGCCGTGCCACTGGATCCAGCGTTCCCCGGCCCAGCGGCCGGGTGGAACCGTCGGCCCCCAATGCTCCCCCCCTCCGGCGGCCCGAAACCGAGCCGCCGCCAGACGGCGCTGGAGCAGCGCGAGAAAGGGGGGAGACCAGATCCCGCCAAGAAGAAACGTCGGCCCCAGGGTGGGGGGGGCGCCCAGGGCGACGATCGACCCGCGCCGCATCCCCAGCCCGGCGTGACGGCCGAGTCTGCCGGCCACGAGGAGCGTGCCGGCCCGCAGGTCGAGGCCGGCACCGCTGCCGCAATCGCCTCCGATGGCCACGATCCCCCGGCGCATGCGGGCGGCCGCGAGACGTCCGACGCAGCCCTCGATCACCACCAGCCCCCCGGTCATTCCCTGTGACTGGCCGGGGAGGGCCGCCGCGGCGTCATCGCCGGCATCCCCTTCGATCCGGACGATGCCCCCGCTGATGCCGGCGGCGAGCCACTGCCCCGCCGATCCGGCGATCACCAATTCGCCCCCTGTCATCCCGGTGGCGGCCCGGTGGCCGACGCCGCCGGCGACGTCGATCCGGCCCGAGCCCATCCCCGCGCCGACGTTGTCGACCCGTGAGAAGTCGCCCAGGCAGTCGATCCGTCCGTCGGGAGCGAGGTCGCCCGAAACCATGAACGCCGCGGCCAGCGGCTGGGCTTGGCCGTCGACGGCGATCGTGATTCGTTCGATCGCCGCCAGACCGAGCCCCGCCAGCCGATCGGGCGTGACGCCGGCGAGATCGACGATGGCAGTGGTGGGGAGGCCGTCACGCGGCCGAAGGACGAGCGGCACCGACAGAATCCCTCGCTGGCAGGCTGTGGATAAAATGCCCGCCGCTGGATGCGGCGGCCGACACTCCCGAAAAACCTCGGCTTTTTGGGGTGTCTCGAGTGGAAAAAGTCAGGGAAGACTTTTTCCACGGGCAGATAGGGCAGGGGGAAGCGAACGGGGCCCGCGGGAGGGAATCCCGCGGGCCCGACGATCGCCATCATACCGCACCACACCGCCAGCCGAAGGATGAGGCTGGTGGCTCCGGCCTTCAGCTGGCGCGGACCTCGATCTTCCGCGGCAGGACCGCCGCGAGACGGGGCACCCGGATCGTGAGGACCCCCTCCCGGTAATCGGCGGCGATCCGCGTGCCGTCAAAGCCCGCGCCGAGGCGGAGCGACCGACGATAGTCGCCGATGCCGTATTCCTGGCGGATGACACGGCCCGACGGGGGGCGGGGGACGACCCTGCCGTGGAGCGCGAGGACGCCATCCTCGAACGTCACATCGATCGTGGCGGCGCTGGCGCCGGGCATGTCGGCCACGAGGACGACCTCGGTGCCGCGGTCGCTGGCATCGACATTCGGCCGGTACGTCAGCCCGGCGGCGGACGGGGAGGTTGCCGGTTCGGTTCTGGTCACCATGGGAAATCTCCTGCGGGGAAAAGGGGGAATGAAAACGGGGCCGGGAGAGGGACGCTGGTCAGGCACCCCGGACCTCCACCTTCCGCGGCTGGCACGCTGCCAGCTTCGGGCAGACGACCGTCAGCACGCCGTCGACGAGACGGGCTTCGACCCGCTGGGAATCGACTGCGACTGGGAGCGTGATCCGCCGCTCGAAGGCGCCGGTGCCCCGCTCCTGCAGGAGCCAGACGACCTTCTCGCCAACCGGCCGTTCCCCGGTGGCCCCAGAGTCCCCAGAGGTGACCCCAGAGGTGACCCCAGAGGTGGCTTCAGAGGTGGCTTCAGTGGGCGCTTCGGTGGTGGCGTCGGCGCCGGGCCGCGATCCCTTCAGCACGAGGCTGTCGCCGGCCACCGAGATGTCGACATCGCTCACCCTGATGCCGGGGAGCTCCGCCTCCACGGTGAAGGCGTCGAAAGTCTCGCGGAGGTTGACGGCGGGGAAGACGCGCTCCTCCGCCCGCGGCCCCCAGCCGTGGAGCGGCGGGGCGGTGACGAGCGAGGTCCAGAGTCGGTCGATTTCGTCCCGCAGTTCATCGAGCGGGAGCGCGAAGCCGGTGCGGTAAGCAGGCATGGGGAACTCCTGGAGAGGCTGGTGTGGAAGGGTGAATGGCTGCCCCGAGGTCGCAGTGGCCAGCCGCGACGGGGGCTCTGAAGAAGGAGAAAGCAAACAGCGTGCCGATGGTTCGACTGCCGGCGCCGCAGCCGCTCCAGCAGCAGTTTTCCGGCCGCGGGACGGGAAAGCGGCGCGCGGCGCGGCAAGCTGTGGCGGTGGTTCCGCAGGTGCCGGCTGTCAGCTTGGCAGACCGGAAAAAGTGGTCCCCCGGGGGGCTGGCGGCGAGTTGTGGGGGGAGAGGGATTCCCTATACTGCGGCCGCCGTCCATGACCCTGCCTGACACGCGATCGGCCGCGTCGACTTTCCGTTGCCATGGGACCCTCATGCGTTTCACTCTGCTCGACCGCGTGACCGCCATCGAACCCGGCAAGAGCATCACGGCGATCAAGACGCTGACGCTCTCGGAGGAATACCTCGCGGATCATTTCCCGCGCTTCCCCGTCATGCCGGGCGTGCTGATGCTCGAGTCGATGACCCAGGCCGCGGCCTGGACGATCCGGCTCGGGGAGGACTTCGCCCATGCGATCGTCGTTCTGCGGTCGGCGAAGAACGTCAAATACGGAGATTTCGTCGAGCCGGGCAAGGTGCTCACGGTGACCGCCGAGGTCCTTTCCCAGGACGAGACGACGACGAAGGTGAAGGCTACCGGCACCGTCGGCGGCCGCACGAGCCTCACCGCCCGGTTGACACTCGAACGCTACAACCTCGCCGATCGGGTGGCCCACGGCGACGCCCTCGATGCCCGCGTGCGCAGTGAGATGCGGAAGTTGTGGGCTGTCCTCCATCCCGCCGGGCGCGGGGTCGGCGCCACACGGCCGGTCGTCTACGGCACCGCTGTGGGCCCAGCGGCCAGATCGCTGTCGCTCTCGGCGGCCGGCTCCCGACAGGGGGGGACGGTCACGCCTCCGGGCGATGTCGCGCCGCTGGCGGGACGTTGACCGGCCTCCGGATGGGCCTCCCGGCCTCCCGGCCGGCGGGGGGGAGCGTGGTACGCGGCGACTCTTTCCCGCTTTTTTCTCCGGAAGCAGTCGCCCGGTAGGGGCACGGTCAGCCCGGTCTCTGGGCCGCTCGGCGCCGGGATTCGGGGCCGACTCGAGCCTGCGGGCCTCCGCGTCGACGGGGTGGAATTTGGCGATTGGGCAAAATCCCCACCCTTTCCGGGTTTCCACGGCGGCAGCATCTCATTACAACCTGTGGTGGTTACGCCGACTCCCCATTCCCCGCTTCCAAGGTGACACGTCGATGCCGTCCCGCGATGAAATCTTCGAGAAGGTCAAGACCGCGCTGGTCGATGCCCTGGGTGTCGATGACGACGAAGTGACTCCCGGCGCGACGATGGTCGGTGATCTGGGAGCCGAATCGATCGACTTCCTCGACATCGTCTTTCGCCTCGAGAAGTCGTTCGGCATCAAGATCCCGCGGGGTGAGTTGTTCCCCGAGGATGTCCTTTCGAGCACGGAGTTCGTCTCCAACGGGAAGGTGAACGCTGCCGGACTGGCCGCGCTCAAGGCCCGCATGCCGTTTTATGATCTGACAAAGTTCGAGCAAAATCCGAGCGTGCAAAACTTCCCCAACATGCTTACCGTCGAGGACATGGTCCGCTACGTGCAGAGCAAAGTGGGCGGGTGACGATTCCTCCGATGCGCTCGTCCCACGGTGCGGCTGGGTCGTTTCCCGCCGCCGATTGCCTCTCCCCGCGGTGGCCGGCCTCCCGGCATAGCTCTCCATGCGCTGGTTCTGGATCGACCGGTTCGACGAGTTTGTCCGCAACCGTCATGCCGTGGCGGTGAAGAACGTCTCGCTGGCGGAGGAGCATCTCCACGATCATTTCCCCGGCGCGGCGCTGATGCCCAACTCGCTCATCGTCGAGGGAATGGCACAGACCGCGGGGCTGCTCGTGGCCGATGCCATTGATTACAACCGCCGCGTCGTGCTCGCGAAGGTGGCGGGGGCGGAGTTCCATTTCGATGCCGTCCCCGGCGACACGATCCGCTTCAGGGCGGAGATCCTCGATCTGAAGCCAGCAGGCTCGTTCACGAAGGTCTCGAGCACCGTCGACGAGCGGTTGCAGGGGGAGGCGGAGCTTTTCTTCGCCCATCTCGAGCCGGGTGAGGGGGTGCCGAAGCTCTTCGAGCCGGACGAGCTCCTCAAGTGGCTCGATCAGATGCACATCTACGACATCGGCCGCGACGAGTCGGGGCAACCGCTGCAGCGGCCCGATTGGTGAGCCGGCCCGACCGGCCCGGCGGTGGCAATGCCCGTGCCGGGAGGTGCGGGGGGTGACAGGAGGAGTCGACATGGAATCCGGGGCTGGGAGCGCTGGCAGCGTGGTGCACGATTCCAACCGGCGGCGCGTCGTGATCACCGGGATCGGCTGCGTGACGCCGCTCGGCGTTCGCGTCGAGGATCTGTGGGCGAATCTCAAGATCGGGGCTTCGGGGGTCGGCTGGACGACGGTCTTCGACGCCTCCCGTTTCCCCACGAAGATCTCCGCCGAGGTCCGCGACTGGACGATTGCCGACGAAGGCGAGCCGATCGAACGCTGGCAACACTGTGGCCGCCACACGCGCTTTGCGGCCGGCGCGGCGCTCCAGGCGATGCGCGACGCCGGCTTGCCCAACGGGCTCGAATCCGACCCGACGCGAATGGGGGTCTACCTCGGCAGTGGAGAGGGGCAGCAGGATTTCGACTCCTTCACGAAGATGATGGCGATGTCGATCGAGGGGGGCACCCTCGACGTCGCCAAGTTCACGCGGATCGGCCTCGAGACGCTCCATCCGCTCTCCGAAGTGGAGCAGGAGCCGAACATGCCGGCGGGGCACCTCGCCGCGATGTTCAACGCCAACGGCCCGAATCTCAACTGCCTCACCGCCTGCGCCGCCTCGAGCCAGGCGATCGGTGAGGCGGTCGAGCTGGTCCGCCGCGGCGAGGCCGATGTGATGCTGTCGGGGGGCACGCACAGCATGATCCACCCCTTCGGTGTCACCGGCTTCAATCTCCTCACCGCGCTCTCGACGCGCAACGACGACCCGACCAAGGCGAGCCGGCCGTTCGACAACGAGCGCGACGGGTTCGTTCTCGGCGAGGGGGCGGCGATGGTGGTGCTCGAAGAGCTCGAGCATGCCAAGCGCCGTGGCGCGAAGATCCACGGCGAACTTCTCGGCTACGGCTCGACGGCCGATGCCTACCGGATCACCGACACCCATCCCGAGGGGCGGGGGGCGAGCGCCTGCATCCGCATGGCCCTGGCCGATGCGGGGCTCGGCGCTGACGCCATCGACTACATCAACGCCCACGGCACGAGCACCGACGTCAATGACAAGGTCGAGACGCTCGCCATCAAGACGGTCTTCGGTGAGCGGGCCTACAAGATCCCGGTGTCGAGCACGAAGAGCATGATGGGGCACTTGATTGCCGCGGCCGGGGCCACTGAATTGATCGTCTGCCTCCTCGCCATCCGCGACGGGATTGTCCCCCCGACGATCAACTACGAGAATCCCGACCCGAACTGCGATCTCGACTACGTGCCGAACGTCGCCCGTGTCGCCCGCTGCGATCGAGCCCTCTCCAACAGCTTCGGCTTCGGCGGCCAGAACATCTCCCTCATCGTCGGCCGCTATACCGGCTGACGGGGCAGGAGCGATCGGTGGCGGGACTGATGGTCTCGGGCCTGTGAGTGCTACGTCGTCGGGGCCGGCAAAAGTTTCGTCGTTCCTCGGAGGCACCTCGTCACTCCTCAAGCGTTCGCCGATCCCCTCCTCGCCTGAGCGCTGTCAAAAAGGGCCGTTTGAAACGCACTTCAGCGAGGGGTCGCCCGTGCTCCGAGAGCCGGCGTAGGATGCGAGCGCAGCCATGAGCCGTGAGCGAAGCAGGCTCCGAGCGAACGGAGGCCACGATGGCCGGAGTGAGCGTCCGGCGACGGGGCATGGGCGACCCCGAAGCCACGTTGGAGCTAGCCTCACGGTAGCAGTCCTGAGGGCGATCCGTCGGCGGGGCCGGCAAAAGTTTCGTCGTTTCTCGGAGGCACCTCGTCACTCCTCAAGCGTTCGCCGATCCCCGCCTCGCCTGAGCGTGGCAAAGAAGTGCCACGCGAAACGCTCGGCAGCGAGGGGTCGCCCGTGCTCCGAGAGCCGGCGTTGCCGGCCAGCGGAGCCATGGATGGCGGAGCGCAGGCGGCATCGAGCGAACGGAGGCCACGATGGCCGGAGTGAGCGTCCGGCGACGGGGCATGGGCGATCCCGAAGCCACGTTTGAGCTAGAGCCTCGCGGTAGCAGGCCTGAGGGTGGTTCGTCGGCGGGGGCACGGGCGATCCCGAAGCCCCCCCCAGCGGCCCTTTCAGTCTTGCCGGCGACGGATCGCTGCTGCCGCCAGCCGGCGGGCGAGGGCCGGATCGGCGGCGGCGGCCTTCGCCAGGGATCGCAGCGCCCCGAGGCGGTCGCCACGCGCGAGCAGCCCCCGGCCAGCCAGCCAGTCGTGGGCGGCTTGCCAGCGGCGCGGGTCGGCTGCGGCTGTCCAGTGTTCGTCGAGGAGCGCAAGCTCGCGCTCGGCACGCTCGGCAGAACCGGTGGCGGAGAGGACCTGCTCGGCCCGGCCGAGCGCAACGCTTCGCACCTGGGCGACGATGTCGGCGACGCGGATGCCGAGGCGCTCGGCGGTGGCCCGATCGGCACTGGCGCCGGCGAGCGGATCGGGGCGGCCGGAGCGGCGCGCGGCGGCGGCGGCGCGGATGACGAGCGTCGCCACCGCCACCTTCTCGTCGCGGGCCGAGGAAAACTGCCCGTCGTGGAGCCGGTAATCGAGGAGGGCGTCGGGGAGATTGGCGAGATCGTGGTGCTCGTTAAGCCGCAGCCAGAGGTCGTAGTCTTCGAGATACGACTGCGGCCGGTAGCCACCGACGGCGAGAACGGCCTCGCGGCGGAGCATGACGGTGGGGTGGGCCAGCGGCGGGGCAACGGGGAGGAAACGCCGGCAAGCTTCCGGCGAGAGCGGCAGCCGGCTCTCGATCGTGGTGGCTCGGTCATCGACGAGGAGCCGCGTCTGCGTGCCGAGCGCGGCCACGGTCGGGTGGCGCTCCAGGAAGGCGAGCTGGCGGGCGAGCCTGTCGGGATGGGAGACATCGTCGGCGTTCATCAGCGCCACA
>Ga0114972_10000864_pt1 | contig 22851 bp, 14 predicted proteins | sample M_140807_EF_Meta_FD_87354 | JGI IMG/M metagenome (GOLD analysis project Ga0114972, IMG submission 87354) | Freshwater microbial communities from Lake Montjoie, Canada to study carbon cycling - M_140807_EF_MetaG | ecosystem: Environmental > Aquatic > Freshwater > Lake | place: Lake Montjoie...
ACCATCGCCGTCAGGCTCGGCACGAAGACCTTCCAGAAGGCGCCCGCGTCCGCGAACTTGGAGGGCTGGCTCAGCAGCGGCCCGACGCCGTCCGCGCGGCCGATGACCCACACCAGCAGCAGGCCGGCCAGGACCAGCACGATGGGCGCCGCCCAGTTCTCGAAGACCCGCACCGCCTCCATGCCGCGGTAAAGGATCACGATGTGCAGCGCCCAGAAGAGCAGGAACGTGATGAAGTGCGACATCGGCAGGCCAAAGAACGCGGTGTCGCCGCCGAAGTGCGCGAACCCCGGCCAGAAGGTCAGAATGAACGTGTGGATCGCCTCGCCGCCGATGAAGGCGTTGATGCCGAACCAGCCGCACGCGACCAAGCCACGCACAACCGCGGGCGCGTTGGCGCCGGTCGTGCCGAAGGACGCGCGCGCCAGCACGGGGAACGGGATGCCGTACTTGGTGCCCGGGTGGGCGTTGAGCAGGATGGGCACGAGCACGATCAGGTTGCCCAGCCCGATGGTCAGCAGCGCCTGCCACCAGTTCATGCCCTGCGCGATGAGCCCGCCCGCGAGCGTGTACGTCGGGATGCAGTGGGCCATCGAGATCCACAGCGCGGCGAAGTTATAGGTCGTCCAGTTGCGCTTGGCGTCGGGCACAGGCGCGAGGTCGGCGTTGAACAGCGGGCTGTTCAGGACATCGTCGCCGAGGTGCTCGAAGTCGGCGCGCGTGAGCTCTTGCATCGCTCTCCCCCTGTGTTGCGGTGCGTGGTTCGAGCCGAGGACGCTAGCACGCGACCGCGCGGCCGTCAGGCTTCACGCTGCGGGGCGACCGCCATCGCGTCCGCCACTCTTGCGCGGCGGTCATGAACGTAGCCTCTTGTTGCGCAACCAGCGCTCCCACGCGTGAACCCCGTGCGAAAGAAGGCGTCGTGCGGGTTCGGTCGGGTCGCCCTGAGGACTCCTGCGCGTGAAAATGCGCGCTCGGGTCCTCAATCGCCTCTCGCGGCTCAAGGCCGAGGGGGGCACCCACCGAGTGGCGACCGCGATAGAGACACGTGCCCCTCGTCCGGGCGAATCCACGCGTGGAGGATCTCCACGCCCGTGCCACCGGCCGAAAAGGACTGGACCGGCACGCCGTCGACGCGCGCGGGCACACGCAGGACCCACGGGTTGCCCGTCGGATCGGCTCGGGTCAGATACAGGCCCCACTCTCGAGCGGCGTTCCGAAGCCACTCCGTGACGAGTAGGCCACTGTTCCCGTGGGACGTGACCGCGAGCGGCTCGGGCGTCGCTGCCATTGGATCACCGGGGAAGGCGACGAGGGGGCGGGGCTCTCCGAGCGCACCATCGGCCGACACGCTGCGCGACTCGATGGCAACGTGCGCCGGGGCCTCGTAGTACCGGAACGCATAGACCAGCCGGTGACCGCCAGGCGTCGAGACCATCGCGGGTCGACGAGCGTTGACAAGAGCCGTCTCGACGAGCTGTTCCTCCACACCGTTCGCGTCCAGCAGACTGAAACTGAGGCGACTGTCGCTGCCGATCGGACCGATGTCTTGTCCGAATCCGACCAGCCAACCGGTCGCTCGTGGCGCGAGCATCAGCGCGGTATCCAGCTCAACGCCCGGTCGCGGCAGCGGTTGGTCCACGACGGCCCCAGTCGAGGGGTCGTGCATGGAGAAGCGAAGCTGGTCGCGGGCCTCGAGCCGGATAATGCCGACGCGCTCGGGCCCGGCGACGGCACGAAAGGCGTCGACGTCTCCGCCAAGGACCACAGGCGCGCCGAGTGCACGGCCGTCTGCACCGAACCGCGCGACCTGGAGCTGCGCCCCGTTGCTCCCAGGTTGGTCAATGAATGCGATCCAGAGGTCGTCGCCGACGAAGATCGCTTGGGGCTGAAGCGTGCTGCGGGTCTCAAAGACCGTGAACGTGGCGATGATTCGACGGCGCCCCAAGTCGACAATCGAGGCCTTGAGCACCATGGCGCCGTTCACACCCGGTGCATGGAAAATGACGGCCTGACGCGAACCATCCGCGGTCTCCGCCAACACGACGCCCACATCGAGCGCGGCCCAGGCGGGGTCCGTGAACGCCGCCGTACCGAGAGGCAGGACGTCGTCTATGAGGGTGTCACAGTCATCATCGAGGCCGTTGCAGACTTCGTCGCGCGGCTCCACTTGACCTTCGCAGGCGCCGTAAACGCCAGCGACGCAGCGGCTCTGACCCAGGCGGCACTCGCCGGTCGCGAGTCCGCAGACCTGGAAGAGCGCCTCGTCTACCTGACCATCGCAGTCGTCGTCCTCGGCGTTGCAGGTCTCATCGCGCGGCTCCGCACCGGGGGAGGGCGCGCAGGCCGGCACGCCGAGGACGCAGGTGGCAAACCCAGGCGCACAGCGGCCCGGCAGGCCCGTCGCACAGGGCAGGCCCTCGTCGGCGAGCGCCTCGTCAACGGCCCCGTCGCAGTCATCGTCCCGCCCATTGCACATCTCGGGTTGGCCGGAGCCGACCCAGGAGCCATCCCCGTCCCGGTCGATGCAGCCGTCGCCGGCGCCGAGGTCCGCGGCGTTCCCGCCGGCCGCATCCCCTTCGGAGCTGTTCCCCATATCGCCGCCCGACCCGGCCTCCAGCGCGAGCGTCGCGTCAACCGAGGGCGAAGGGGTGCCTCCCGTCTGCGCATCGCTGGTGCCGGCATCGCTGGTGCCGGCATCGCTGGTGCCGGCATCGCTGGTGCCGGCATCGCTGGTGCCGGCATCGCTGGTGCCGGTATCGCTCCTGCGGGCGACGTCAGTCTGGGGATCTAGGCCACCGGCGTCCAACGAAACGCTCGTGTGGGTTCCACCCTCGCAGCCAAGGAGCCCTCCCAGAGCAGCGAGAGCGACGACGACTCGCCATGAGTTCACGTTCAAACCAACACCCTCCCTTCACCTCAGACAGAAACGACGGCAGCGGCACGCGAACCTGCGCCCAACGGGGTCGCTGATGTCACACCGGCAGCGCGGCCGTCAGGCTTCACGCCGCGGGGCGACCGCCTCTACCCCAACGGCCGGCGCCTGAGCTGCCACGCGTAGTGGACCCACAGCGCGTGAAACGCCAAGAAGATGGCGAAGAGCCCCCAGGCCATCGGGGGGCCCCCGCCGAGGGCTGTCCAAGCGAGGCCGAGGCACGCCGTCGCCGACCACAGCACCTTGAGGCTCAGCATCGTGCGGTAGACCTCGACGCCCGCGCCCCGGTCGAGAAAAGACTGGGTGCCAATGCCCACGAGCGCCGCCGCGACGGCGCGGGAGGTCGCCGGGTCGACCACGGTCCAGCCCAGCGCTCCCAAGAAGGCCTCGGGCGCAAAGAAGAGCGGCACGGCGAAGAGCCAGTCGGCCACGCAGTGCACCACGAACCACCGCCGCAGCGCGGGCGGCACCGGCGTGGTGTCGATCGTCGAGTTGCTCATGGATCCGAGAGTGTGCGTCCAACGGGGCTGGCGCGCAACGCGTCCAGGGCGCCGGGGTCCCAGGCCGCGACCCGCGCCGCCCAGTGGCGCGCATCGCTCAGACGACCCTCGGCCAGCGCGAGCTCGAGCAGCCGCAGCGCCCCGGCGGGGTGGTCGGCCGAGAGCGCGAGCCAGCTCTCGACCTCGGCGCGGAGCGCCGGTGTCTCCGCGAGCGTTGACCGCGTCGCCCACCCTGCGGCCAAGCGCACCTGGGGGTGCGGATCGGTCCGCAGCGCGACGAGGCGTGGCCGCTCGAGCTGGGCCGACCCGAGCGTTCGCACACCAGCCGCGCGCACCCGCGGATCGGGGTCCCGCGTGGCCGCGACGAGCGCCGCGCGCACGCCCGGCTGACGCGCGAGCGGTCGGGCGAGGCCAAGGAGAGACGCCCGCCACGCCGCGTTGGGCTCGTGTGTGAGCGCGGCCTCGAGCGCCGGGGCAAGGTCGGGCGCGCCCGATCGCGCTGGGTCGGTCAGCGCCTCGACCAACGCCGACCGCGCGGGCGCGGGCGACACGAAGCCGTGGGCGCGCCGCGCGTCCCGCTGCATGAAGATGCGCTCGGGCATGTGGCAGTCCACGCAGCGCCCGCCGCCGGGTGCGTGGGTGGCGACGACGATGGGCGTCGCGCCGCGCCGCGTCGGGGGGCGGTGACACCCCAAGCACAGCGCGTCGTCGTCGACCGAGGCCCGCGTCGCGCCGCTGTGCGGGTCGTGGCAGTCCAAGCAGGTGATCCCGGCCTGCCCCATCTTGCTCAACAGAAATGGGCCGCCCTCGAAGACCTCGTCGAGCGCGCTGCCATCGGCGCGATGCAGGCCTGGCTGGTCCAGCAGATGCAGCCGAAAGTGCGCGTCGAAGGCCTCCCCGGGCGCGAAGCCGGCCGCGAGCGGCTCACGTCGACTGTGACACGTCAGGCAGACGTCCATCGCGCGCTCCGGCCGCTCGCGCGCCCCGTGACACGCCGTGCACGCCACGCCGTCGTGCTGCCAGCGGGTCGCGTAGGTGTCGTCGCTGCTCGAATACCCCCGGACGAGGCCGGTCACGTGACAGGTCGCGCACTGCGCGTTCCAGTTCATGCCCCGCTGTGTCCAATGACCCCACGCGCTCGGCTCGGGCGGCGGCCCCCCCAGGACCGAGAACCACTCGCCGGTGCGAACGTCCAGCGCCGGGTCGAACACCTGCAGACGACCGCCGGGCCGCGCGACGACCATCTGCTGCAGCGGCGCGACGCCAATGACCGCGACCGGCTGGGCCGCGAGCCCAGGCGGCTGGGGGTCCTGACCGGGGCGAAACGGTCGAAATGCGCGGGCGTGCTGCGAGGCGCGCCATGCGGTCGCCTGCGCCGGGTGACAGTCACCGCAGGCCGCCGTCTGCGCGACGCTCGGAGTCGCCGAGAGGGCCGCGACGCCCCCGGCGAGGCCCGCAGCGCGCCAGACGCTCACAGCCGCGTCGGCATCTGCGCGCCCACGGCCGTCAGGTATGCGGTCATCGCCGCGTCGAGCTCCGCGACGCGCTCGGGCAGGGCCGCCGCGAGGTCGTTCTCCTCACCGAGGTCGGACTCCAGATCGTAGAGACGACGGCTGTCGTCCTCGTAGAACCGAATCAACTTGAATCGGCCGAGGAGAATCGAGGTCGACGGGCCGAGCGGGTCTTTGTCGTAGTGCGGGAAGTGTACGACGAACGCCTCGGAGGGTCGGTCGACGCGGCCGGTGCCGGACCGGAGCACCTCGGCGAGGCTGCCGCCCTCGAGCCCGTCGCGCGGCAGGTCGGTCACGCCCGCCAGCTCGGCGAGCGTGGGCAGCAGGTCGACCTGAGACGCGCGGACGTGCGCGTGCGCCCCGGCGGGGACACGCGGACCCCGAATCAAGAGCGGCACGCGCACGCCGCCCTCCCAGACGCTCCCCTTGCCTTGATAGAGCGGCTCGTTCGAGTGCACGCCGGCGCGCCCGTGGTCCGCGCTGAAGTAGACATAAGTCCGGTCCGCGACCCCGAGGGCGTCGAGCTGGTCGAGGAGCAGGCCGATCGTCGTGTCCGCGTCCCGGAGCACGGCCGACTCGGCGACGATCGCGACGGGCGCGCCCGGGAGCCGCGCCCGCTCGGCGGCAAAGGTCTCCGGCAGCGCGTTCATCTCTTCGCTGCCGCCGTAGTGCGAGACCTGCAGATAGAACGGTCGACCGGCGGCGACCTGCCGCGCCATGAAGTCCATGCCGCGCTCCGCCGTCGCGAAGGCCTCGACGGGGTTCGGGTGGACCGTGCCGTCTGGACCGCGGTTTGAGGTCGGTCCGTCACTCTCATCGAAGCCATAGGCCGCGGGGTCGGTGCGCCCGGCGTGCCACTTGCCGAAGTGCGCGGTCGCGTAGCCGGCCCCGTGCAGCACGGACGCCACGTTCGGCACGTTCGTCGGCAGGTCTGTCACGGTGACGGGGGGAACGATCTGGCCCATCGTGGCGCCGTCGCGGTTGCCCTCGGGAATGAAGGTCATGTGGAGCTGCGCGGGGCTGCGGCCGGTGAAGTAGCTCGCGCGAGAGGGCATGCACCGCGGCGAAGGCGCGTAGAAGTCCGAGAAGGTGAGCCCCTCCGCGGCGATGCGGTCGAGGTTCGGGGTCTCGAACGTGTCGCTGCGTGAGTCCGCGACCTCCTCGTGCTGCAAGACCGAGGTGCTCGTCCAGCCGCGGGCCTCGCCCAAGATGAACACGAAGTTCGGCCGGTCGACCGCCGGCGGGGTCGCGTCTGGAGGCGATGCGGCATCGACCTGAAGCGCGGCGTCCGATGGGAGCGCGACCTCGGCGTCTCGGGGCAACGCGGCGTCGGCGGGCACGAAGGCGTCTGCCGGTCTCGCGTCTGCGGTCAACACGGCGTCTGGCCCCCGCACCGCGTCTGGTCTGGCGCTCGATGGCGGCGCAGCGTCGCAGGCCACCAGCCCGAGCGCCGCGAGCGCGGCGCCCAACCCCCTGAAATCAAAAGACAACCGCGTCACGGAGCGCTCCGCAGCGAGAAGCGGGCGGTCGCGCCCGGGGTCAAGAAGGCCTGCTCGGGCTCGAGCCAGGTGACGAGCGTGGGTCCCAGAGACGTCGGCAGCGAAAGGGCCGCGCCGGCGGGGCGACGCGTCAGGCGCGCCTCGAGCACCACCTCGACCAGGACCGGGTGGGCCTCGGGATCGACCTCGCCCGCCATCAAGGCGCGCCGCCCGAGGGCCAGGAGCGCCTCCGTCGTGGGCGCGGCCGTGAGCTGCAGCGGGGCCTCGGCGCCGTCTAGGTCGAGGTGAGCGCCGCCGACCAAGGCGGCGAGCGCGCGGGCGGCCAGCGCTTCGAACGCGGGCGGGTCGACGAGCGCGAGGTGCCCGAGGGGCACCTCGGCAGAGCTCTCGGCCGCCATTACCCGGAGGGGGTCGACGTGCAGGCGGACCTCGACGTGCCCCGCGCGAAACGTGACCCGCGCGGTGGCGGACTCGAGCGTGTGCGCGTCGAGGTGAGTCGGCACCCAGGCCAGGCTCACCGCCACGAGGAGCGCGCGCAGCCCTCGGCGACCGCGGTCACTGCCCACGGCAGTATTCGCCCTGCTGCGCGCCGCTGGTCACCGTGCGCGTGTCGAAGGTGTAGCAGCCCGCGCGGGCCGAAGGCGTGTACCGAATGAAGTACGGCTGACCGTTGTAGGTGTAGGTCATCTCGGCCCCGCCGAGCGCGTCGCGCACGAAGCGAAGCTGCTGCACCCCACCGCGCGGCGGCATGCCGGCGGGCCGCCCCATGCGCGTCACGGGGTCGGTGAGCGGCCGAACCCGCGGCAGGATCGCCTGGTCGACCTCGCCCTGCAGGCACTGCCAGACATAGGGGGGCGCGGCGCTGGTGTGGTACCGATACCCGAAGCGGTCGTCCGCCATGCCGTTGCACAGATCCAGGTCCCCCTCGACGATGGCCGAGCCATCGGGCTGGCGGTCGCCATAGAGTGGGAAGCCGTCGAAGCCCCAGCCCAAGATGGCGTCGTCGCCCGCGTTCGCCATCGCCGCCATCATGCAGATCGGGGCCGCGTGGTAGTGGTAGTCGTCGCCGCGCCCCGCGTGCCCGTTGCACACGTCGACTTGCCCGCCGACCACGACGTCTGCCGCGGGGTCGTACACATTCAGGTCGAGCGCGCCCTGGCTGGAGTAGTCAAAGATGGGCACGCCGTTGACGGCCACCCCCAGCGCGGAGTCGATCGAGGTCGGCGCCGCGGCCATCACCGGGGACAGCCGAATGGGCGCCGCGTAGCTCGCGGGCACAGGCACCTGCTCGTTCGTGCCTGTGATGCCGTTCATCACATCGTGGTCGGGGTCGATCGTCGAGCGAATGAACGCATGGGTGCCGTCACAGTCGACCTGCACGCGGTCGCCGAAGCCCGCCTCAGTGACGGACGCCTGGATCGCAGCGCATCGGCCGGCGGCGTCGAGCGGGGCGCCACCGCCGCCGCCGCCCCCGCCGGCCGGCTCGTCGAAGCGGCACAGCACGCGGTTGTCGAGGAGCAGGTTCGCGGACCAGATGAACTCGGCCGCCCCGAACCGCGCGGCGTTGTTGGTGTAGGCCGGCTTGGGCGCGATGACCTGCGCCGCGAAGACCCGCGCCGCGGGCCAGCTCGACGCGTCGAAGGCCGCCGCGTTCCAGCCAGCGGGCTCGTCGAAGAGCGCGGCGTGGCAGTCGGAGAAGTCGTTGTCCGCGGGGCAGGTCGGCGCGCCACAGGCGCTGCTGTCGGCGCCCGCCAAACAGCCGGCGTCGTCGAGCGGCGCGATGTAGAGCGGGGTGCACCGCCAGTCGGCGCCCGTCTCCGCGACCACCGCCCCCTGCTCGTCGACGAACCGCGCCGCGAAGCCGCCGTCGCCGACTTGGTTCCCGCGCTCCAGACCAACACCGAGCGCCTCCTCGGCGTCCACCAGATTGACTGCGAGGTGGAGCGGCCCGGACGCGCGAAACCGGACGACGTGCGCGTTGAACGGCACGTAGTCGAGCGCGTCGCGGCAGAGGGGCTGGCCGTTCACCCAGAGCTCAAAGGCGTTGTCGGCGTAGAGCGTGCCTGTGATGGTCCGCGCGCCGGGCCCGTCATCGAGGACGATCGTGCGCAAGTCCGCGTCCGCGTTTGGGTTTTGCCCGCCCGCGCAGGGGTTGTACAGGTCCGTGCAGGTCGGCATGTCCGCGACAGGCGACGGGACCGTGAACATCCGGTCCCCCACGACGACCTGCCCGAACTGACCATCGAGGTAGCGGTCCTCGGTCGGGACGCACTGCCCGCCGCCGCCGCCGGACGGGGGGACGGGCCCGCTCGACACCGCCGGGCCGTCGGCGGGGAGCTGGCCCGAAAAGTCATGCGTATTGCAGGCGTCGCGGCAGAAACGCGTATCGCCGCACACGAGCCCCTGGTCGCAGCAGCACGCCTTGCAGGCCTGCTCGGTCGCGGTCGTGAGGCACGCGCTGTAGTCGCCGTCCCGACCGCGTTCGGTCATGGGCACGAACGGGGCGAGCGCAGCCTGCGCGGCGAAGTGCTCCGGCGGGAGCGCGTCGCAGGTCTCGCGGCACGCCGTGCTCACGTCACACGTCGCGCCCGCCAGACAGTCGCAGCAGTCCTTGCAGTTGCCCGCGCTCGGCGTCGTCATCGTGCACGCCGCGAACGTCGGGTCGACGATGGGGGGCGGGGTCTCGCCCCCAGACGGCGGCGGCGGCGTCTCGCCCCCGGGCAGCGGCGGCGTCTCGCCCCCGGGCGGCGGCGGCGTCTCGCCCCCAGTCGGCGGCGGCGTCTCGCCCCCGGGCGGCGGAGGCGTCTCGCCCCCAGACGGCGGCGGCGTCGCGTCCCCCTGAGCGCACACACACGCCGTGAAGGCCGCTCCGCTGGCCTCGCACACCTGCACGCCCTCTGTCCCGTCGACGCACAGGCAAGCCTGCGTCTCGTTCGGCACACACGAGGCGGCCACCTGCGTCGAGGTGTCGTCACACCCCCACGCCGTGACCACCATCCAGCCGATGGCCCACTGGGTGATTCGTGAGAACTTCCGCATAGTTACTGCCTCTCGATCGTGTAGGTGTGGTCAATCTCGGCGTTGCGTGCGGCTTCGGCTCCGATGCGGGACCGCACGTAGTCTACCCGAACCCGCTCAGGGTCGACAGCGACCCGAAGCACGCCCGAGCTGGGGCGAACCTCGCCCTCGACGTAGCCGCCCTCGGCGGCGAGGGTCGCGACATTGCGCTCGTTCGGCGAAGAAGGCTGGGGCACCTCTTGGTAGACGACGCCGTCGAGGCGCTGAGCGACATACAGGTGGTCGTGGCCGTGAAAGAACGCGGTTACGCCGGCCGCGACGAGCAGGTCGTGAATGGGCGCCTCCCAGCCAGGTCGCTGTGCGTCGAACGCGTACTGCCCCGCGTCGTCGAGGCCACCCCACTCGTAGCCGTGCGCCCCCTCGACCCCCCCGCGGTTCGACGCGTTGACGCCGCCCACGAGGTGGTGCGCGAAGACGAACTTCCAGCGGGCGTTGCTGGCGTCCAAGGTGCTCGCCAGCCAGCGATACTGCGCCTCGCCGAGGGTCCACGCCCACAGGTCGCGAGGGCGCGTCGTCGTGTACCAGAAGGGATCCAGCACGACGAAGAGCGCGTCCCCCCACGTCCACGCGTAGTACGCGTCCCGGGGGCCGACCTCGGGGTCGTCCATCGGCGCCCCTGTGTAGAAGTCATCCGGCGAGGGGTTCAGGTAGTACAGGCGTCGGGCCCGAAGCGCCCACTCGGGCTGACCATCTTGACCGTCGACGCGCCGCCAGCCCTGCTCGCCCTCGTGGTTGCCGTTCACCAGAAAGAGCGGGACGCGCGTGCTCAGCAGGCCGAAGTGCGCGCGCTCGCCAAGGTAGCGCGCGGCGACCGTGGGCTCGTCCATCGCGGTCATGACCTCGGCCGTGAACGGCGCCGAGTGCTTCTCCGTCATGAACGTATCGCCGAGGTCGATATGAAAGTCGGGCGCGCTGTCCGCCGCGTTCTGCAGCGACCGATGGTACAGCTCGACGTCTGACTTGTCGTCGAGGTGGGAGTCGGCCTGAATCGTGAAGACGAACGGGCTCCCCGGGCGGCGCGCGGTGTGGAAGTCGCCCTCCGACGCCGGCCGCCACGTCATCTCACCGGGGGCGCGTCCGATGAGTCGATAGCGATAGGCGGTGTCGGCGGCGAGGCCATCTATGGCGAGCGCCACCGGTCGACCGGCCGGCGTGACCGCCGACCGGGCCGAGGCGATGACGCCCGGCCCCTGAGAGGCGGAGACCTCGAAGGCCAGCTCGACGTCCTCGGCGGGAATCACGTTGACCGTGATGCCCCGCGCGGTGGGCCGACCGAGCAGCGGGGGCGCGACCCACCGCACCGAAGCCCCGGCAACCGGGGCGGCGTCGGCAACCGGGGCGGCGTCGGCAACCGGGGCGGCGACATCGGCTGCACGGGCTGCGTCGACCGCCGGCGGTGATGCGTCTGCGGTCAGCGGCGCCGCATCCGGGCCGGGACAGTCGCACGGCGAGAAGCTGCGGCCGTCGTCCCTGCACACCTGAGTCGCGCGCGCGCCTCCCAAGCAGGGGCAGGCTTGGACCTCACCGGGTACGCAGCGCGCGGGTGAGGCCGTCTCAGCCTGACCGCACGCCCAACCGCCGACCGCGACGCAGGCCCAAACCGCGCCGCGTGCGGCTGCTCGTCCTCTCCCCATGAGCCCCCCTTCGGCCTCGGGCCCTCGGGCCTCATGACCGACAACACACGAGGCCCCCGAAGGTTGCGCAAAAAAACGTGAAACATCACGCCGCTGAGAAGCGTCCCTCGCGCAGGGTCCTCGGGGCCCGGAAAGGTGGTCCGAATGTCGCCCTTTGCGTGGACGCTCTTTCATCTGCGCGGGATCCCGGTGCGGGGTCACCTCTCGCTCTTGGTCGTGCTGCCGCTCCTCGCGTTCTCCATCGCCCGGGACACGCTGCCCTTCGTGCTCGTGCACATGGACGCGACGCGCGCGGACCTGGCCCTGCCGATTGAGCTCCTCGGGCTCCTGCTGGCCTTCGCGCTCTTCGCGGCCATCACGGCCCACGAGCTTGGCCACGCCGCGGTCACGCTGCGTCAGGGCGGCCGCGTGCGGCAGATCACGCTGATGGTCTTCGGCGGGGTCGCCGAGATCGACCACGAAGACGCCACCCCCGGCCAACAGATCACGATGGCGCTCGCGGGTCCTGCCGTCAGCCTCGCGCTGGCGACGATCTCGGCGGGCCTCTCGCTCATCGTGTGGCTGCCCGTCGACGCCCTCGCGGCGCTGCGGGTCTTCGCGCTGATGAACATCGTGCTCGGGGTCTTCAACCTGCTGCCCGCCTACCCGCTCGATGGGGGGCGGGTGCTCCGCGGCGCCTTGGCGTTCCGCCTCGCGCCGCTCGACGCCACGCGCGCCGCCGTGGTCGTGGGCCGCGCCTTCGCGCTCGTGGGTGTCGCGCTCTCGGTGGCGCACCGGGACCCCATGCTCATGATCTTGGCGGGGTACTTGTTCTTCGCGGGGGGCGCCGACGAGGCCGCGGGCCGCCTACGTCACGCGCTCAAGGGCCTGCGCGCCCGACAGGCGCTGACGACGCGCGTCGCGACGGTCGACCCCACAGCGACGCTGAGCGCGGTCGCCCGACACATGCTGCATGTGGGGGCGACGGCCGCGGTGGTGCGCGACGTTCAGGGCGCGCGCGGGGTGCTCACGCTCGCCGAGGTGCGCCGCGGCGGCCCGCGCACGGCCGCTGAGGCGCTGCGGGGCGAGCCGCTCTGGGCGCGCCCAGACGATGAGCTGAGCCTGATTGCCCGTGCGCTCCAAGACGGCGTGCAGACCGGCGTGCTCGTCGTGGACGACATGAACTTCATCCTGGGCGTCGTGACATGGGAGGAGCTCTCACGCGCGGGGTCGCTGAGGTCGGCCGCGGACGTTCGGCCCGCCCGAGCTGGCCAGCACGCGGCCGAGGCGCGCACCGCGTCGCAGTCGAGCTGAGCGGGTCGGGCTAGGCGGCGTCTGCAGATCGAGGCAGGCGCAGCTCAAAGGTCGTGCCACGGGGGGACGTCTCCACAACGCGCAGCGACCCGCCGAGGCTCTGCGCGAGCGTATGGGACACGCTCAGGCCGAGCCCGCTGTGGGCGTCCTCGGCGCGGGTGGAGGCGAAAGGCTCGAAGATGTGGTCGAGCAGCCCGGGCGGGATCCCGGGGCCTGTATCCTGCAGCCGAAAGACGATGTCGCTCGCGTCCTCGAAAGCCCTGAGCGTAACGCGGTTGTCCTGCGGCGCGCCGGCCTCGATCGAGCGCGCTGCGTGGATAATCAGGTTCAGCAGGACCTGCCCGAGCTGGCTCTCGTCCGTCCGCACCGGCGAGAGCGGCTCGACGTCGACTGTGAACTGGGCGCGGCGCTTGACTTCACCTTGCGCCACGCGTGCGGTCGTCTCCGCCAAACGGCTCACATCGACGAGGGCGCGCTCGCGCGACGCCTTCGAGAAGGTGCGGAAATCCGTGACGATGTCGCTGATGCGCGCGACCCCGTCGGCGGCGTCCGTCAGGCACTCGTCGACCTCTGCGCGGTCCTCGCCGGACGCGCCCTTGAGGAGCGTGGGCGTGACCTCGCGCAGGTGGTCGACCGCAGCGCGGATGTACGACAGCGGGTTGTTGATCTCGTGGCTCACACCCGCCGCGAGCACGCCGAGCGCGGCCAGCCGGTCGGCGCGCACCACCTGCGCGTGCAGTCGCGTCCGCTCCGTGACATCGCGGGCGACCAGGAGCAGCGCGGGGCCGCCCGCGTAGTCCGGCCACGGCAGGCCGGTGACTTCGACCACGAGTGCCTGACTACGCGCGTCCATGACCTGCCACTGCCGAGACTTGGGGCCGCCATCAGCCCCGACGAGCTCGTCCAGCCAGCGCACGAAAGGCTCACGCTGCGACGGCTGCAAGAAGCGGTCGAGGCCAGGACCCGAGAGCGCGTCGAAGTGAGGCAGGCCGATGAGCGCGAGCAGCGCAGGGTTCGCCAGCACCGGCACGCCCCGCTGCAGAACCAGCACGGCGTCGGGCAGCACGTCCACGAGCGTCCGAAACACGGCGGCGTCTCGGCGCTGCTGCTCCGCGCGCTGCGCGGCGTAGCGCTCCGTCAGGTCTCGCCTGATCCCGATCACGAAGTCGAGCTTGCCGTCCGCACCCATGATCGGCGTGAACGTCGCCTCGACGGGGAAGCGCGTGCCGTCTTTGCGCACGCCGATGAGCTCCCCCCGCCACGTGCGACCCGCCAGAATGTCGGTGTCGATGGCGTCGTAGAACGACTGCGGGTGCTGCCCCCGCTTGAAGAGCGCCGCCGGAGACTGGCCGATGGCCTCGTCCCGCGTATACCCCGTCATCACCTCGAACGCAGGGTTCACCCACTCGATGCGCGCGTCGGAGCGCACGATCTCGACTGCGTCCCCCGCGTGCTCAAGGGCGACGACGAAGCGGTGGGCGTCGTAGGTGGTCATCGTCAGTCTTGGGAGTTTCCCACAGACATCACGGCGGCGTCGAGGCGGTTCGCCATGTCGACCAAGACGCGCCTCCGCGCTCATCGCGGACGACGATGTAGAGCGTGTCCTCACTCGCCTCACCCGGCGGGGGGGTGTACGCGCTCCCGAAGTCCTTGACCTCGCCGGCGGGCGTGCGGGTCGCGCTGCCGGCGCGCCCAAACCGCCCCGCCTCGGAGTAGAACTCGAACGACAGCTTCTCGGTCATCGCGGTGTAGCCCAGCGTGGGCGGGTTGCCGGTCGGAAAGTTCTGCAGGGTGTACTGCTCAAGCGCGTCCGCGGGGTCAAAGACGGGGTGGACGCCGACCTTTCGACCCGCGACGAGCGGCGGCGCCCCCTGCTCGAGCGTCCGCACCTCGTCGTCGAACCGCAGCCCGGTGAGCGCAGGGTTGCGGTTGGCGACCCGCTGCGGCGGGGGCGGCTGGTCACCGCCCAGGACGAAAAGCGGCGGCGTATAGGCCACGATCTTGGCGGCACGGTCGGCCGTACCGTCTGCGGCCACGACCACCAAGTCCACCTGCACATACAGGCTGCCGAAGCCCTTGTAAGGGTCCTCGGCCAACCAGCGCGAGAGCTGCTCCAGCGTGGGCGTAAACGTGACCTGAACTTGGTCGAGCGGGGCCTGCGTCTCGGGCGCGACCTCGACGACCAAAGCCGCGGTCTCGCGCGGTGTGGCGCTCTCGTCGCCCTGCCCCGCCGCGCCGCTCTGGGCGCCACACCCCACGAAGCCGCCCGCGAGGCACGCCGTGGCCCGAAAGGTGACTGGCCGTGTCGGGTCACGCGGATCGGCCACCAGCGCCCGCAGCGTGACGGGCGGCGGCGCCTCGGTGAAGCGGTACAGGCCGTCGCGTGCGACCGTCTGCGCGGCGTCCTCGACGGGCGCGCTCAGGTCGAAGTTCAGCGCCACAGGCAGCAGGACCTCGGGTGGCTCGGCGGCGACCGCGAGCATGCGCAGGTCGACCACGATCTGTCGCTCCTCGAAGTCACTGCACGCCCACGGCGCAGCGAGCAACGCGGCCGCGCTGAGCGACCATCGGGCGGCCTTTTTCATCGCAGCACCCCTCGCAGGCCAAAGGTCGGCAGCACCGGGATGCCGGGCACGGGCGCCGACTCGCGGAAGCGGTAGTCCCAGCTCGTGAACTCTGCGTTCTTGGCGTTCTCGATGTTCTGCACGTCCAAGTAGAGCGACAGGTCCCAGGTCTGGAAGGCCCACGTCTTCTCGGCGCGCACGTCGACCTGGTGAAAGAGCGGCTGCTGCGTGGAGTTCGCCTCACCCGTCACCGCGGCGTAGCCGCCGTGGTCTGCGTCGAGCACGCCGCCCGCGATCGGCGTGTCGGGGTTACCGGAGACGAAGCGCAGCCGCGTGCCGACCTCCCAGCCCGGCGCGACCTTCCAGCTCATCACCGCGCACACGTTGTGCGTCTGGTCGGCGGGGAAGCGCACAAACGACCCGCCCGGTCGCGTGGCCTCCTCGGAGCGCATCAGCGTGTACGAGAGCCAACCATAGGCCGCCCCGCCCATCTCTCGTCGCAGCAAGAGCTCAAGGCCATAGGAGCGCCCCCGCCCCTCGCTCAGGAACCGCGCGGGCGCCGGTCCTGCGTCCGTGGCCTCGGTCGCGGACTCGTTGCGGACGGTCAAGTCCTGGCGCAACGCCAAGAAGGTCGTGGCCTCGAAGGTCATGGCCTCGGCGGGCCGCGTCTCGACGCCGACCGCGTACTGCGCCGCGCGCTCGAGCGACAAGTCGGGGTTACCGAACTCCGGGTCGAGGCGAAACTCGGTGGGCGCCTGCGTAAACAGGCCCGCGCCGCCCTTGAGCGTGACCGTATCCGTGAGCGCGAAGCGCACGTTGATGCGCGGGTCAAATGAGAAGCGGTCTCGCCCAAAGAAGCGATAGCCGTCGAGGCGCAGGCCCGGTACGAGCGTCCAGCGACCGTTGCCGGGGTTCAGCTCGCCTTCGACATAGGTGGCGTAGGCCGTCAGGTTTACCCGGCGGTCGATGGGCTGCGCCTCGCGGTCCTCGAAGTCGCTGCCTGGAAAGAGGCGATACGCCGGCTGCCGCGTCGGCAGGTCCGCCGAGAGCGTCGCCGCGCGGCCGAGCAGGTCCACGCCCCAGTTGAGCGCGTAGTCCTCGCTCAGGCGCAGCTTCGCGTCTGCGCGCAGGGCGTACTCCCACACGCGGCCGTCCACGTTGAGCTGGTCGAGCGCGAAAGTCGTCGCGTCGAGGCCAACGACCGGCGAGACGGTGACGCGCAAGTCCGGCGTGAGCCGCGCGTCCCACTCGCCCTTGACGCGGTGAAAGCCAATGCTCGCGCCCAACCCGGCGTCCGGCCCGGTGCCGCCCGGCTCGCCGACGATGGTCAGATCGTCTTGACTCCCGAAGACCACCGCGCTCAAGCGGTTGCTCCGGCTGAGCTTGTGGTCGAGGCGGAGCTGGTAGTCGGTGTAGACCGGCAGGACAGCCGCCGCGGCGTCTGTCGTGAGCGCGGCCGCGCCCCGAAGCACGCCGTCGATGTAGCTGCGCCGCGCGGCCACGGCGAGCGTCGTCTTCTCGCCCACCGGCCCCTGCGCGAAGACGCCCGCGTCGAAGAGGTCGATGTCCGCGGTGCCTTTCCAGTGGTCGGCGTCGCCGGGCCGCGTCGTGACATCCACGATGCCGCCGATCGCCCGGCCGTAGCGCGCCGAGAAGTTGCCCGGCAGGTAGTCGATGCGCTCGATGATGTCCGGCGGGAGCACGGACGGCCCACCCAAGAAGTGGTAGAGCAGCGGCACCTCGTGGCCGTCGACGAAGACGGCGGAGTCGCCCGGCCCCGTGCCGCGCACGAGCAGCACCCCGATCCCGAACGCGGGCCGGTTGATGCCCGGCAGGTTCTGGATGGCCCGCAGCGGGTCGCCGAAGCTGCCCGGCACTGTGCGCAGCGCCTCGCGCTCGAGCGCATATCGTGTCAGGCTTCGCTCGCGTCGGCCCGTGACTGTGACGCTCGCCTTCTGCGCGGCGCGGCGCTCCGCGCGGTCAAGGCGGCGGAGCTGGAACGTGAGCGAGAGCGGGGTGTCCGCGAGCAGCGTGACTCGCTGGGTCAAGAGCGCGTGGTCGGCCTCCTCGACCATGAGCACGAGCTCGCCTGGCAGGACTTGCTCGAACACGAACGTCCCGTCTGCGAGCGAGTAGGCCTCAAACCGGCCGTCGTCTGTGAAGATGCGGGCGCCCGCGACCGGCGCGCCGAGCGTGTCCGTGACGCGCCCGCCGAGCGCGGCTTGGGGCGCGGCTTGGGGCACGGTCGGCGGCGCGGCAGCGCTCTGCGTCGGGGTCACCGGCGCCGACTGACCGGCGCTGGGCGTCACCCACAAGGCCGCGAGCAGCGCGCCGACCCGTGAAGCGGTCAAAAGGGCAGCCCCACCGCGGCGCACAAAAACGCCATGTAATCGGATACTTGCTTCACCTTCGCGCCGATCTCTTTCGGCTCGAGCACCTCGACATCGTCGAGGCGAAACGTCGCGATGAACGAGCGACGCTTGAGCTCCTCGGCGGCGGGATCCGCCTTGTCGAAGCCCTTGGGCACACGCGTGAGGGCGTCTCGGTGCTGCGTGAAGCCTGCGCGCTCAGCGGCGGCCAGCGCCTTCTGCCAGGCGGGCAGGCGGTCGCGAACGGCCTCGCGGAGCGCGCGCAGCGGCTCCGCCTCGGGCATCCACATCCCCACACCGAGAAAGACCTCGTCCGGGCCGATGTGCACGTAGACACCCGGCGCGTGTATGTCCTTGCCGACCGTGTGGCGAAACTGAATCCCCACGTGCGTCTTGTAGGGCGACTTGTCGTTCGAGAAGCGCACATCGCGCTGAATCCGCATCATCGAGCCGCCCACCTTGCGGTCGTCTGCCACCAGATGGGACGAGACGGCCGCGAGCGGCGCGGCCATGTCGCGGATGAACGCGCGCACCGGCTCGCGCACGGCGCTCTCGTAGTTCGCCTCGTTCGCCTTGAACCACGCGCGGTCGTTGTTCATCGAGAGCTGGAACAGGAACCGCTGCGCTTCGACGACGTTCACGTGTGGCCTCCAAGAGACGGGATGCGCGACCAGACCGAGTCGATGCGCTCGAACGCAGGCAAACAGGCTGCGAGCGGGTTACGCTCGCACTCGAGCACCACGGCCTTCAGGTTCGGCGCCCGCGCGACGACCCACTCGAAGATCGCCCAGGTGTCTGGCAGCACGCTCGGCACGTGGTCGTCCTCCACAAAGGCGAAGCCGTCGTGCGTGCGCTCGCGCCCGCCCGCGACATGAAGTTCAATGATCCGGTCGAGCGGAAAACCCGCCAGGCCGTCGAGCGGCGAGTGCCCGCAGAGCCTTTGGTAGATCGCCAAGTGCGCGCAGTCGAGCAGCAGGCCGGTGTCCGCGCGCTCGCAGACCCGCGCGAAGTAGTCGAGCAGGTGCAGGTCGCCCACGAAGGCGACGCCCGGTGGGTTCTCGGGCAAGACCTCGAGCCCAGTCGCCGCCCGCAGCCGCTGAATGCCCTCGGCCTGCATCGACGCGCCCTCGTCTACGAGGACCGGCGGCAGGAGCATCATCCCGCCGCGCTGCCGAGGGCCGATGTGCCACAGGCCGGCGTCCCCGCAGAGCCACGCGGGCCGCATCCGGTCGGTGACCGCGCGCACGCCGTCAAGCCATGCGGCGTCTTGGTCGCCCGGTTCGTCGAGGTTCACGTCCAAGAAGTGGTACGTCGTCGGCGCGCCCGTGCGGACCCACGCCTCGGCGTGGGCGTCGAGCCCCTTCGCGACCTCGACCCCCACCTCAAGAAAGCCGGCAAAGCGCGGGTGGGCGCGGCGGAGCGCTGGCACATCGAGCGCGTCTGGCGCGTCTCCCGCGCCATACTCGGTCGAGACGCCGATCCCGAGCATGGGCAGGCGCGCTACGCGGTCTGCGAAGCCAAGCATGGCCGCAAGGTGCGTCGAAGGTCGAAGCGACGCAACTCGAAAGCGCTCCGCCTGAGCCCCGCGCGCGTTGACTTGCCGCGCCCCGCCCGCGCGGGGAATAATGAGACACCTTGAGACATCGACAGTTGGGGGGCAAGATGCGAAGTGAACTCTTCGGCGTCATGACGCGGGTCTGTCTGCTGGTCGGCCTCGCGGGCTGTGGGGCGGGCGGCTCGGACTCGGGCGCGGATGCGGGCGCAGACCAGCCGTGCGTCGCGACGTCTGATTGCGGCGAAGGGCAGGTCTGCGCCGCGGCGCTGTGTCGGCCCCGCGTCCCGGGCGACTGCGCCTCGGACAGCGACTGCGAGGGCAGCCAAACCTGCGACCTAGTGACCGCCCAGTGCGCCGAGCCCGCGCGGTGCGCGATGGACGACGACTGCTTGGGCGACCGCTACTGCGGCGCGGCGTTCACCTGCGTCGCGCCCTGCGAAACAGACAGCGACTGCCCGAGCGGGGCGTGCGCGCAAGGCCGCTGCGCGGGGGACACGCCCTCGGGCTGCACGACCGACGACCAGTGCCCGGCAGGCCGGTTCTGCGCGAGCGGCGCCTGCGTCGAGCGACCGGCTTGCGACGACGCGACGCCCTGCGCGGGCGCGCTCGTGTGCGACACAGGCGCCTGCCGCGAGGCCGAGACGTGCCTGGACGACACGGCCTGCTTCAACGCGCAGCGGCGCATCTGCGTTGACGGGGCGTGCGCCGATGGGTGCGATCCGAGCGCGGCGGACGCCTGCCGCGGCTACCTGCGGTGCGCGCCCGACTTCCGCTGCGGGGAGACGCCCTGCATGGACGCCGCGGCGTGCGGCGCCGACTGGACGTGCAAGGTGGGGCTGTGTGTCCCGCTCGCGGCCCGCGCCTGCACTTCGGACCCCGACTGCCCCGGCGAGCAGGTCTGCGCCGCCGGCCTCTGCGCCGAGCCGCAGGTGTGCGCGGCCGACTTGGACTGCTTGGGCGACCGCCTGTGCCGCGGCGGGGCGTGTGCGCCGCCGTGCGTCGGCGACGCCTGCGCCGCGGGCCTCGTCTGCGCGCAAGGCGCGTGCGTGCCGGACCCGGGCGCGGGCGGCTGCGACAGCGACCTAGAGTGCCCCCCCGAGCAGGTCTGCCAGACGAACGCGTGCGTGACCCCGGCCGGCCCCGCGTGCGAGAGCGACCAGGATTGCTCGGGCACGCGCGCCTGCGTGCAGGGTCGCTGCGCCGAGGGCGCCTTCTGCGAGGGCGACGCGGACTGCGACCAGGGGCGCGTGTGCGATCGCGGCGTGTGTGGCGCGGCGTGCGGTGTGGACGCGGACTGCGGCGCAGGTCAGGTCTGCGAGGCGGGCCACTGCGTGCTGCCGAACATCAACGCCGAGTGCCTGAACGACGATGACTGCGCGGGCGCTCAGTTCTGCGGCGGGGACGGCCGCTGCGTCGAGCCCGCGGTCTGCGGGACGAATGAAGACTGCCTGGGCGAGCGTCTGTGCGACGCCGGGCTGTGCGTGAACCCCTGCGTATCGGACAACGACTGCGCTGGGGAACAGTGCGTCGCGGGGCTCTGTGTCGCGCTCGCGGGCTGCAGCGCAGACGCCGACTGCGAAGGCGCGCAGGTCTGCGACGCGATGAGCCAGGCGTGCGTCGAGGGCCCGGTCTGCGGCGGTGACGCGGACTGCCTCGGGGACCGCATCTGCGTCGTGGACGCCTGCCAGGACCCCTGCCGCGACAGCGCGGCCTGCGGGGCCGACCAGGTCTGCCAGGCGGGCCGGTGCAACCCTGCGCCCGTCTGCGGCGTGGGCAACCCCTGCGAGGGCACCCAGGTGTGCGCGGGCGGCCGCTGCATCGAGGGGCCGTTCTGTCTCGCGTCCTCGGACTGCTTGGGCGACCGCGTCTGCCAAGGCGGGGTGTGCGGCGACCCCGCGTGCTTCGTGAACGGCGACTGCGCCGCCGGCCTGACCTGTCAGGGCGGGCAGTGCGTCGTGCCCCCCTGCGCCGCAGACGCCGACTGCGCGCCCGGCCAAGTGTGCCGCGCCGGGGCGTGCGAGGCGGCCGCCGGCGCAGCGTGCTTCCTCGACCTGGACTGTGGCATCGGTCAGCGCTGCAGCAACCAGCGCTGCGTGGTCGACGCCTGCGGGGTGGACGCCGACTGCGGCGCGAGCGAGCGCTGCGTCAACCGCGTCTGCGAGCCCCAGTTCTGTTTGGCCGACAGCGGCTGCCTCGCGGGGCGCGTCTGCGTCGGCGGCCAGTGCGCCGCCGCAGGTGGGCCCCAAGGCTGCGACTCCGACCTGCAGTGCGCGGCGGGCGAGGCATGCGTCAATCGCGCCTGCGTCCCGGTCGACGCCGGCTGTATGTCGGACGACGACTGCACGGGCAACCAGTACTGCTTCTTCGGCGCGTGCCAAGAGCCGCTCTTCTGCCTGTCGAACGACGACTGCCTCGCGGGGCGCGCGTGCGTGAACGCGGCGTGCATCGACCGCTGCCTGCGAGACTCGGACTGCAGCGCGGGGCAAGTCTGCGGCCCGAACGGCCAGTGCGGCGCCGTGCCGGCCTGCCGCCAGGCCTCGGACTGCGCCAACGAGCAGCCGTGCATCAACGGCGTCTGCGGCGAGACGGGCCTGTGCGCGAACGACGACCAGTGCGCCGGCGCGCGGATCTGCAACGCGGGGATGTGCAGCGATGGCTGCGCGGCGGACCGTGAGTGTCCCGCCGGCCAGGTGTGCATCGCGGCGCGCTGCTTCCCCGGCGCGATGGGCTGCATGAACGACGACGGCTGCGCGGGCGCGCAGGTCTGCACCACGGGCGCCTGCGTTGAGCCGGCGGTCTGCTCGGCGGACGTCGACTGCCTGCCCGGCCGTGTGTGCGGCGGCGCGCGGGCGTGCGTGGACGCCTGCGCCGCGAACGCCGAGTGCCCCGCGGGTCAGGTCTGCTCGAACCGCCGTTGCCAGGCGCCCCCGCCGGAGTGCATTGGCGCGAACGACTGCGGCCTCGGCCGTATCTGCGTGAACAACACTTGCGCGGCCGATCCGGGCTTCTGCGCGAACGACGCGGCCTGCGGCATCGGCCGCATCTGCGTGAACGCCGTGTGCACGAGCGGCTGCCGCAACGACGACGGCTGCAGCGGTCTCCAGACCTGCGATGTGGCGTCGCTGTCGTGCCGCGAGCCCGCGATGTGCGCGGGTGACATCGACTGCTTTAGCCCCCGCGTGTGCACCATGGGCGCATGCCAGGCGCCGAACAGCTGCGTCCTCGACGCCGAATGCGGACCGGGGCTGCGCTGCAACGCGATGACGCGCCAGTGCGAGGCCTTCTTCGGCTGCGCAAACAACGCCGAGTGCGGTCAAGGCTTCACCTGCAGCGCGGGCGCGTGCGTCGAAAACCAAGGGTGCATGAACGACCAGAACTGCGTGCCTGGTGACGTCTGCTCGGGCAATCGGTGCGTCGCGAGTCAGTGCGCCAACCTGCCGCTTATGCAGCCGGGCGTCGCCCAGAACGGCCTGCTCGTCGGCGCGTTCTCGTCGTTTACGCCCGCCTGCAACCCGGCGAATGTGCCGAACGCGGGCGACAGCGCGCTGCGGTTTGTGCTGGCCGCGCGCTCGACGGTCACGTTCGAGTCGCTCGGCACCGCGGTGACGCTCGCCCTGAGCGCGGACTGCGAGACGGTGAACCTACAGACGCTCGCGTGCGGCACGCCCGCCGCGCTCGGCGCTGTGAACTTGCCCGCGGGCGAGTACACGGTCGTCGTCGAGGGCGTGAACGGCGCCACGGGCCTCTACATTTTGACGTACCGCATCGCCCCCTGAGGCGCGCGGGGCGCGGTCAGCGCTTCGTGGAATCCGCGTCAGCGCTGCGCGGAATCCGCGTCAGCGCTTCTGGGGCCGCCCGCCCGTGGCCCGCGCGGCGAGCGCCTGCCGACGCGCGGCGATGGCGCGCGGCCACT
>Ga0114972_10000865_pt1 | contig 22834 bp, 21 predicted proteins | sample M_140807_EF_Meta_FD_87354 | JGI IMG/M metagenome (GOLD analysis project Ga0114972, IMG submission 87354) | Freshwater microbial communities from Lake Montjoie, Canada to study carbon cycling - M_140807_EF_MetaG | ecosystem: Environmental > Aquatic > Freshwater > Lake | place: Lake Montjoie...
GAGCCAGGACATAGCCCTGATCTTCATTCGGCACGAAGCTCGAAGGGATGAGGCGAAACAGCCAGACGATTCCGACCAGCATCACCGCGATCGTGACGAAGGCCACGATCATCCGGCGGATGATGAACTGCACGGTTCGTCCATACGACTTGGTGACCCGATCAAACCAGTTGTTGAACCAGGCGAAAAAGCCGCGTTTGGGCTTGTCGGTGTGCTTGAGCATGATCGCCGACATGGCGGGCGTCAGGGTCAGTGCCACGAACCCGGACAGTGCCAGCGACAAAACGATGGTCAGCGCAAACTGCTTGTAGAGCTGGCCTGTGGTGCCCGGCAGGAATGCCGCCGGCACGAACACCGCAGCCATCACCAGCACCACCGCGATGACCGGGCCAGCCACTTCTTCCATCGCCCGGATGGTGGCCTCCTTGGGTGGCAGGTGGTGCTCGACCATGTTGCGCTCGACGTTCTCGACCACCACGATCGCGTCATCGACGACCATGCCGATCGCCAGCACCATGCCAAACAGCGTGAGCAGGTTGATCGAAAATCCGAGCGCCAGCATGCCGGCGAAGGTGCCGATCAACGACACGAAGATCGCCACCGTGCAGATCACGGTTGCCCGGAAACTCTGCAAAAAGAGATAAACGACCAGCACCACCAGGATGATCGCCTCGACCAGGGTGTGCAGCACTTCTTCGATCGACAGGCGCACGAAGTCGGTGGTGTCCAGCGCGATCTCGTACTCGATCCCGGTGGGCATCGTCTTCTTCAGGTTCTCCATGGTCTTTCTGACCGCCTTGGAGACATCCATGCCATTAGCGCCTGGCTGCTGGTAGATCGCAATCGGGGTGGCGGGTGAGCCATTGAGACGGCTGTCGTCGTTGTAGGCGCGACGCCCGGTTTCTGCACGCGCCACATCCTTGAGTCGGACGATCGCGCTGCCATCGGGATTGGCCCGCAGGATGAAGTCCTCGTATTTGCGAGGATCGATGAAGGGCGACTGGGTCACCACCGGAAAATTGAGCTGGGTCGCGCCAGCCGACGGCTCCTGATTGACCTGCCCTGCGCCGATCACCGCATTCTGAGTGGCCACTGCATTCTTGATGTCGGTGGTCGTGATGCCTAGCGAAGTCATGCGGTCCGGATTCATCCACACCCGCATTGCCTGATCGGGCATGCCGAAGATCTGCGCCTGCCCGGCCCCTTCGACGCGCTTGATTGCGTCGAGCACATAGACGTTGGCGTAATTGCGAACGTAATCGGGCGTGTAGCGCCCATCCTTGTCGTAGAGCGAGATGATCATCAGGGTGCTCGACGACTTCTTCTGCACCGAGACGCCGTTTTGCGTCACCGCCTGCGGCAGCTGCGGCAAGGCCAGATTCACCCGGTTCTGCACTTGAACCTGGGCGATGTCCGGATCGGTTTCCAGCGAAAAGTAGACGGTGATCGACAACTGACCGGTGTTGGAGCTCACCGAGGTCATGTAGAGCATGTTGTCGACGCCGGTGAGCTGGGCCTCGATCGGCGAGGCCACCGAATCGCCCACCGTCTTGGAGTCGGCGCCGGGATAGATCGCGGTGATCTGGATCTGGACCGGTGTGATCGTCGGATACTGGGCGATCGGCAGAAACTTCGCGCACACCAGGCCGGCGATAACGATCAGAAGCGACAGGACGGTCGCAAAGATCGGGCGCTCGATGAAAAATTTCGAGAACATTCGAAGGCCCCGCGATCAGGGTTTGGCGGGTGCGGATTTGTCGACCACGGCCGGCACGGCTGCAGGCGGCAGATCGACCTTCGTCACACGGGCGGTCTCTCCGGGCCGCAGCCGCATGCCGCCATCGACCACCACCTGGTCGCCGGCACGCAGTCCATCGTTGATGAACCACTGATCGCCATACCAGTCACCGACGGCAACCGGCCGGTTCTCGACCTTTCCATCCTTGTCGACCACCCAGACGAAATGGCCCTTGGCACCTTGCTGCACGGCTCGCTGCGGAATCACCACCGCGTTCGGGCGCGAGGCGCCCTTCATGCGAACCCGGATGTACTGATTGGGACGGATCGAACCGTTCGGATTGGCCAGCGTCACTCGGATCAGAAAGGTGCCGGTCTTGGAATCGAAGGACGGATTCACGAAGGACACCTTGCCGGTCTGCGGAAAGGTCGACCCATCGACCAACACCACCTCGGCCACGAAATTGCTCCCGGGCGGCGGGCGCAGCAGACCCTTGCTGACCTCGTTTCGAAGGGAGGTCAGTTCGTTTTCAGACACGCTGAAATTCACCCACATCGGATTGAGCGAGGACACAGTGGTCAGCAGGCTGTTCTGCGGATTCAGGAAGGTGCCGACCTTCTGCTCGGCCTCACCCGCCACGCCATGCAAAGGGGATGTGATCGTGGTGTAGGACAGGTTCAGGTTCGCGGTCTGAACATTCGCCCCGGCCTGCGCAAGTGAGGCCGCGGTCGTGTCAAAGGCGCTCTTGGCGTCATCAAGGTCTTTTTGCGACAGCGCGTTGAGTTCGGCCAGGGGCCTGACCCGCTTCAGATTGGCCGCCGCGTTGTCGTGAGCGGCCTTGGCACTCGCCTGGGCCGCCAGGGCTGCATCGAGTTGCGCCTGAAACGGCTTGCGGTCCATCTGGAACAGCACCTGCCCAGGCTTGACCTGGGAGCCCTCGGTATAGAGCTGGCGGTCGAGAAACCCGCTGACACGGGCGACGATATTGACCTGCTGCGGGCTTTGCGACTGCCCGATGTACTCGAAGGTCACCGGTGTGTCGCGCGGCTGAATCGTGATTGCCTTGACTTCGGGCGGTGCTGGCGGAGGCGGCGGCGCGGGCTTTTCACAGGCGGCCAGAGTCAGGGCGAGCGACAGGCCCACAACGGCCCTGCACACAGGAAAAAGGGTGCACACAGAATGCAAGCGCATGAAAGCCTCGGAAGTCAGAGCGGACACCGAGGCGCACTGCCGTCGGTTACCGAGGCCGGAAGCTTACTTCACTCTAATGAAAGGCGGTCGCGCCGGTATGGCTCCAGGAGCTGCCAGGGGCCGGCTTCATCCAATGGGTCACCGGAATCGAGCATTTCGATCGACACATAGCCCGAATAGGCATGGTCTGAAAGCCATTGCAGATTGGCCGCGTGCGGTGCCAAGGGCGTACGAAATCCACCCAGGGCCGGTTCACTGAGATGAAAGTGGCGCAAGCACGCCCCGACCTGCGGCCAGACCTGCATCAGGGTCTCGCCGGACAGGTGCAATGCGGCTGCATCCAGATGCAGACCACAACCGGGATGGTCGACTGCACGCACCAGTTCAAACGCCTGCAAGGCCGTGTTGATGAATCGGCATCCATAGGTCTGTGGCACCGGCTCGATACAGAGCACGACGCCCTGATCTTCGAACACGCGTGCCAGGCCTCGAAGCAAGGGCACCGCCTGCTCGACCGCCCGATCGAATTCGAGCGCACCCGGATCGCGCGATGCCGGCGCACCCAACACAGCGACCTTCGCGCCAAGCGCACTGGCCAGTGATGCAATCCGGATCAATCGCTCCCTGAACGCAGGCACCCCCGCTTGATCGAACATCCGGGCCTTCGGTTCGCCAAACAGCAAGGCCTGAACTGCAGGTACCGCAAAGCCGAGATCCGCCAATCGGGCAGCCTCGGCGCGGGCAGCAGACACGCTGGCATCGATCAGTCCCGGCCAGATGCGGGTGGGCGCAATCTCCACCCCGGTCACACCGGCCTGCCCAAGCAGGCGCAGGGCCACGGCTTCCTGGTCGGGCGACCAGGCCAGGTTGGAACAGGCAAACCTCACCGCCGCGTCCTCAGACGCCCGCAAGTGCTTGATCGGGCACTGGCTGTACAGGCCGCTGATCCAGCCAAGCACGCATCGACTCGATGACGCAGTCCGCACTCATGATGAAACGGGCGTCGCCACCAAACACTGGACCAAACCGCGTTTCGGCCCTGTATCGAACGGGGTCAGATGCATGGGCGCCCACCCGTACATCCGGAAAGAAGGCAGACAGGATGCGCTGTGTCTGCAGCGGCTCGGTGAACAGATTGGCGCAGGACAGGCCAGCCTCGATCGTGCGCTCGATGTCGCGTGCCAGGCGGGTGACCGGGTACCACTGGAATTCACTGTGGGCCTGGATCGAATCCAGCCCGTTCGAGTTGAGCAGATCGAACAGCACATTCTTTTTGAGATGCGGGCCGAACACAGCGGGCAAGCGCAGGATGTGGCAACGCTCGAACTGCTCGCTCACCCGAAGCTCGAACTGCCTGCGGTGCTCCCCATAGGCATGGTTGATGCCCGGCTCGATTGCGCTGAATTCATCGACATTGACCGGATCAGGATAAACATCGATGGTCGAGATCAGCACAAAGTGCCGTGCGCGAACCGAGTCGAGTGTCCTGGAGAGCCTGAGCATATTGGCCTCGTCCGCTTGCGGATCGCGATTGGCCAGCCACTTCTGGGCGGGCAGCCCGGCACAGACCAGCAGATCGAACTCAGCCCCGGCCAGTGCCGACAGATTGCCCCGATTGAAGACCGCATCCCAGTGGCGACTCGCCATCAGATTGCGGCCCACGAAGCCGGTGTGACCGATCAGTGCATCTGCCATCGTGGGCTCCTGTGCGACCTCAGACCGGGACGACGCTGCCCAGGATTCGATCCGTGGCAAAGAAAATGTTGTCGATTTTTCCGGACATCACCGAGAACACATCGCCCTTGCGTTCGACGCCACAGGCCCTGTTATCCGACAGACCCCGCGGCTTGGTCTTGATCGATCGCTGCGGTCCGACGAATTCGAACAGGTCATCGAATTGCGGCAAGTAGCTTCGAACCTCGGCTTCCATCAAGATCCGCTTGGCGAGCACATCGGCTGATCCGACTGAGTCCAGAGCACGGTATGCGCAGGCCTTGTGATCAAAGCACCCGATCGGCGTGTGGGTCACCGATGACAGGGTGAACAGCCCTGCAACCTCGGTCGGATAGATCGACCACAGGGGGCCATCAACCAGCGTGATGGCCGGAAACACGTTGCCATGCCTCAGGCGGTAATAGAGCAGCAGCGTGGGTTCGTAAAAAAAACGGGCAATCGGACTGAGGGCACCCCAGGTGGCATCGATGAAGACATCGAAATGTTCACCATCGACGTCGACGCCCTCGTCGCACTGTCGAAGCTCACGAATCGATCGATCGAAGCACACAACGCCCTTGAGGCGCTGCTCGAAATGAGTCCGCGCCTGCGAGGTCATCACCACCCGCTCCTGGCACCGAATCGCCCCTTCAAAACGGCTGCGATCAATGAAGGGCCAGGGCTCAAGCCCGACCCGCTCCACGGAAATGCCACTCGACAGCATGATCGAGAAGTAGGTTTCGAAGTCGATCAGCGAGGCGTCTCTCGGAACGAGATAGAGGTTGTCTTCAACCGGCCGCGACAGTCTTGGATAACGCTCGACAAACCGGTGATAGCCATCGCGCGACTGATGCCGGGTGGATGCCGACCTCGCGTAATGCAGGCCCTGATGCAGCCGGAACTGATTGTTGCCCGAGGCTTCGGAGAATAGACCTGCATTTTTCTCGAACACCCTGACGTCCATGTCCTGAGCGATCAGGGCATTGGCGAGATGGCATCCGTACCAGCCTGCCCCGGCAATTGCGACTCTCATGCGGCCACCCCAGCTTGAAAGAGGCTGCCCAGGCGCTGCCCCCATCCCTGTCGAACGATCAGGTCCATGCGTGGGCGGCAAGGGCCACTCGAAGGACGTGACAGCACCGCATCGGCAGCAGGTGCCAGATCAGGCGCATTCGGCGAAAAGGCATGAACTGCCTCGGCCGGAAGATCGTTTTGAGACAGCGCTCGGTTGGACTGAGTGATGACATCGACACCGGCCATCAGCGCGGTCGGCACACGGTCATGCACACCGTGCTCCCAATTCGGATCGAAATTCACCACCGCCCGATAGTTGATGGCCAGCAGCGCAATGTCTTCGTGCTGGATCCGTCCCAGGAATCGAAAGCCCTCGACGCCCGGAAAGGCCTGCTCCCATCCGGTTCCAATGAAATCCACCGGGAATCCCGCCAGACTCCGGACCCCCGCCATCCTGCGAAATCGCTTCACCCAGGAATCGGCTGCGCAGGCGAATTCGAGGAAGCGCGCATCCAGATGCAAGGCCGGGCTGAGCGCGATGGCCTCAGCCAGCGCCGCAACCGGGTTGCCGCGGCACGACGGATCGGACAGTGCCGCCTCGCACCGGGCCAACTCATTGCCCGACAAACCCAGCCGGTTCGAACCCTGCAGTGTCTGGATCAGCGTCGGCGCAACAGCACCCGCCGATAACTCGGCGCCCAGCGCACCGATCAGTACCAGCCGATCCTGAGGCACGACCGCGCGATCGATCGCAGCGACCTGAAGTCGGGGAAAGCCTGCAAACGGCAGATAGTGCGAGGTCTTCGGTATCAGCTTGTGCGAGCAGTACAGGTCCAGATAAGACTGCTCGGCAAATGCAATTCGAAACCGTGGGCTCACCTGCGCACGGTGAACAAATTCGAGTGCTTCGGGCACCCGAAGAAAGTCATAGACCGGGGAGTCCAGCAGGTACAGCCAGATCGGGCAGGTCAGGAAATCCGCAATCGGCAGGCCCGCCACCTGCATCTGCAAGGGCATCGGGCCAATCGCAATTGCGGTGCAATGTGAATCGAGATCGGCCTTGGCCAGTCGTGCCGCAGACTGAGGGTCACTGATGATCTGCGCGGTCAGACCCATGCCCAAGGCTGCTGTGGCCAGCGAGTAGGCGAAATTGTCGGTCACACCGTCCGGATGCGGATTGGACAGGATCAGCAGTTGCCGAACATTTTTCATCAGACCGCCCCGGATCGCAGCAGCATCGACACACCGGGATGGGCCGCATTGTCCTGCGGATCGGGCAAGGCCAGACCCTGCTCATTTGCGCCGGCTTCGATATCCGGGCCGAAGTCGGCTCGCATGGTTCGGGCGACCATCCGCTCATGCAAGGTCGTCTCGACCTTTCTGAGGGTCAGCTTCATGAAGGCTGCCTGGTCCGCTCCGCAGGGCGCAAGCCGCTCATCCAGATAAGTCGACTGGGCGATGCTGAATCGATGCTCGAACCAGCCGAGATACCAGAACCAGTCGGTGTAATAGAGCCAGGAGTTTTCGTTCAGCGCGCGAACATGGGTCGGGTCCTGCCAGGCGGTGCGGGCTCTTTCATGTGGCACCTCGATCACGAAATCGCCGCCCAGCTTGAGCAGCGACAGGCAATTCGTCATCAGCGCGGGCAGATCCGGGACATGCTCGAGCACGTTGTTGGCATAGATCATCTCCACCTCACCGGCAGCCAGACGGACCGGGCCCACCTGAGGTGAGTCGATATCGAGTGGAAAGCTCAAGTCGCCAGACAGATCGAGCACCGCATCCGGCAGCGCCTTGTCCAGGATGTCGACATTGAACCAGCCCAGTTTGTAGTCTTTACCCGAGCCGATGTGCACCTGCCTCACGATCTGGCGCGGTGTCGGGCGGTGGCCGCGGCCGCGCGCCTGCCGGTATCCGGCTGCGAAGGCGAGCACATCTGCATAGTGCTCGATCGGGTCGGTCAGGCTGAAGGCATCGAGCTGAGCGCGCGAGCGATCGAACCATTCGGCGCTGCCGAATTCCCTCTGAAAGAAGTCTGCGAGCGAGTCCTCGTCGATCCAGCTCACCGTCTCCTCGTAGGCGGCGGGCGCAAAGGTCTGCCTGCCCCGCTCCGAAATCAGCGGCGTGCCGAGCGAGAGACAGGTGAAAGCGCGCGCCTGCTCGAAGCGGCTCGTCTCGTAGAAATGGCAATTGAGGACGGCTTTGGCCTGCTGGATGAAGGCGTTGCGCTCCGGGCCGTACACCGGACCGTCGAAGCTGGCGATCTTCAGACCGCAGGCCTCGATCCGATCGAACCAGCGCTTGCGCCGCTCATTGACGCTGCCAAAAAACAGCAGGTCAATCGGCCGGGTCTCAAGGGCGGGCGCTTCGGCCTGCAGGTAAGGCGCGTTCAGAAACGAAATCAGCGGGACATCGTCCGGATGATTCGAATACGCCCTCACATTGCGCAGGTCATAGTCGATCACCGGCGCGTGCGACAGCAGCGCGAGGTAGTCGTCACTGACCTGGGCACCACCATCGCCGATCTGCTCCAGGTTCAGGATGAGGCAGTCGTATTGAGCCAGCAGCGACCGATCAAAACCCAGGTGCGCACCCAGCACGATGTTGATCGCATCATGCTTGAGCCGATTTTTGGCCAGGCTGACCTGCGCGCCCATGCGTTCGAACTGGTGTCGCAGATAAAGCGCCTGATCGAGAAAGCCCAGTGCATGAATGAAGCCCAGCGGCTGAATGACGCACAGATGAATATTGGGAAGCGTGTTCATGTTCAGGCGGCTCCGGCTTCAGATTGGATCGACAACTCGCGCATGGGCGCGATGAGTTCAGGCGCACGGCCACTGCGCCAGCCGGCCACCATGCGTTCGTAGAGGTCTTCCAGGCCACGCGCAGTGGCGGCGCTGTCAAAGAGCGGTGCAATGTCGCGGGCCTCGCGCAGGTGGCGCTTGAGCTCAGCGAGCCGAGAGGCATCGGTCGCAATCTCGAGCGCACGCGATTCATAGACGGCCAGGTCGTCACAGACGAGTTGTTCCAGACCGACTGCGGTGAGCAGGCTGGCCGCAACCCGGGCAACGAAGCTGTCGCCGGGGCAGGTCACCAGCGGCACGCCAGCCCACAGCGCATCACTGGCCGTGGTGTGTGCGTTAACCGGCAAGGTGTCCAGGAACAGGTCGGCATTGGCCAGACGGGCCAGGTTTGCACGCGGCTGCACGATCGGCGCAAAGACCAGGCGCGAAGGGTCGATGCCACGGGCGATCGCCTCGTGCTCGATGTTTTCGCGGGCCTGGCTATTCGACTCGAGCAGCCACAGCACACTGCCCGGCACCGCATGCAGCAAGCGGCACCAGATGTCGAAGAGTTCGGGTCGAATCTTGTAGGTGTGATTGAAGCAGCAAAAGACGAAGCCTTCTTCCGGCAGGCCGCAGGCGGCACGGGTCGGCGTGTCGTTCACCTCGCGCAGCCGATCATTGGGCTGATAGCAATGCGGCATGTAGGCGAGCTTTTCGGTGAAGTGATCGGCCATCTCGGGTGGCGACACCACCTCGTCGGTGATCTGGTAATCGATGAAGGACGCGCCCAGGGTGCCTGGGAACCCCAGATAGCCGACCTGGACCGGCGCCGGACGCCGGGCTGTGATGCCCATGCGCGCCGCGAGCGTGAAGCCCTTCAACTCGACGAGTACATCGATGCGGTCACGGCGGATCAGATCGGCCGCCTCCTGATCGCTCATCCCGGCGATGTCGATGAAGGCATCGCCACAGCGCTCAAGGCGCTTTCGCATCGTCGAGCCATCGTCCTTGCCATAGGAATACAGCCTGACCTCGAAGCGCTCGGCATCATGAAGCTCGAGCACATGCGTGATCAGCATTGCAGTCGCATGCTGATGAAAGTCATTCGAGAGGTAGCCGATGCGAAGTCGTTCGCAGGCCGGTCTGGACGCAGGGTCCACCGGCGGCATTGTTTCGATGGAACCAAAGTGCTTGCGAACGAACTGCTCGACCACCTCGCGCTGCACCCGGCCATCCTTGCCGGCGGACAGAAACATGAACGGACTCAGGTCCAGTGCACCGCCCCGCGCCAGTCGCTCGTCCAGTGCGGCCAGATCCTCGTCGAGCCGGCTCCAGTCGCAGGTATACAGGCTGTGATAGATCACGCCGGTCAGACCTGATTCCCAGTCCGGCTTCAGGGCGAGAGCCGTTCTAAAGCATTCGACCGCCTCGGCATGACGGGTGAGCAGCTGGAAGACATTGCCCAATTGCACGTAAGCTGGCAGGTGATCCGGCCGTCGGATCAGCGCATGAAGAAGGGCATTGGCGGCGTCGACCGGTCGCCCGATCCGGTAGTGCACATCGGCCAGGTCGACCCAGGTCTGATGGTCATCCGGCTTGAGTTCGGTCATCCGCAGCGCATCCTCGAGCGCCTCTGCCGAGCGGTTGCGTTCGAGCTTGATGGTCAGGCGCAAGCTGATCGCCAGCGGGTTGGAGGGATCAGCGGACAAGGCCTGATCGACCGCTGTCAGAGCGCCCTCAAGATCACCCAGCCTGCGACGCGCCTGCCCCAGATTGACCGCGTAGAGCGGCTCTGCGGGCATGATGCGCACGGCTCGGGCGAACGATCGCTCGGCGTCCTTCCAGCGCCCCGCCTTGCCGGATTGCACTCCGGTGCGCCAGTGCTGCTCGGCCTGCGGGTTGACGGTCGGTGCCGGCGCAACGAAGCGTGCAGGCAAGGTGGCGGTGGACATCGGCTCGATCCCTCATTGAGGCCTTTCGGAAATCTTGAGGGTCCGAGCCGCTTTGATAGACGCCAATAAGCCGATGCAAAGCTGCCCAGTTCCGGGCGCAACGATGACTGGCCGAGGTTGACCGTGCACCCTGTGCACCGGTACAGTGCGACCGCTTCTTTTTCGGGCGCCGTCCGGCGGCCTCTCCTTCTCAACGACAACTCAGAGCACATCCCATGTCTTCTTCCCTTCAAGAATCCCGCAACCGCCTTACCGATGACCTCGGCGCCGCCGTCTCGGAAGCCCGTAACCTTTTGAATCAGGCTGAGTCAGAAGTCGGGGAGCGCGCGCACCAGCTTCGCAGCGAGCTGGAGTCGTCGATGCACCAGGCCAAGACCCGCCTGGTCAACCTCGAGAAGCAGGCCGTCGGTGAGGTCCACAACATGGCGCACCGTACCGACCACCTCATCCACGATCGTCCCTGGCAGGCAGCGGGCATCGCGCTGGTGGCTGGCGTTGTGCTCGGCCTTCTGATGAATCGCCGCTGATACCTGCCATGACGCCAGCACAGCCTGTACAGGCCGCGCACGAGGGCGAGCAGTCCGCAGCGCCCGGCCAGCCGGGCCTGAGAAACGCCTTGTCGCATTTCGGCGAGACCTTCGTGTCGGCGGTCGAGACTCGGGTTCAGCTCGGCATGCTCGAGATGGAATCCGAGCTGGGTCGCGCTGAAAAGCGGCTGATCCTGGGCATCACCATGGGCGCGGCCCTGTCGTTTGCCCTGCTGGCTGCGCAGGCCTTGCTGGTTGCAGTATTGTGGGAACGGATGGGCTATCGCAGCCTGGCCGTGCTCGGGCTGCTCTGGCTGCTCGTCGCCATCATTGCCTGGATGCTCTTCAACAAGGCATCCTTGCGCACTGAGGCCGCTTTTTCGGCGACCAAAGCCACGCTGCAGCGCGACCGCGACATGCTCTTCAGACGGGTGCATCGATGAGTGATCAGGCCCAGGCCGCTGCTTACCAGCGGAAAAAATCGATGCTGATGGCGACGGCGGACATCCAGCGTGCGCATCTGGCATTGGCCTCACACGATCTCAAAGCCAGCGTGATGCCCGGCTCCGGCACGGTCGCCAAGGCGGCCCTGCAGCGGCCTTCCCTGCTCGCCAAGGGATTGATCTCGATCGGCGTTCCGTTGCTGGGTCGCTATCGACTGGGTCGAATCCTGCAAGCGGCCTCGATCGGACTGACTGCGGTCAGGGCGATCAGCCACTGGAGCGCCAACCGGCGTTGATCGGGACCGTGCCGGATTCAGACAGGGCTGCGATCGACCCGACTGAGGCAGCACCCGCAGGCGGTTTGCCCCTCGCCGGGATCCGCGTCATCGAGTTCACCCACATGGTGATGGGCCCGACCTGCGGCATGATCCTGGCCGACCTCGGCGCCGAGGTGATCAAGATCGAACCCCTGGCCGGCGACAACACCCGCAGGCTGCTCGGATCCGGGGCCGGCTTCTTTGCGATGTTCAACCGCAATAAGAAGAGCCTCGCAATCGACGTCAAAGACCCGCGCGGCCTTGAGATCGTGCTCCGGCTGGCCGCCAGTGCCGATGTCTTCAGCGAGAACTTCAAGTCCGGGGTGATGCAGCGGCTCGGTCTGGGCCGCGAGGCGCTGACCCGACTCAATCCGCGCCTGATCTACGTGTCTCACAAAGGCTTCCTGCCGGGCCCCTACGAGCATCGCACCGCACTGGACGAAGTGGTTCAGATGATGGGCGGGCTCGCCTACATGACTGGTCCCAAAGGTCAGCCATTGCGGGCCGGCAGCAGCGTCAACGACATCATGGGTGGCATGTTCGGTGCGATCGGCGTGCTGGCAGCGCTGCATCAGCGCAGCACCACCGGCGTGGGCCGGGAGGTTCAAAGCGCCCTGTTCGAAAACAATGTGCTCCTGGTTGCCCAGCACATGATGCAGTTTGCGGTCACCGGCAAGGCCGCCGCGCCCATGCCCAGCCGCATCAGCGCCTGGGGCCTGTATGACGTGTTCACGGTCAGGGGCGACGAACAGATCTTCCTGGCCGCGGTCAGTGACACCCAATGGGCGCTGCTGTGCAAGGCATTCGGCTTCGCGGACCTGGCAAGCGATGTGCGCCTGGTCAGCAATAACGATCGGGTCAAGGCGCGTGACTGGCTGATCCCGATCCTGCGCGAGCGATTCGCCGGATTCAGCGGCGCTGAATTGAGTGCCCGATTCGAGGCGGCCGGGCTGCCGTATGCGCCGATCACACGGCCGGATGCGCTCTTTGATGACCCGCATCTGCTCGCCACCGGCGGACTGGCACCGGTGACGCTGCCTGCCGATACAAGCGGCCAGAACCGCGAAATCGAGACCCTGACCGCCCTGCTGCCCCTGGCGCTGGATGGCGAGCGGCTGCCGCTGAGAAGCCCACCTCCCGCGCTGGGCTCACACACCGTCGAGTTGCTCAGCTCGCTGGCCTACTCACCCAAGCAGATCGACGATCTTCGCGAGGCTGGCATCATCGGCCTGCCCTCCAGCTGATTCATCCGAGGCCCAAGCATGTGGTCACTTGATCTCTCCAATCCGACCCTCATCGACGCCCGGGTGCTGACCCGAATGCCCGACGCCATGCGCCGTGCGGTGCGCACTGACTGGGCCGACGCCAACAAGCCGGGGCATATTGCCGACAGCTTTCTGGAGGGGCCGTCATTCGATCGTGCGGGCAATCTGTATCTCACCGACATCCCTCATGGCCGCATTCTGCGGGTCACCCCGGCACTGGAATGGCAGGAGGTCGCACAGACCGGCGGCTGGCCCAATGGCCTGGCGGTGCATCGTGACGGCAGCCTCTGGGTGACCGACTATCGACTCGGCATCCTGCGCATCGATGTCGACACCGGCCGAATTGAAACAGTGCTGGGCCACCGAAACTCGGAAAGCTTCAAGGGCGTCAATGACCTGGTCTTCGATGCCCAGGGCAATGTCTACTTCACCGATCAGGGACAAAGCGGCCTGCATGATCCGAGCGGTCGGGTCTATCGATACCGGACTTCAGGTCAACTTGACCTGATCATGCACAATGTCCCCAGCCCCAACGGCATCGCACTGAGTACCGATGAGCGATTCCTGTTCGTCTCGGTCACCCGGGCCAATGCGGTCTGGCGCGGGCCTTTGCTGGCCGATGGCGCGATCTCGAAGGTCGGTGCTTTTCGGACCTTCTTCGGCACCAGCGGGCCCGATGGCTTGGCACTCGATGCCGAAAATGGCCTGGTCGTGGCCCATGCCAGCCTGGGATGCGCGTTTCGATTGAACGCGATGGGCGAAGTCACGCACATCATTCGCAGCCCCTTGGGCAAAGCGATCACGAATGCCGCGTTCAGGCCGGGGACCTCGACCCTGGTGATCACTGATTCGGACAGCGGCACAGTGCTGAGCGCCGAGTTGCCGGTCGCCGGCGCAGCCATCTACTCGCACGGCTGATTGCCAGCCGGCAGGCTCAGCGGGCGGGCGCCTCGCGCTGCAAGGCGATCAGTTCGGTGCCGGCTGCATCGCGCAGGAACAGCCGATCACCCTCAATGCGCCACGAGTCGACGTTTTGCAGGCGTGACAGAAACTCGCGTTCCAGCGCCATCGCCTCGGGCGTGCCCGCCATTCGAGTCGAGACGGCCTGCTCGAACCGCATTGATGCGGCATCGACTTTCACCGCGGCGCTGAATCGATTGACGCCGGAATGACCGGAGGCCCGCCCTGCATCATCAAAGGCCAAAGAGAGCCTGGAGCCTGAGGCCACGGTCATGGCGTTGCCTCGCATCGAGGTGACCTGCCAGGAAGAGCCGGACAGGGCGGCTGGAATGGATGCAGTCATGGCAACAGTCCTTCGGTCGAGTTCACGCACCAGCACAACCCGGCGCGACGAGGCATCGGCGGGCGGGTTGGCGACGGTCACGAAGCGCACCAGGAGGTCGACCTCCTGACCCTGCCTGAATTCGAAGCCTTCGATCGGGCCATAGTGAAACAGCCAGGGACCGTCGGGTCGCTCACGGTAGCGCAGGCACTTCATCGGCGCCACACCGGTGCAATCGGCCAGTTCGGCCCCAATCGTCCAACGCACCGGCTCGGTGGAGGCGGACGTGCCGGTGCGACCGCCTGAACCGGAGGATGCCTGAGCGGGTGGCTGCGACACCGCACAGGCGGTCAAGAACACGGCCAACAGCGCCGAGAGGACGCCGAAACGGCAATCGCTGCCCGATGCCCGGGGTCTCATGGGGTGCGCCTGGGTGCCGGTCGGCCCGACGCACCGCTGCGTTGAGACGGCCGGCCGGCGCCTGCACCGGATCGCGAAGGCGGACCGCCGCGACGGGCATCGCCGCCACCGGAGGGGCGACGCCCGTGCGCAGGACGGGGCGGGCGGTCGTCATCCAGGCTGCCGCGCTGCGACAGCGGCGGCGGCTCGAAACTGTCGGATGTGGCCCGCGGGATCTGGCGCTTGAGCATCCGCTCGATGTCGGTCAGCAGCCGGGCTTCCTCCCGATCGACCAGTGAGACAGCCGATCCGCTGCTGCCTGCACGGCCGGTGCGACCAATGCGGTGCACATAGTCCTCCGGGACCTCGGGCAGCTCGAAGTTCACCACCTGCGGCAATTGATCGATGTCCAATCCCCGGGCCGCAATATCCGTGGCCACCAGCACCGGCACATCGCCACCCTTGAAGGCGGCAAGCGCACGGGTGCGGGCGTTCTGGCTCTTGTTGCCGTGGATCGCGGTCGCCTCGATGCCGTCCTTGGACAACTGCTCGGCCAGGCGATTAGCGCCGTGCTTGGTGCGGGTGAACACCAGCACCTGATCCCAGCGGTTGCTGCGAATCAGGTGGGCCAGAAGATGCCGCTTCAGGCTCTTATCGATCAGATGAACTGACTGATCGACCAGTTCGGAGGCGGTGTTACGACGGGCAACTTCGACACTGGCCGGGTCATGCAGCAGGCTGTCAGCCAGCTCGCGGATCTCGCTGGAGAAGGTCGCCGAGAACAGCAGGTTCTGGCGCTTGCGCGGCACCAGCGCCAGGACTTTTCGAATGTCGCGAATGAAGCCCATGTCCAGCATGCGGTCGGCTTCATCAAGCACCAGCACCTCGATGCCGGACAGATCGATGGTTCGCTGCCCGACATGGTCGAGCAGGCGACCGGGGGTGGCGACCAGAATGTCGACTTTCCCACGCAGCGCGGTGATCTGCGGGTTGATGTTCACGCCGCCGAACATGACCATCGATTTGAGAGGCAGGTACTTGCCGTAGACCCGAACCGACTCCTCGACCTGGGCAGCGAGTTCGCGGGTCGGCGTAAGCACCAGGCAACGGGGACGCCCGGGCTTGGCCTGCACCATCCGGCCCTCTGCGTCGGGCGCAGCCAGGCGATGCAGGATCGGCAGGGTGAAGCCTGCGGTTTTTCCGGTACCGGTCTGGGCAGCCGCCCGAAGGTCGCGCCCGGCCAGCACGACCGGAATCGCCTGAGCCTGCACCGGGGTGGGCGTGCTGTAGCCGGCATCGGCAATCGCGCGCAAAAGGGGTTCGGCCAGCCCAAGGCTGGCGAAGTTCAATTCAGTTGTCATGTTTGGGTCCCGGCGCCTACCCGTCACGCTTTGCTCGAGGCAATCGAGGCAGGTGACACCAATCGGGGCGCGCGCCCAGCAGAGAAAGGAGGTCGCTGGATGGGAACCAGGCCGGACGCGTGATTGGTTGATCGCGTCGAGGGGGCGGACTGTAGCACGTGAACACCCTGCGCGCCCATCGCGGGATGCTCAGGGCTGCACCGGCGCGATGAGCGGCCTGCCTGCCTATAATTGCCGGATGAACCCGATCGCCGACCTGCGCAAGAGCTACGAAAAAGATGAACTCGTCGAGGACCAGGCGCGTGATGTGCCGCTCGATCAGTTCGCACACTGGCTGCAACAGGCCATCGACGCGAAGATCGAAGAGCCTAACGCCATGACCCTGGCGACTGTGGGATCGAACGGTCGCCCCTCATCACGGGTTGTGCTGATCAAGGGGTTTGATGCGCGCGGCATCGTCTGGTTCACCAATTACGAAAGCCGCAAGGGTCGGGAGATCGAAGCCCATCCCTTCGCAGCCCTGCAGTTTCACTGGGTTGCGCTTGAGCGCGTCGTTCGCATCGAAGGTCGGGTCGAGCGAGTCGATGAGGCCGAATCCGATGCCTATTTCGCCTCCCGTCCGCTGGCCTCGAGGATCGGAGCCTGGGCCTCCGACCAGAGCACGGTGGTGGCTTCGCGCGCGACGCTGGTGGGGCGTGCAGCCGAATACGGCCTGAAGTACGGACTGAATCCGCCGCGCCCGCCGCACTGGGGCGGCTATCGGCTGGTGCCCGATTACTGGGAATTCTGGCAAGGGCGTGCATCGCGACTGCATGATCGCCTCTCCTATCGCGCCACTGACAGCGGCGGCTGGACCCGGCAACGGCTCGCGCCCTGATCGCACGGCGTGCGGGCTGTGTAAAAACCCCTGGTTAGTTGCTCATGCCGCAGCGCTATTTGAAGCGTGCGCATCCAGCCCGCTGGCTGTGTTCAACTTGCCTGTTACCGATCCAGATCAATCCGGAGACGCTCGATGAATCTGCCCACCCACGCACGGTCCGCGTTGCTTGCACTGACCCTGGCCTGCTCACCGCAGCTGGCTGCAGCACAAGATGCCACCCTTGCGCGCAGCCTGGCCGCCACCTGCGCGAATTGTCATGGCACCGATGGCCGCGCACAGGGCGACATGCGCCCGCTGGCTGGCATGCCGGCCCAGACCCAATTGGCCATGCTGGCCGGGTTCAGGAACGGGACGCTGCCGGCCACCGTGATGCACCAGCTCGTCAAAGGCTACAGCGATGAGCAACTCGCACTGATCGCGGGCTTCTACGCCGCGCAGTCGCCGCGACCCTGATTTCGAAAGGACATCCGATGCATGCAACTCGAATTGCGGCCACCCGCCGCAGACTGCTCGGCGCAGGCCTGACGCTGGGCGCAGGCACCCTGGCAGGCTGTGCCACCCCCATCACCGGCACCCCGTCGATCGGCCGGGTGGTCATCATTGGCGGCGGATTCGGTGGCGCGACCGCGGCCCACTACCTTCGAAAATGGGGCGGCAACGTCGAAGTCACCCTGATCGAGCGCGATGCGCAATTCGTGTCGTGCCCAATCTCCAATCTGGTGGTCGCCGGATACAAGCCCATTGAAGACATCACCCGGAGCTACGACGGCCTTCGCCGCATGGGCGTTCGCATGATCCGCGACGAGGTGCTTGCAATCGATTCGGCCAAACGGACAGTGCGTCTGGGCAGCGGGGACACACTCGGCTGGGATCGACTGGTGGTCTCGCCGGGCGTGGACTTCATGAATGAACAGGTCGGCGGATTACAGGCCGGTCTGGACAGCGGGCGAATCGTGCATGCCTGGAAAGCGGGTGCCCAGACCCTGGCATTGCGCGCGCAACTGCAGGCCTTGCGTCCGGGCGGCGTCGTGGCGATCAGCATGCCGCGTGCGCCCTACCGTTGCCCGCCCGGGCCGTATGAACGCGCCTGCGTGATCGCGAGTTACCTGAAAACCAACAAGCCCGGCTCGAAGCTGCTGGTTCTGGATGCAAACCCGGAGATCGTGTCGAAGAAGGGACTGTTCGAGCGGGTCTTTGCCGAACAGTACAAGGGCATCATCGAATACCGTCCGAATGCCGAGCTCAAGGAGATCTCAGGGCAGACCGCCAAGCTTGAGTTCGAAGATGTGCGAGCTGATGTGCTGAACGTGATCCCACCTCAGCGGGCCGGAAACATCGCCTTCAACTCGGGGCTGGTCAATGTCAATCAGCGCTGGGTCGGCGTCGATTGGCTCACCATGGAATCGACCGCGGTGCCTGGCGTGCATGTTCTGGGCGATGCGACCTTCTCGGCGCCGCTGATGCCCAAGTCCGGGCACATGGCCAACCAGCACGGCAAGGTCGCGGCTGCAGCCATTATTGCCTTGCTCAAAGGCGAGCCGGTCAATCCGACGCCGATGATGACCAACACCTGCTACAGCTTTGTCAACGCAAGCGATGTGATCCACGTGGCCTCGGTGCACCGCTACGATGCAGCTGACAAAACACTCAAGACCGTTCCGGGTTCGGGCGGCGTTTCAACCGCGCCCAATGCGCTGGAGGGCCGCTATGCCCTGGGATGGGCCCAGAACATCTGGGCCGATACGCTCGGCTGATCAGACCCCGGCGGGTCAAGCCGAGGCGGCGACCACACCTTCATCACTGCGGCGCTCACCACGAGAGTCGACCCAGCTGATGCCGATGCGGTCGCCGACCTTCCCGCTCTTCAGAACGAACTGAAGAAACGGGTTCTTCGACACCGCCGGCCCGAACTGGGCTGTCAGCACGCGTTTGCCGTTGTGGGTGACCATCACCTCCTGGATGAACCAGGCGGCGACCGTCTTGCCGGCGGCGTCCTTGCGCTGACCACTCTCCATCTCATGGGTCATCAGCACGCGGACAGTGACCTTGTCGCCTGAAAGCTGGGCTCGAATGCGGGTGGGTTCAGTCATGGGCAGGCATCCTCCGATCAGACACCGCACCCGCCCAGGGTGACCTTGACGTCCTTGCGGGTGTAGAGCGTTCGACCATCGGCCATCAGGGCAAGCGCATAGACCCAGGACGACTGGTTCATCTTGATCCGGGCGTTCAGATTGGCCTCGACCGCATCGCTCAGGGTGAACACGGCGGCCAACGGGGCGGGGTTCTTCTCGACCAGAACGAGCAGACGAGCCACCCCTGTCAGGCCGGTGGTGATGCCGATCGGCACGATCGCCCCGTTCTCGGCGATGTCTGGCGCGGTCATCGAGATCTCGCGGCTTTCGACCGGTGCAGCCGACCCGAGTGCCTTGACCGCATCGGCCAGCAACCGGGCGTCGAAGGCGGCCTTGTTCCACTCGACCGATTGCGCTTGCAGCGCTGAGGGCAGGCAGCCGGCAGCCGCGACCAGCGAGGCCACGCGAACACTCAGGCGCATCCACTCACGACGGCCAGGCGCCACAGGAGCAGGACGGTGGTGGGTCTCGATAAGACAGGGATGCATGCTGTCTGCCATCAATGAAAATGCGTTGTCTCGGGCTGAGCATCTTCGGGCATCTCGGCATGGACCACATCGCCGACATGGTTTGGAAAGAGCGGCGTGCCGCAGTCCTCGCAGTACTCGGGCTCGGTCAGTTCCGCCCAGGTGCGCATCTCCTGAACACCAGCCTCCCTGAGGGTCTCGCGGATCCGCTCAAGCGGCGGGGGGTCGTCGGTCTCACTCTCCGCACCCAGCAGCGGCCAGACCACACCCTGCGCAACCTCCTCGCTGTCGCCAAGCGACAGGCCGATCCGATACTCGTCGATCCGCTCATCGCCAAAGGCCGCGACCGTCGCCTTCACCGCGTCGGCCTCGATGTTCAATGCATGCGTCAGGAAGTGGACCCCGGCCTTGATCGCATAGGGGCGCACCCGCCGATCAGACTCCCGCAGATTGATGTGATAAGCATCAGGCAGCAGGCATTCGAAGCCGCAGCCAGGCAGCAGGGATTCGAGGGTGGGCCGAGCCTGCGCAATCCATTGCTCCAGACACTGGACGCGGGAAGCATGATCGGGTGAATCGCTCAGTTGCCAACGGAACATCGCCTCACCTTGCGGAACGGCGATGGCAGCCAGCAGAAAACGGGCGTCAGCCAGCATCTCGGCGGTGTCCGGCAGCGCCTTCAGGTCCTGCTTGAATGCCGGGCCGGATGCACTCAGCGCCGATTGGCCGAGTTTGCGTGCAAGCTTTCTGAGTTCACCGAAATCGCGTGGCAGCTGATCGACGCTGTACAGGCAGGGCGAGATCCGGATACGAAGCTCGCGGGCCAGGACGTGCGCCTGCCAGTGTGCGGCCAGCGCGGCTGCAGCCTCGGTGGATATTGGACCCGATGGAATCCGAAAGCGGGTCCAGGCCACCACCGGGGCAGCCACCAGCAGCACATCCCACTTGCGGCCGTCAGCCTCCAGCACCATCGACTCGGAGGCGGTCTCCACCGCCTCGATCAGGGCACCATAGGCCTCGGTATCGGTCTGATGCAGCCGATCCAGGGCATCGTAGATCGCCTGCGGATGGTTGTTGTCGAGCAGACGATCGATACGCTGACCCAGCTGGCGATCCCACCAGCCGTCCTCGATGCGGCTGCCCGAATTGGCCAGCCCCAGCGACCCCGAAACCAGGCGTTCGGCGTCTGCGGACAGGTGGGATTTTCGATCGCGCCCGGGGCGCGCATGGCGGATGGATTTCAAGGCTAGAACTTTCTGACAAGGCCTCACCGCAGAGGCCGAGGAAGCGATTTTACCGGATCGGCGCACAAACGCCGGTCAATGCCTCACCCTCAGGCTGTGGGCGGATCACGCCACACAGCAGGCGCCTTGCGCTCCTTTTCGATTCCGGCCAGCGCGGCCTCATGCTCGATGAGATCGACCTGAGAGACCGCAATCACACTCAATCCGGCCGGCGGCCACTGCGGGGCGTCGGCCAGGCTATGGGCCTGCGGCCCGCTGTCGAGTGCGATCTCGAAGCTGTCCTGACCGCGGGTCATGGCGAGATAGACCTCGGCAAGCAGTTCGGCATCCAGCAAAGCGCCGTGAAGGCTGCGGTGCGCGTTGGACACGCCATAGCGATCGCACAGTGCATCGAGCGAATTGCGCTTGCCCGGATGCAGTTCCCGAGCCATCAGCAGGGTGTCGAGGACACCCGAGCAGGCCTGCCTGAAACGGCCTCGCCCCAGTCGAGCCAGCTCGGCATCGAGAAAGGACAGATCAAACGAGGCATTGTGGATCAGCACCTCGGCATCCTCAACGAACTCAATCAGACGCTGCGCCACCTCGGCAAATCGGGGCTTGTCGCGCAGGTCGTCCCAGGTCATGCCGTGGACTTCGGTGGCCGCCTCGTCGATCTCGCGCTCTGGATCGAGATAGACATGAAGAGTCCTGCCGGTCAGCCGCCGATTGACGATCTCCAGACACCCGATCTCGATGATCCGATGCCCGAGATCAGCAGACAGCCCGGTGGTTTCGGTGTCGAGAACGATCTGTCTCATGAGCCCGCTGATGGATTCGGCTCGGGTGCCGGTTTGTGCACCGGCGCTTCAGGCTGCTCGCCACGCGCTTCGGCCAGCGCCTGCTCAGCCTTCACCGCACCATCGCGCTTGCCACGTGTCAGCAGGGTGTAGAAGGTCGGCACGACAAACAGGGTCAGCACCGTGCCCAGGCTCATGCCACCGACGATCACCATGCCGATCTGAATGCGACTCTCAGCGCCGGCACCCTGAGCCAGCGCCAGTGGCACCGCACCGAGCACCATCGCGCCGGTCGTCATCAGGATCGGACGCAGACGCAAGGCCGCTGCCTCGATGACTGCATCCCGGATCGATCGCCCCTCGTCACGCAGCTGATTGGCAAACTCGACGATCAGGATGCCGTGCTTGGTGATCAGGCCGACGAGCGTGATCAGGCCGATCTGGCTGTACACATTCAAGGTGCCGCCACTCCACTGCAGCAACCACAGCGCACCGGTCATGGCCAAGGGGACGGTTAGCATGATGATGAACGGATCGATGAAGCTCTCGAACTGCGCCGCCAGCACCAGATAAATGAAGGCCAGTGCCAGCACGAAGGTCAATGCCAGCGCCGAAGACGATTCCTTGAACTCGCGGGTCTGGCCGTTGTAATCGATGCCGTATCCGCCGGGCAGGTGTTTGCGGGCCGCCGTCTCGAGATAATCGACCGCCTCACCCAGCGAGGTGCCGGGCGCAAGATTGGCCGTGATCGTCACCGCACGGCGCTGCGCGAAGTGGTTGAGCTCCCGCGGGCTGACCGACTCCTTCCACTCGACCAGGCTGGACAGCGGCACCATGGTGTCGTTGCGCCCCTTCACGAAGATGGCTGCAATGTCCTGCGGCGAATTGCGTGCCGTGGGCTCGACCTGAACCATCACGTCGTATTGCTCGCCGCTGCGCTTGAAGCGGGTCACCTGACGCCCGCCCAGCATGGTCTCGACTGCACGCCCAATGGCCTCGACCTGCACGCCGGCATCGGCTGCACGGTCGCGGTCGATGGTCAGACGCAGCTCGGGCTTGTTCATGCGCAGGTCGCTGTCGACCGCCACCAGGCCGGGCCACTGCTGAAGGTCTCGCAGCAAAGGCGCGACCGTCTTTTGGAGCTGCTCATGCGACTCGGATGTCAGCACGACGAAGTTGATCGGTCGTTCACGGATGGGTTGCCCCAATGAGGGCGGCGCAACCGCAAAGGCCAGAATGCCCGGCACGCCCAGCAGCTTGGGCTGCAACTCCTTGATGATGTCGGGCACCTTGCGTTGGCGATTGTCCCAGTCGGTCAGGCGCCAGAAGGCGATGCCCTGGGCCACC
>Ga0114972_10000867_pt1 | contig 22795 bp, 20 predicted proteins | sample M_140807_EF_Meta_FD_87354 | JGI IMG/M metagenome (GOLD analysis project Ga0114972, IMG submission 87354) | Freshwater microbial communities from Lake Montjoie, Canada to study carbon cycling - M_140807_EF_MetaG | ecosystem: Environmental > Aquatic > Freshwater > Lake | place: Lake Montjoie...
CGCCACGGTCGGCGGTTCGATGTCGCAGAACGCCATCAGCCACGGCTCGGGCGCGCACGGCTCCAGCGCGGAGTCGGCGGTGTCCCTGGACGTGGTGATCGCCAATGGCGACCTGGTCCGCACCGGCTCGGCCGCGCGCGGCGCCCAGCCGTTCGCCCGCTGGTACGGCCCCGATCTGTGCGGCCTGTTCCTGGGCGACTGTGGGGCCCTGGGCGTCAAGGCCCGGATCACCCTGCCCCTGCTGCGCGCCCTGCATCGCCGGCACGGGCCGCTCGCGCTGCTGCATGTCGATGCCCATTGCGACACCTGGGCGGACAGCTTCGGCCAGCCCTTTGGCCATGGCTCGGTCTTCTACCATGCCATCCGCGAAGGGCTGGTCGATCCCCACCGCATGGTCCAGCTCGGCCTGCGCTCGCCAGTTGATCGCGCGACCTGGGACTGGGCCCTGACCCAAGGCGTCACTGTCATCCCGGCGCAGGAGGCGCTGGAAAGCACGCCCGCCGCCCTCGCCCCGCGCATCCGCGGGGTGCTCGGCCAAGGGCCAGCCTATCTTTCCTTCGATATCGACGCGCTGGACCCCGCCTTCGCCCCCGGCACCGGTACGCCAGAGGTCGGCGGCCTCAACACCTGGCAGGCCCAGGGCATCCTCCGCCGCCTCGGCGGGCTCGCCTGGGTGGGGATGGATGTGGTGGAAGTCGCCCCCGCTTACGACCACGCGGAAATCACCGCCCTGGCCGCCGCCACCCTGGCCTGGGAATACCTGGCGCTGCTGGCCCTACGCTAAGCGGGAAGCTTTCCGGCCACTTAGCGGCCCTGCCAGGCATCATACCTGCCATGCAGTGCCTTCTCGGCAATTTCCGCTTGCAATTGCGAATCATACCCCTTATTTCTCCGGCCGTGACGCGGTTTTCTCGTCACTGACGCCATCGCACGTGCCGCGAGCCCCGCCGGATTGGCCGGGCACAGCAACGACGGGACGCGTCCTTTTCGTCCATGCCGGCCCCTTGGGGCCGGGGTCGTGAGGGATTGGTCATGTTGTCGCCCGCCAGGCCACCCGCGATGCGCGCGCTTCCTCGCATCGCCTGACGCCGGCACCGGCCCCGCCGCCGGTCACCGTTGCCCCAGCTCGCCCCCCGCCCTGCGGGGAGCCTGTGCCATGAGGATGCCCGCCCATGTCCGCTCGTCAGGTCCCTAACCGTTCCGCCACCCGCATCGTCCCGCTGGACTGGGCCGCTGCGATGCCGCTGATCCTGTCGCTTTCGCTCGGGCTCTGGGCCGCCATCGGCCTGGCGCTTCGCTGACCCGCCCTTTCTTGTTCTTGCGCATCCGGAGGTTCCGATGACCCTGATCCGCCCGCCCGCCGCCCACATTCTGCCCAGCGTCGCCGACCTGGTATCGAGAGAGCGCCCGGAAGCGCCAATCTATTGCCTGCGCCCCGCGGTGATCGCGGCAGCGGCGGGCGAATTCGTCGCGGCCTTCCCTGGCCGGACCCTCTATGCCGTGAAGTGCAATCCGGAACCGCTGGCGCTCCGTGCCATCTGGGATGGCGGCGTGCGGCACTTCGACTGCGCCTCATTGGCCGAGGTGGCGCTGGTGCGCGACCTGTTCCCGCAGGCCAGCATCCACTTCATGCACCCGGTCAAGGCCCGTGGCGCGATCCGTGCGGCCTGGGCGCAGCACGGCGTGCGCGACTTCGCCTTCGATACGCCCGAGGAGTTGGCGAAGATCCTGGCCGAGACCGCGACCGGGCCGGTCAGCGACCGTGGCCTGATTCTGCGCCTCGCACTCGGCAAGGGGGTGGCGCGGCACGACCTCTCCGGCAAATTCGGCGCGGCACCAGAGGCCGCGGCAGCGCTGCTGCGCGCCGCCCGGCCGCATGCCGCGCGCCTCGGCGTCACCTTCCATGTCGGCTCGCAATGCCTGGATCCCCTGGCCTGGCGCCGCGCCATTGCACTGGCCGGCGAGGTGGTGCGAGAGGCCGGCGTGCCGGTCGAGGTGCTGGATGTCGGCGGCGGCTTCCCCGTGGCCTATCCGGACCAGAGCCCGCCCCCGCTCGGCGCCTTCTTCGCCGAAATCGAAGCGGCCTTCGAGGCGCTGGACCTGCCGGAAGTCGCCCTTTGGGCCGAGCCCGGCCGCGCGCTGGTCGCCGCCGGGGGCAGCATCGTGCTGCAGGTGCAGCAGCGGCGGGATGGCGGGCTGTTCGTGAACGACGGCGTCTATGGCGCGCTGTCCGATGCGGGGGCCCCGGGCTTTCGCTTCCCCACCCGGCTGCTGCGCCCGGGCGGGCAGGTGGCGCGCATCGAGCGTGATTTCGCGCTGTTCGGCCCCACCTGCGACAGCGCCGATGTCATGCGCGGCCCCTTCCGCCTGCCGGCCGATACCGCCGAGGGGGATTGGATCGAGCTTGGCCAGCTAGGCGCCTATGCGGCCTGCCTCGCCACGCCCTTCAACGGCTTCGCCGCAGCGCGGGTGGTCGCAGTACCCGACCGCCCCCTGCCGGTACGGCACGATGCCCCACCCGTGACCTTGGCCGCCTGATGCGCGATACCCATGCCACCCGGCCCCTGGCAGGGCCGGATTGAGACTGGACCGATGGAGTTGCCCACAATGATCCATACCCGCTTTCCCAACCGCCTCGTCATGCTCGGCTTCGGCAGCATCGGCCAGGGCGTACTGCCATTGATTCTGCGCCATATCGACATCGCGCCCACCAACATCACCATCGTGACCGCCGAGCCGCGCGGCAAGGAGGTGGCGGCGCAATACGGCATCCGCTTCATCGAACAGGCGGCGACGCTGGAGAATTACCGCGCGCTGCTGACGCCGATGCTGCAGAAGGGCGATTTCCTGCTGAACCTCTCGGTCGATGTCGGCTCGGTCGCACTGATGCAGCTCTGCCAGGAACTCGACGTGCTCTATCTCGACACCGTCGTGGAGCCCTGGGCGGGCGGCTACACCGACCCGTCGCTCTCGCCCTCGCAGCGCTCCAACTACGCGATGCGCGAGGCGGCGATCGCGCTGCGCGGCATGGCGGCGGGCGGCCCCACCGCGATCACGGCGCATGGCGCCAATCCAGGGCTCGTCAGCCACTTCGTCAAGCAGGCGCTGCTCGACATCGCCCGCGACACCGGTGCGCCGGTCGCCACGCCGCCCCCCTGCGCCGACCGCGCCGCCTGGGCGCAGATCGCCGAGCAGCTGGGCGTGAAGGTGATCCACATCGCCGAGCGCGACACCCAGGTGGGCGACCGCCCAAAGAAGCCGGGCGAGTTCGTCAACACCTGGTCGGTCGATGGCTTCGTCGGCGAAGGCTGCCAGCCCGCCGAGCTGGGCTGGGGCACGCATGAAAAGGCGCTGCCACCCGATGGCCGCCGGCACGAAAGCGGGTGCGACGCCGCCATCTACCTGCTGCGGCCCGGCGCCTCCACCCGCGTCCGCACCTGGACGCCGCTGGAAGGGCCCTTCCACGGCTTCCTGATCACCCATAACGAGAGCATCTCGCTGGCCGACTATTTTACCGCCCGCAACGCCGATGGGTCCGTGCGTTACCGGCCGACCGCGCACTACGCCTACCACCCCTGCGACGACGCGGTGCTGTCCGTGCACGAGCTCGCCGGCAAGAACTGGGAGATGCAGCCGGAGAAGCGGCTGATGACGGACGAGATCGTCCGCGGCATGGACGAGCTCGGCGTGCTGCTGATGGGCCACAAGAAGGGCGCCTATTGGTACGGCTCACGCCTCACCATCGACCAGGCGCGCAAGCTCGCCCCGCACAACAACGCCACCTCCCTGCAAGTCACGGTCGCGGTGCTGGCCGGGGTGATCTGGGCGATGGAAAACCCGCGCCGCGGCATCGTCGAATCCGACGAGATGGATTACGCGCGGATCCTGGAGATCTGCCGGCCCTACCTGGGCGAAGTGGTCGGGGTCTATTCCGACTGGACCCCCCTGCAGGGGCGCGCGGTGCTGTTTCCGGAGGCGCTCGATACGGCGGACCCCTGGCAGTTCAGCAATATCCGGGTGGTGTGACGGCACGGGGGTATTTCCCCGGCCCCTATGCGTTGCGCATGTCGGGGTGAAGATCGGGGGAGAAGGTATTCTCCCCCGAACTCCCTCATCTATCTTAAGGCGTTGGCGCCGGGCTCGCGGTGAGGTCCGGCTGCATCGGCGATTTTCCCCCCGCGCCGGCACGCCGATTGCGGCAATGCTCCGGACGCTCGCCACCCCGCTGAGGACCACCTGCGGGTCACTGCCAGCGCAACACCGGGACCAATTTTAGGAAATTTTACCTTTACTTTTGCGTCCGACTCATGCTTCCTATCGCCCCCCCTCCGTGCCGGAAGCCTCCCATGTCTGACCACTCCGCCGAAGACGACCTCCCCGACACCCTCCCCGCCGAGCTCTCGGCCCCCACCCCCGAGCGCCTGGCCGAACTCCTGCCCCGCGGCTTCGACATGGACAGCTGGCAGCCCGCCCCACCGCCGGGCCGCCACGCCCGCCGTCGTAGCACCGGCCCCGCCTTCCGCTGGGGCGCGCCCGACCCGCTCGACCCCGCCCTCACCAAAACCCGGCCCTGGGCACCGATGACCGATGCCGAATGGGAAGCCATCGCCCCCTTCCTCTGGGCCATGGGCTGCGGCTTCCGCGGCGCCCCCGGCGTCTCCGCCGCCGGCCGCCCCATCGCCGACCCGCGCGCCCGGCTCGACGCGATCTTCCGCGCCGTCACCCTCAAGCGGGAGGTCACCCACCCCAGAACCGCGCAAACGCTGCCAGGGCGCGCCTGCTGGCGCGACCTCCCGGACAACTACGGCCGCCCCGACAGTGTCTCCCGCCTCTACCGCCGCTGGGCGCGGCTGGGGGATGGCCGCGCCTCGCTCTGGGCCCGGCTGCTGATCGAAGTCACCGACGCCGCCGCCAGCCCCACCCTGCGGTCCATGGCGCATTGGATCTGCTGCGCCTTTCGGCGGGGCATTCGCATCATGGGCCTGCGCGCCATCGCGCTCGCGCGTCGTATCCGCCAGCACAGCGCCCTGCCCGGCCCGCCCCATTGGCTGCCCGATCCGGATTTGTCCGAGCAGGTGGGACAAGCCCTTTCCGCCATCGTGGCGGCGCCCACGCGCTGGCCCAGCACCGCCTTGCTGGCCCGATTGCGCCTGCTGATTCCCCGCTGCTTAGGCCGCCGCAGCATCCCACGCTGGGCGGAGCCCGCGTGATGCGGCTGGCCGGCGCCAAATCCCACCGGGGCCCGGGGAGCGGTCCGGTCCCCGGCGGGAGAGCGCGAGAGGGCGGCGCCCTCTCGCCCCCCGCCTCAGCTATTGGGCCGCAACACCTGCCGCAGCACATTGCCATCCGAAAGCCGGTCGAAGCCGGCATTGATTTCGGCCAGCGGCAGGAAGCCGCTTTTCAGCGAGCCCACCGGCAGCTTGCCGCGCTGATAGAGGCCGAGGAAGCGGGGGATGTCACGTTCCGCCACGCAGCTGCCCATGTAGCTGCCCAGAATGCTCTTCTCGTCCGAGACGAGCCCCGAATGCATATAGGAAAAATTCGCCCCCTGCGCCGGCAGCCCGGCGCTGACCACGCGGCCGCCGCGCGCGGTGATGGCATAGGCCAGTTCCATGGCTTTGATGTTGCCCGCGGTCTCCACCACGGTATCGACCCCGCCATCGGTCGCCGCGCGGATCTGCTCCACGACATCCGCCTCGGTCGCCAGGAAGGCGTCCGTCGCGCCCCATTGCCGGGCGAGGCCGAGCTTTTCCGGGTTGGCGTCCACCGCGATGATCCGTTCCGCCCCGCCGGCCACCGCGCCGAACAGCGCGTTCATGCCAACGCCGCCCAGCCCGACCACGGCGATGGTATCGCCGGCCTGCATCTTCGCCGTGTTCAGCACCGCGCCGGCGCCGGTCATCACCGCGCAGCCGAAGATCGCGGCGTCTTCCAGCGGGATGGATTGGTCGATCTTCACCATCGAACGCCGCGCCATGACGCCGTATTGCGCGAACAGCGACAGGCCACTGCCGTGGTTGATCTTCTCCCCGTTCAGCCGGCTGATCCGCTTGGCGCCCGACATCAGCGTGCCGGCCGCGCGCGCCGCATTGCCGGCGGGGCAGATGTTGGATCGCCCGCGCACGCAATAGCGGCAGGTCCCGCAGCTCGCGACAAACACCGTGATGACATGATCGCCGGGCTTGAGGTCCGTGACGCCTTCGCCGCATTCGCGGACGATCCCCGCGCCCTCATGCCCGATCACCACCGGCAGCGGCCGTGGGCGAATGCCCTCGATGGCGGAGAGATCGGAATGGCAGAGCCCGGCGGCGGCGACCTCGATCAGCACCTCCCCCGGCCCCGGCCCTTCCAGCTCAACGGTCTCGATCTCGAGCGCGTTGGACTTGGCATAGGGGCGCGGCTTGCCCTGTTCGAACATGATGGCGGCCTGCATGCGCATGGGGGTCGGCTCCTATTCGGCGCGGATATTGGCTTCGCGCGCGACGATCGCATTGTCGCGCAGCTCCCGCCGGATGCGGGCATCGAAGGCGGCCTGGTCCTCGGCCAGGACGATACCGCCCTGATCCTCGATCCGGCGGATGATCTCGGGCCGGCGCAGCATGGCCAGCACATCGGCCTCGATCTTGGCGACAATCGGCCCCGGCGTCGCCGCCGGCGCGGTCAAGCCGTACCAGGCGCTGTTGTCGGGAATGTCGAAGCCAAGCTCGCCGAGCGTCGGCACCTCTGGCAGCACCTTCACGCGCTGCGGCCCGGCGATCGCCAGTGCCCGCAGCTTGCCATCCCTGGCCAATGGCAAGGCGCCCGAAAGGGTGGAGAAGGTCATCGGTACCCTGCCCGCCACCACATCGGCCAAGGCGGGCGGGCCGCCGCGATAGGCGATGTAGGTCAGCTCAATCCCGGCCTTGCGGGCAAATTGCTCCATGGCGAAATGGCCGGAGGTGCCGTTTCCAGACCCGCTGCTGGCCATGCCCGGCTGCCGCTTCGCCGCGGCGACCAGGTCCTGCACCGTCCGCCAGGGCTGCTCACCCCCGGTGAACAGCACTTGCGGGGAGGCGTAGATGTTCACAATCGGCGCAAGGTCGCGCAGCGTGTCATAGGGCAGGCGCGGATAGACGGCGGCATTGGTGGTGTGCGTGCTGGCGGTCAGCAGCAGCGTATAGCCATCGGCCGGGGATTTCGCGACCGCTTCGGTGGCGATCACCTGGCTGGCGCCGGGCCGGTTCTCGATCACCAGCGGCTGGCCCCACAGTTGCTGCAGCGGTTCCTGCAGGATGCGCGCGGCGAAATCGGTGGGGCCGCCGGCCGGGAAGCCCACCAGCAGGCGGATCGGCCGGTCCGGCCAGGGCGCCTGGGCACGGGCCAGCCCCGGAATCGCAAGGGTGCTGGCGGCCAGCAGACCGCGGCGCGTCGCCATGGCGTTCTCTCCCTGTCTCCGGCCATGTTGGGCCGGCCCGCCCCACGGTCAAGCAAGCTGGGGGCTGACGCCGGCCGGCGGCCATGCTGGCATGGCGTGGAAGAGGACCCCGCCATGCACCCCAGCCCGCGCAGCCACCGTCCGTTGATCATGGGCCGCCGCGCCGCGGTCGCCACCAACCATCCGCTGGCGACGCAAGCCGGGCTGGATGTGCTGCGGGCGGGCGGCAATGCGCTCGATGCAAGCATCGCCGTCTCGCTGATCCTCGGCGTGGTGGAGCCGCATATGTCCGGCCTTGGCGGCGATGGCTTCTTTCAGGTGCTGGGCGCCGATGGGCCGGGCTTCTGCGTCAATGCAACCGGGGCCGCCCCGGCCGCGGCGACGCCGGAAGCCTATGCGGCGGGGATCCCCGTGGCCGGGCCACGCAGCGCCTCCATCCCCGGGCTGGTCGCAGGGCTCGCGCTGCTACACGGCAAGGGGGCGCGGCTGCCCTGGGCGAGGCTGGTCGCCCCGGCGATCGAAGCGGCGCGCGACGGCTTCGCGGTCACGCATGCCTATGCCCATTTCGCCGGTGAGAACCGCACCAAGCTCGCCGCCGATCCGCTGAGCCGGGCGCGGCTGCTGGTGGAGGAAACCGGCGCTATCGTGAGTCAGCCGGAATTGGCGGCCAGCCTGGCCGAGCTGGCCGAAGGCGGCGCCGAGACCTTCTATCGCGGCGCCTTGGCGGCGCGGCTGGCCGCGGGAATCGCCGCCGCTGGCGGCCCGGTCGGCCCGGCCGATCTGGCCGGCTGCACGGCTGAGGAGGTGGCGCCCCTCGAGGTGCCCTATCGTGGCTTTGTGCTGCGCCAGACGCCGCCCAATTCCACCGGCTTCACCTTCCTGCAGATCATGCGGATTCTGGAGCGCTTCGACCTTGCCGCGCTCGGCCGCGACAGCGCGGCACTGATCCATCTGATGGTCGAAGCAAAGAAGCGCGCCTTCCTCGACCGGGAAGCGCATGGCGCCGATCCGCGCGGGCGCGACATCCCGCTCGCCCGCCTGCTCTCGGCCGAGCACGCGGCGGCCGTGGCGGCGACGATCGATCCCTCCCGCGCGGCACACCTGCCACTGAAGCCGCGCCCAGGCAGCGGCGACACCACCTATTTCTGTGTCGTCGACGCGGCGGGGAACGCCGTCTCCGCCATCCAGTCGATCAACTCGGCTTTCGGCAGCGGCAGCATGGCCGGCGAGACCGGTGTGCTGATGAACAACCGCATGGCCTATTGGCACCTGGAGCCGGGGCATCCGAACCGCCTGCGCCCGGGGCGGCGAGTGCGCCATACCATGAACGCGCCGATGGTGCTGAAGGATGGTCGGCTCTGGGCGGTGTTCGGCACGCCGGGCGCCGATAACCAGGTGCAGATCAACGCCCAGATCGCGGTGGCGATGGCCGATTTCGGCCTCGATCCCCAGCAGGCGGTGGAAGCGCCGCGCTGGACCAGCAGCCAATACGGCCAGCCCGCCAACTACCCGCATGACGGCGACGCTGTGCTGACGCTGGAAGCCGGGCTGGCCCCAGCGGCAGACGCGCTGCGCGGCATGGGCCATGCTGTGAAGCTGGTCGCGCCGTTGGAAGGCCCGTGCAGCGTGGCGGCGATCCGCCTGCTGCCGAACGGCGTGCGGGTCGCCGGCAGTGACCCGCGTCGGGATGGCTGGGCGGCGGCCTGGTAGGGCGGCGGCCTGGTAGGGCGGCGCGGCCGGCGCTTCAGCCGGCCGCCACCTTCAGGCAGCGCGCCATGCGCCCGGGTACGGGGCGCCGGGCCTCGGGCAAGGTTGTCTGGCAGGCGGGCTCGGCCTCGGCACAGCGAGGGGCGAAGGCGCAGGCGGTGGGCAGGGTTTCCAGGCTGGGCGGCGCGCCGGGAATGGTCGTCAGCTTCTGGCCGCGCATATTGCCGTGCACCGTCGCACCCAGCAGGCCGCGGGGATAAGGGTGCAGCGGCCCGGCCATCAGTGCACCGACCGGCCCTTCCTCGACAACGCGCCCGGCGTACATGACGGCGACCTTATCGGCGATCTCCCCGGCCACGCCCAGGTCATGGGTCACGAAGATCACGCCCATGCCCATCTGTTCCTGCAACTGCCGCAGCAGCAGCAGCACTTGGATCTGCACCGTGGCGTCGAGTGCGGTGGTCGGTTCATCCGCCAGCAGCAGCTTCGGCTTGCAGGCCAGCGCCACGGCGATCATCGCGCGCTGGCGCAGCCCGCCGGAGAGTTCGTGCGGGTAAGCATCCAGCCGCCGCTTCGCCGAGGGGATCTGCACGAGTTCCAGCAGTTCCAGCGCCCGCGCCATGCCCGCACTGCGGGAGGCACCTTCATGCCGCTGCACCGCTTCGGCGATCTGCCGGCCGACGGTGAAAACAGGGTCGAGCGCCAGCATCGGCTCCTGGAAGATCATTGCCACGTCGCCGCCGCGGAAGCGCTGCAGGCCGCGTTCATCCATCGCCATAACGTCCTGGCCGGCCACCTCGATCCGTCCGCTCACCCGGGCGAAGCGGGGCAGTAGGCGCATCAGCGCCCGCATCGTCACCGACTTGCCGGAGCCGGATTCGCCCAGAATGCACAGCACCTCGCCCGCGCCGACATCGAGATCGACACCGTTGACCGCGTGCACCGTCCGGTCACGCGTCACAAAGGCGACGTTGAGGTCGCGAATGATCACCAGCGGCTGCTTGGCGGCGGCGGTGCCGCCCAGGATCGGTTTGTCCATGATGGCGTTCATGCCGCGACCCTCGCTGCCTGGGAATGCCCGCTGCCAGGCCGCGCCATGTGGCAGGCGGCTTCATGCCCACCACCGAGTTGCGCCGCCGCCGGCGCCTGCGTCTCGCAGACCAGCTCAGCGAAGGGGCAACGGGTGCGGAAACGGCAGCCGGAGGGTGGGTTGATCGGGTTGGGCGGATCGCCGGTCAGCGGCGCCTCGGTCCGCCGCTTGGCCGGGTCCATGGACGGGCGGCTAGCCAGCAGGGCGCGGGTATAGGGATGCGCGGGCCGGTCGTAGATCGCATCGACCGGACCCTGTTCGACCACCTGGCCGAGATACATGACCAGCACACGATCCGAGAGATACTGCACGACGTTCAGATCATGGCTGATGAACACATAGGTCAGGCCGAAGCGTTCCTTCAGCTCCACCAGCAGATTCAGCACCTGCGCCTCGACCGATTTGTCGAGGGCCGAGACCGGCTCATCCAGCAAAACCAGACGTGGCTGCAAGGCGAGGGCGCGGGCGATGTTCACCCGCTGGCGCTGCCCGCCCGAAAGTTCATGCGGGTAGCGACGGGCATAAATCCCCGGCGCCAGGCCAACGGCGGCCAGCAGCTCGCGCGCCCGGGTCCGGGCTTCGGCATCGGACACACCATGGACTTTCGGCGCGAACGCCAGGCTATCCTCGATCGGCAGGCGCGGGTTGAGCGAGGCGTAGCTGTCCTGAAAGACCATCTGGACCTGCCGGCGATAATCCTTCAGCGCCAGCCCGCCCGCCGTCTTCTCGCCCACCCCTTCGCCATCGAAGACCATCTCCCCGGCATCGAGCGAGATGAGCTGCATCAGCAAGCGTGCCGTGGTCGATTTGCCGCATCCGCTCTCGCCGACGATGCCGAGCGTTTCGCCCTTCTGCACGGCGAAGCTGACGCCATCGACGGCCCGCACGGTGGCAACCGTCTTGCCGAAGAGCCCGCCCTTGATGGGGAAGTGCTTCTTCAGGTCCTTGAGCAGGAGCAGCGGCTGGGCCGGGCCACCGCGATCTTCGGCAGGAGAATGGGACAACGTCATACCCACAGTGAAGCAAAGTATATGCCGCGCGCCCAGCCCACGGCGTACCGCCGCCTTGCGCCAGTTTGCCTGCGACTTGGGCAGCCGTGGCCCAGGGATTGCCCCGCTGGATGGCGCGGCCCGGGCATGCGAGGCTCCCAACCATGTCAGATCCCCTTCTTCGTCCGCATTCCGCCCATTGGGGCGCTTTCCGTGCCGGCCTCGCGGGCGATCGGCTCATCATCCAGCCGCATCCGGCCGATCCCGACCCGAACGGCATCCTGCAGAACTTCCCGGAAGCACTCCGTCATCCGGCCCGCATCGCCCGGCCGATGGTCCGTCGCGGCTGGCTGACCGATGGGCCCGGCGCCGATCGGCGCCGCGGCCGGGACGCCTATGTCGCCGTGCCTTGGGACGAGGTGCTGGACCGTCTTGCCAGCGAACTGGCCCGCGTGCGGGACGCAGCGGGGCCGGAGGGGGTCTTCGGCGGTTCCTATGGTTGGTCCTCGGCCGGGCGCTTCCATCATGCGCAGAGCCAGGTGCATCGCTTCCTGAATAGCGCGATCGGCGGCTATGTCCGAAGCGTCAACAGCTATTCCGCCGGCGCCTCATCGGTGATCCTGCCGCATATCGCCGGGACCGCGGAGCAGATCGGCCGGCACAACGTCACCTGGGAACAGGTCGCCGCGCATAGTGAGGTGGTGCTCGCCTTCGGCGGCATGGCGCTGAAGAACTCCATGGTCGGTGGCGGCGGCGTCAGCCGGCATATCGAACGGGGCGCCATGCAAGCCGCCGCCCAGCGCGGCTGCCGCTTCATCCTGGTGGGGCCGCTGCGCGACGACTTGCCGGAGGAAGCGGGGGCGGCATGGCTGCCGATCATCCCCAATACCGATACCGCGCTGATGCTTGCGCTGTGTCACGTGCTGCTGACCGAGGGGCTCTACGATCGTGCTTTCGTTGAGCGTTACACGGCCGGGTTCGACCGCTTCGCCGCGTATCTGCGCTCCCTCCCCTGCAGCCCCGAATGGGCGGCCGGCCACACCGGCATCCCCGCCGAGCAGATCATCGCCCTGGCCCGCAGCCTGCCCGGCCAGCGCAGCCTGATCACCGTCGCGCACGGCTTGCAACGCGCTGAATTCGGCGAACAGCCGGTCTGGGCCGGGCTGGTACTGGCCGCCATGCTGGGCCAGATCGGCCTGCCGGGCGGCGGCTATAATTATGCGCTCGGCGCGCTGGCCCATACCGGGCGGCGGCAAAACGCCGTCTCCGCGGCGGCACTGCCGCAAGGCCGCAACCGTTGCGCTGCCTTCATCCCGGTCGCCCGCATCTCCGACATGCTGCTCAACCCCGGCGGCGCCTATGATTATAACGGCGAACAACGGCGCTACCCCGCGCCCAAGCTGGTCTACTGGGCCGGTGGCAATCCCTTTCACCATCACCAGGATCTGGCGCGGCTGAGCGAGGCTTTCCGCCGCGTCGAGACGCTGGTGGTGCACGAGATCGCCTGGACCGCCACGGCCCGACACGCCGATATCGTCCTGCCGGTGACCATGACGCTGGAGCGGGAGGATATCGGCAGCAGCCAGACCGACCCGCTGATGATCGCCATGCACCGCATCGCCGCCCCCTATGCCGAGGCGCGCGACGACTACGCCATCTTCACCGCCTTGGCCGAGCGCCTGGGCTGCACCGAGACCTTCACCGAAGGACGCGACGCGCGGGCCTGGCTGGAACACCTGTACAACCGCACCCGCGACGATCTGCGCGGCAAGGGCCTGCCGGCGCCGAGCTTCGCGGAGTTCTGGGCCGCCGGTGAGATCGAACTGCCACAGGCCGAGGATGACGGCGGCATCTTCCGCGCCTTCCGCGACGACCCGGCGGGCGCACCACTGGCGACCCCCTCCGGCCGCATCGAGCTGTATTCAGAGGTGGTCGCCAGCTTCGGCTACGAGGATTGCCCGGGCCATCCGACCTGGCTGCCGCCCACCGATATCCCCGACGCCACCGTGCCGCTGCGCCTGGTCGCCAACCAGCCGGCGACGCGGCTGCACAGCCAGTTCGATTTCGGCGGCCATTCCATCGCCGGCAAGCGCCGCGGGCGAGAGGTGGTGCGGATGCACCCCGCCGATGCCGCCGCACGCGGCATTGCGGAAGGCGACATCGTCCGGCTGCATAATGCGCGCGGTGCCTGCCTCGCCGCCGCGACACTGACCGCGGCGGTGATGCAAGGCGTTGTGAACCTGCCGACCGGGGCCTGGTACGATCCCGCCGACCCGGCCGACGAGCGGCCGCTCTGCGTGCATGGCAACCCGAATGTGCTGACGCGCGATGTCGGCACTTCCCGCCTAGCCCAGGGCTGCACCGGACAATTGACGGCGGTGGAGGTGTCGCGCTTTGCCGGGAACCTGCCGCCCATCCGCGCCTTCGACCCGCCGATGCCGGCCGCCGTGGCGGCAGAATGATGCACGCCCCCGATTTCGCTGCCCCCGCGCCGCGGACGCTCTGCACGGATTGCGGGGTGTCCCGCATGGCCATCGCCCGCAGCTGCGGCACGGCCTGCCAGTTCATCAAGCCGGACTACCCGGCCATGGAAGGGCAGGTGCATGGCCGGGCGCGCGACCCGGCCCGACCGGATGAGCTGCATTTCGGCCCCTACCGGCGGATGCTGCGCGCCCGCCTGACCCCGCCGCGAGCAGGCGCGCAATGGACCGGCATCGCCACCCGCCTGGGCGAACGGCTGCTGGAGACCGGCGCGGTCGATGCCGTGCTGACCATGGCGCCCGACCCCAAGGATCGCTGGAAGCCGGTGCCGGTGTTGGTGACGCGGGCCGCCGACATGGCGCACTGCCGCGGCATGCGCATGGGTTATGCGCCGCTGCTGGCACTGCTGGAGACGGCAGCGGCGGCCGGGCATCGGCGCCTGGCCGTCATCGGCATTCCCTGCCAGGTCTACGCCCTGCGGCGGATCGAAGCGCAGCTCGGCCTCGAGCGGCTGTATGTGATCGGCACGCCCTGTTCGGACAACACAACGACCGAGCGCTTCCACCAATTCCTCGCGTTGCTGGACGAGGCCCCCGACAGCATCACCTATCTGGAGTTCCGCGCCGATTTCCGGGTGGAGTTGCGCTTCGCCGATGGCCGGCACCGGCTGATCCCCTTCCTGCTACTGCCGATCTCGCAGCTGCCGTCGGATTTTTTCCCGCTGACCTGCCGAACCTGCGTCGACTATACGAATGTGCTGGCCGATATCACCGTGGGCTACATGGGCGGCGAGGGCGAGCAATGGCTGCTGGTGCGTAATGCCCAGGGCGAGGCGCTGCTGGCGCTGCTGGGCGAGGAAGTGACGACCGCCACGCCCGGCAGCGCGGGCAAGCGGGCCGGGCCGGTGAAGGGGTTCCTGGCGAATACCGAACGCGCCGCGGGCGGGCTGCCGCTGCGGCGCATGCCGGATTGGTTGCGCCCGATCGTCGGCTGGCTGATGCCACGCATCGGACCCAAAGGGCTGGAATTCGCCCGGGCACGGGTGGAGATGAAGGCAGTTGAGAGCATCGTGCATCTGCGCCGCGAACAGCCGCGCAAGCTGCGCAACATGCTGCCCGCCCATGTCTGGGCGCTGGCCGCACCCTATGGCCTGACGCCTAGGCCAGAGGAAGCGCCGCCCGCATCCGCCGCGCCGCCATCTCCCCGATCATCACGCACGTAAAGTTCAGGTTGGCGCGGCAGTCGCTTGGCATGATCGACGCATCAGCAACCCGCAGGCCGACGACGCCGCGCACCTGGAGGTCGGGATCGACCACACCGCGTGGGTCCTCATGGGCGCTCATCCGGCAGGTGCCGGCAGCGTGCTGGATGTCCCCCGCCTCGGCGAGCATCAGCGCATCCAACGCGGCGTCGGGCAGCGCCGCCGCCTCGGCCATGCTCAGCGCGGAATCGCCAAAGGTGATCGTCTCGGCGATCGCCACAACTGGCGGCAGGGCGGTAAGGCGCGCCAGCCGGCGCACCCCGTCGCGTAGCCGCAACCGATCGGCGGGATGGGCCAGCATGTTCTCCTCAACCACCGGCTGCGCCTCCGGCGCTGCTGAGGCGAGCCGCACCTCCCCGCGCGACATGGCGTCGTAAAGCGCGATGCCGATCGCCCCGTTCAGCGCGGGTTGACCATCCGCGCCCAGGCCACGGTGGTTATAGGCGATCATGATCATGTCACGCTCACCCCCGCCGCCCAGCCCACTGCTGTAGGTCAGGCAGCAATTCGTATGGCGCGCATCAGCACCGCTGGCGCGGGCGGCTGGCCGCAGCCCCAGGCTCGCACGCAGGATCGGGTGATCCATGAAATTCTGCCCGACCGCCGGCTGATCGTGCAGCACGGCGATGCCGTGCGCGGCGAGCTGCCCGGCGGGACCGATGCCGCTCCGCATCAGGATGCAGGGGCTATGGATCGCCCCGGCGGAGAGCACCACCTCGCGCGCCGCGATCTCCTCCCACGCCCCCGTGCCGAAGCGCACCCGCACGCCGCGGGCGCGCCGGCCGGCGAAGAGCACGCGATCGACCAGCGCCTCGCCCCGAATCTCCAGGTTCGGCCGGCCGCGCGCAGCTTCCAGATAGCCGTCATTGGTCGTCACCCGCCGGCCATCGCGCAGGTTGATCGGATTGCCGGAAATCCCCTCCCCCGCCGCAGCGTTGAGGTCCGGCTTCCAGGCAAAGCCGGCGGCGAGCCCGGCCGCCTTCAAGGCCAGATCGACCGCGCCCCAGCCACTTTCAGGCATGCGCCAGACCGGCAGCGGCCCGCCTTTTCGCCGGCCGAGGACGCCGAAATCCGCATCATCCTCGATGGCGTCGAACAAGGGCATCACCTCGGCCGCCGACCAGCCCTCGCAGCCCGCCTCGGCCCAGGCGTCGAAGGCCGCGGGCACGCCGCGGATCGCGATCTGCGCATTCACCGTGGAGGAGCCCCCGAGCGCCTTGCCGCGCCAATAGAATTTCGGCGCTTGCGCCGCGGTGCGGCGGGTCATCAGCCCCGGCCATTGCCATTCCGCCTGGTGCGCCGGGTCGTGCATGAAGGGGATGATGTTCGGGCTGCGCAGCGCCCAGGGCGCCTCGGCGGCCCGCCAGTCGCGCCCCGCCTCCAGCAGCAGCACCCGCCGGCTGGGATCTTCGGCAAGCCGGGCAGCGAGCGGCGCGCCCGCCGAGCCAGCGCCCACCACGATCACATCCCACATGCTATGCTGGCCTCCGACCTGCCCCGAGAGGCTGCGGCAATGCGTGCGATCTTTGTGATGATCAAGTGCGATATGGGGCAGGCCTATCAGGTCGCCCGGCATCTGGCCGATACGGTCGAGGAGTTGTCGGAGATGTACTCCGTCTCCGGCCAATACGACCTGATGGGCAAGTTCTACCTCGGCGCCGAGCGCGATATCGGGCTTTTTGTCGTCGAGAAGCTGCAGACCGTGCCGGGGGTGAAGGACACCTACACCATCCAGACCTTCAACGCCTTCACCGCCGGCGGCTGAAAGCCGCACGCCAGGCGCCTTCATTCCGCCGCGATCGCCACGCCTGCGCCCTCACAACACCCTTGTGATACCGCAGTGCCGGGGCACTCTTTGATCGTCGGAGGTAACCCGCCATGGCCAGGAAGTTCCTCGCCGCCCTTAGCCTTTCCGCCAGCCTCGTGCTCGGCGGCTGCGTCAATCCCGATGGCTCGCTTAACCCAGGCGCGACGCTGATGGCCGGCGTTGGGGTCGCCGCGGCGACAGCGCTGCTGGTCGGGGCAAGCCGTAGCTCGCCGCCGCCGAGATACTACGCTGGCGGCTATGGCTATCGGCCTGCGCCAGGCTGGTACCGGTGACCGACATCACCCCGGCCCCCAAGGAGGCCACCATGCGCAAACGCATTCTCACCGCCCTCAGCCTCGCTGCCTGCCTCGCGCTTTCGGCCTGCGCCGTCCCCATGGGGGGTGGCTATTACGGCGGCTATCGCGGCGGCTACAGCGTCCCTCGCGTCAGCTACGCAAGCGGCTGGGGCGGCGGCTACCGGCCTTCCTTCTACGGCCATCACGGCGGCTGGGGCGGCGGCTGGCGCCGCCACGGCTGAACCCGGCCGATCGCTCAGGCGAAGCCGAGAAACCCCTCGGCTTCGCGGAGTGGCGCCGATTGCCCCAGCGCCCCTAGGTTGGGCAGCGGCCGGCCGAATTCGGCATCACCCACGAAGGCCGCCTCGACCGCGGCGGCGACCCGGAGCACCAGGGCATCACCGCCGCGCGGACCGATGATCTGCAGGCCGAAGGGCATGCCATTGGCATCCAGGCCCATCGGTAGGCTGAGCGCCGGGTGACCGGAAAGCGTGACGTAGTAGACCATCGCCAGCCAATGGATGTAGCTCTGCATCGGCCGGCCATCGACTTCGGCGGGAAACAATTCGCGCCAGGGACGTGGGCTGATGCCGACCGTGGGTGCGATCAGCACGTCATGTTCGGCGAAGAACTGCTGGAACGAGAGATACAGCCGCTGCTGCGCGGCCTGCGCGGCGGCGACATCGCCCAAGGTATAGCCGCGTGCTTCCTCAACATTGGCGATCACGTTCGGCCCGCAATCGGCCGGGCGCTCGCGCACCTTGGCGTCGTGCGCGCTCATCACGCCAACCGCACGCAGCACCTGGAACGCCGCATCGCCGCCGGTGCAATCCGGATGCGCCGCGACGGCACGGGCGAACATCGGCGCCAAAGCAGCGGCGCGGGCGCGGAACGCGGCGCGGATCGCCGCCTCGCTCGGCGCCTGGCCGAAATCCTCGGTAAACGCTAGGCGCAGGCTTGCCAGGTCGATCGGCGGCAGCGGTTCAACCGGCGCGGAGAGTGGGCGGGAGATCGGATCGCGCCCATCCTCGCCGGCCATGACTGAGAGCATCAGCGCGACATCCGCCACATCCCGCCCCATCGGCCCATAGGAACTGAGATGGCTCCAGCCATGTGCGCGATGTGGCGCGGCGATGATGCCGGCGCCCGGGCGCATGCCGATGATGCCGCAAAACGACGCGGGGTTGCGGAGCGAGCCGCCCATGTCAGAGCCCGTGCAGAGCGGCACCATATGGCAGGCCAGCGCCGCCGCCGAACCGCCCGAGGAGCCGGCCGCCGAAAGTGCCGGGTTGAAGGGATTCCCGGTCGCCCCATAGACGCGGTTGCGGGTATTCGCGCCCAGGCCGAATTCCGGCGTATTGGTCTTGCCGAGGATAATCGCGCCCGCCGCGCGCAGCCGGGCGACGGTCAGGTAATCCTGCTTCGGCACATGGTTGGCGAAGATCGGGCTACCGAAGGTGGTCCGAAGACCGGCCGTCTCCTCCAGATCCTTCACCCCGATCGGCAAGCCATGCAGGGCACCCAGCGCCTCGCCCCGCATCACCGCCGCCTCGGCCGCCTGGGCGGCGGCGCGGGCGCCGTCCACATCCAGCGCGACGAAGGCGTTCACCGCCGGGTTCACCGCCTCGATGCGCGCCAGACAGCTTTCAAGGAGTTCGCGCGGCGAGAGTTGACGCCGGCCGATCAGCGCGCGCGCCGTGCGGGCGGTAAGATCGCAGGGTTCGGTCATGGCAGGGTCTCCGGTCCAGGTGCAGCGCGGGATCAATAACCCAGCGCGAGCCCGTCCTTGCGCGGATCGCTGCCGGCGATGAGCACGCCACGCTTGCGGTCGATCAGGATCGCCTGGCCGCCGCCATGTGGCTTTTCAACCAGATTGATCGTGTGGCCGAGCCGCGTGAGGCGGTCGATCACCGCCCCGGGCACGCCGCGCTCAACCTCCACCGGGCCATCCCCCGGGGCGGGGAAGACACGCGGGCAATCCAGCGCTTCCTGCACGTCGAGGCCAAACTCAAAGTGGTTGGTCAGGAACAGGCTCTGGCCCATGGGCTGGAAATGCCCGCCCATGACGCCATAGGGCATGATCGCCTCGCCATCCTGCATCACCATGCCCGGGATGATCGTGTGCATCGGCCGCTTGTCGCCATCGATGCAGTTCGGATGGCCGTCCTGCAGGCGGAAGCCGAAGCCGCGATTGTGCAGCATGACGCCCGACCCCTCCGCCAGGATGCCCGAGCCGAAGGATTGGAACAGCGAGTTGATGAAGGAGCAGGCATTGCCCTCACCATCGACGACGCAGAGATAGACGGTGTCCTTGTGGCGGTGCCAGTCGCTTTCCCCGGCCGGTGGCAGCTCCGCCATCGCCCGGTCGTCGCGGATCAGGCCGCGCAGACGGCTGAGATAGCTTTTGTCGATGAGCCGCTCGAGCGGCACCTCGACGCGGGAGGGGTCGGCGAGGAAGGCATCGCGATCGCGATAGACCAGCCGCGCCGCTTCGATATGCCGGTGGTAGCGCTCGGCGCTGATCGGCCCCTGCTCCGGCGTGGCGAAGCCTTCGAGGATACCCAGAATCTGCAGCACGTGCAGGCCGCTGCCATTGGGCGGGCACTGATAGACCTGCATGCCCCGCCAATCCGTGCGGATCGGCTCGACGAACTCGGCAACCGTCAGGCCGCGGGCGAAGTCTTCCTCGGTATGCAGCCCGCCCAGCGCGTTCAGCGTGCGGACCATGTCGGCGGCGATCTCGCCCTCATAGAATGCGCGGGCGCCGTGGGCGGCGATGGCGCGCAGCGTGCGGCCCAGCTCAGGCTGCACGAAGCGATGGCCGATGGTAGGCGCCTCGCCATTCACCAGGAAGCGGCGGGCGCTCGCCTCATTGCCGCGCAGCTTGCCGGCGGCATCGGCCCAGTCTGCGGCGACGCGCGGATGCACCGGCCAGCCTTCCTCGGCGCAGCGGATCGCCGGCTGCAACAGGGCACCCAGCTCCTTGCGGCCGTATTTGCGGTTCATCAGCTCCCAGGCCGAGACGGCGCCGGGGACGGTGACGACATGCGGGCCGGAATTGACCAGCTGCGTTACCTGCCGGCTGCGTAGTGCCGCCGGCGTCGCGCCGCGCGGCGCGCGGCCGGAGCCATTGACCGCAATCACCTGGCCGGTGCCGGCCGGCGCATAAAGGCAGAAGCAGTCGCCACCGATGCCGGTGCTCTGCGGCTCCACCACCCCCAGCACGGCGACCGCGGCGATGGCGGCATCCAGCGCATTGCCACCGGCGCGCAGCACCTCGATGGCCGTGAGGGTGGCAATGGGCATGGAGGTTGCGGCCATGCCGCCGGTGGCCAGGACGGTGCTGCGTCCGGGGGCGTGGAAATCGCGCTTCATGGCCTGCTGGCTCCTTGGTGCGGAGAACACTCTCCGAAGGGGGGCGGGATTGGCACGCCGCGCCCGGCCGGGCAACCACCGCTGGCGCATCTGGGCCTTTCATGCCGCCCCGTTCGCGCGATAAAACGGGGGATGAGCACTCCCATCGCCTATGCAGATTTCGAACAGGTCGAGATCCGGGTCGGTACCGTGATCGATGCGCAACCCTTCCCGGAAGCGCGCAAGCCCGCGATCAAGCTATGGATCGATTTCGGCGGCGAAATCGGGGTGCGCAAATCTTCGGCCCAGCTCACCGCGCATTACCAGCCGGACCGGCTGATCGGCCGGCAGGTTGTGGCCGTCCTGAACTTCGCGCCGCGCCAGATCGGCCCTTTCATGAGCGAGGTGCTCACCCTCGGCGTGCCTGACGAAAACGGCGCGGTGGTCCTGCTGCGCCCGGACCTGCCGGTGCCGAATGGCGGCAAGATGTTCTGAGGCCAGGGCGATGGGCACGACATACCACACCGTGGGCTGGGAGCAGCTGCACCGCGACGGCAAGGCGCTGGCCCGGCGGTTGGTCGCGCACGGGCCCTTCCGCGGTATCGTGGCAATCGCTCGCGGCGGGCTGATCCCGGCCGCCATCCTGGCGCGGGAGCTGGAGATCCGGGTGATCGAGACCGTCTCCGTCGTCACTTATGATGAGCAACAGCGCGGCGCACCGCAGCTGGTCAAGCCGCCCGCTGCAGCGGGGAATGGTGAGGGCTGGCTGCTGGTCGACGACCTCGTCGATACCGGCACCACTGCCCGGCTGGTCCGCGCCCTGCTGCCACGGGCGCATTTCGCCACGCTCTATGCCAAGCCAGCCGGGCGGCTGCTGGCGGATAGCTTCATCGAGGAAGTCCCGCAGGAGACCTGGATCCTCTTCCCCTGGGATACCGAGGCGCAGTTCATCGCCCCCATCGCCCGCACGACCGAGACGTAGTCCGGCGCGTTGGCGCCACGCTCGGCGCAACGCTCGGCGCCATGCTGCGCGCATCCCGCCCGGCCATAAGGATAACTGCACCATCCGCCGGCCTGGCTGGGACATGCCGCGCGGCGCGATGGCGTCTCAGGCCATGCCGAAGCCAGATCCGGCGCCTCTTCGGCCTTGCACGCGCCGACCGGGTGATCCCATCCTCCTGGAAAGGCCCGCATGAAGCCACCAGGAAGGAGACAACACCATGCCATCACGGCGCGAACTCGCGCAGGTCGCGGCAACACTCGGGTTTGGCCTGCTGGCGCCGCGGTCATCCCTTGCCCAGGCCACGCCGTGGCCCGACCGCCCGGTGCGCGCCATCGTCCCCTTCGGCCCCGGCGGTGCGCCCGACATCCTCGCCCGCATCATGTCGCGCCACTTCCCGCAGGTGGCGCGCGGCCAGCAACTGGTGGTCGAGAACCGCAGCGGCGCCGGTGCCACCATTGGCGCGACGCATGTCGCACAGGCCCGCCCGGATGGCCTGACCCTGCTGCTGGCCGAACAGGGCGGCGCGGCGCTGGCGCACGAACTACACCAGGACCTGCCCTATGATCCCCGCCGTTCCTTCGCCCCGATTATTTGGCTGGTGGACCTGCCGATGGTCCTCGTCGTGCGCCCCGGCCTGCCGGCGCAGACCCTCCCGGAACTGCTGGATTTGGTTCGCCAGCGCCCGGGCGGCTTGAGCTATGCAACCGTTGGCGTCGGCCACAGCGCGCATCTGGCAAGCGAGGCCATGCTGAGCCGCCTCGGCCCCGGCGCGCAGATGCTGCCGGTCACCTATCGCAGCGGCGGGGACATCATGGCCGCGCTGATCAAGGGCGAGGTCGACATGAACATCGCCTCCTACGCCAGCGCGCTCAGCTTCCTGCAAGCCGGCGCGGTCCGCCCGCTCGCGGTCTCGACGGCAACCCGGCTGCCCGAGCTGCCAGATGTACCGACGATGGCCGAGACGCTGCCCGGCCTGACCGCCACGCTGTGGTACGGGCTGTCGGGCCCGGTCGGCATGCCGCCCGCGCTGGTCACGGAAGTGAACGGCGTGTTCAACGCCCTGCTGGCGATCCCGGAACTGCGCGAGGCCGTGCGCCGGCAGCTTGCGGCCGACCCGGTCGGCGGCCCGCCGGAGCGCTTCGCCGACCACCTGCAGGCGGAGATCACGCGCTGGACGCCGGTGGTACGAGCGGCTGCCGCGAAGCCGCAATAGCCCTGAGAGCACGATGCGTTCGCATTCGCTCACCCACCTTGCGCTCACGTTTGGTTGGTCGCGGGATTCAGCGCCTTCGGCGATTCCGCCGCAACGCATCCCGCTCTAGAGCATGCCGCGTTCACATACGTTCACGCAGCCCGCTCTAGCATGTGTTGGATCGCGCGATTCAGCGCCTTC
>Ga0114972_10000868_pt1 | contig 22780 bp, 18 predicted proteins | sample M_140807_EF_Meta_FD_87354 | JGI IMG/M metagenome (GOLD analysis project Ga0114972, IMG submission 87354) | Freshwater microbial communities from Lake Montjoie, Canada to study carbon cycling - M_140807_EF_MetaG | ecosystem: Environmental > Aquatic > Freshwater > Lake | place: Lake Montjoie...
AGTGCTAATGACGATAGATAAGTTGCTTGCATCAGCTCAATAGTGCTTGACAGGCTGAATCTACGTAGCCGTTCCAGTGGGCTAAAGCAACATTTATCAGCCAGCCAAGGCTTACAGCGTGGAAGTCGATGCAGAGCTTGACTAAACAAGCTAACTTCCTTTCACAAATATCACCTGTACATCGAGATCGGGTCAGCAGCAGATCCCAGAAAGAAAGAAGTTATTAAAGGTGCTCGAAACGACTAGGATGGCGTCGTCAACACTGTTGTACAACAAGTTTAAACAGACATAGGCAGAGGACAAACAAAGGACTACCGTAAGTAACAATTTATAAATATTTATTGCACCTTACATTTGATAGCCTTATTCTTTGTATTGGATCTATTTAAATTCAATCAGCAGGATTATATACCGCAAATCTTAATCATTCATGTCCTTCTCTATTCAACCTGAGTTCGCCGATAATACAGAGGCCCGTCTTCCAGTGGTACTCGTTCTAGATACTTCAGCTTCGATGAAAGGAGCTCGTATCGACGAGCTTCAAACTGGTCTTGAGCGGCTGATTGTCGAGCTCAAGAATGATGAGCAAGCGTCATCATCCATAGAGATTGCAATTATAACTTTTGGCGGGGAAAAAGCACGTAAAAGGCAAGACTTTGCAGGAGTTGATGCTATCTCTGTCCCCAAGTTATTTGCCCGAGGAAAAAGTCCTATGGGAGAGGCACTCTTTATGGCACTTGATATGATTGAGCATCGCAAGAAAATTTATAGAGCCAATGGCATAGCTTACAAACTACCATGGGTAATGCTTCTCTCAGATGGTGAGCCAAGTGATCAGTACCATCATATAACCCCTATTCTACGTGATGCCATAGAACATAACAAGGTACATTTTCAAGCAATTGGAGTTACAGACTCATGCATGGATACGCTAAATTTCATATCGCTGCCAAATAGAGCTGCATTCCTTGGAGATTACAGCTTTGAAGATGTATTTTTATGGTTATCAAACTCACTTTCCCCAGCCAGTCGTGGTGTTAGGGGCGTAAATTTAGTTGCACTTACTGAGAAACACTGGAAATCAATTGCAGAAATACGAAAAAGCCAGGATAAGCCAATAAAAAAATCAAACTTGTATTTGGCCGGTGGCGTAGCCATTGAGATTGGCAATCAAATTGGCAGCGGCGGTGAGGCTATAATCTATGCTATAAAGAATGATACAGCCAATGTAGCTAAGATCTTCAAAGTCTTACCACTAGCTTCAGAGAAAGCCGAAAAGATTCAAGCCATGGTGCACAATCAGCCATCGAACAGATACAATAACAAGGCAGGTGTTGACCGTTACATTACTTGGCCTTCCAAGGTTATTTACGACACAAACGGAATTATTTGTGGGTATATCATGAGAAAACTAGTTAATCAAAAAAATCTATACAGCCTAATAACAAGGAGAGGAGCCAAGAATAATAATATTACCCTTGATTGGCGAATTGGAATATCAATCAACCTAGCCACTATCATGGATTATCTCCACGCAAAAGGCCACATTATCTGTGATTTAAATCTAAAAAATGTACTTATTAGTACTACTGGTCGGCCTACCGTTATTGACACGGATTCAATGCAAATCAAGATTAAATCAATAGAAGGAAAACAATTAACTTTTAGATCTGGGGTGACCACAGAAGAATATACTCCACCAGAACTAATAGGCGTTGACATCGAGGATCTTCATCAAAGTCAAGTCCATGACCTATGGAGAATCGCCGTCGTAATCTATCGCTGTCTATTGCATGCACATCCATACGAGGTTCCTTATTATAAAGTTAGCACAAATAAAGTTGACTTAACACTTGAGGAAAAAATTCAACAAGGATTATGGGCTCATACTCCTCCTCATAGAACTGATTTAAAGATTGAAAAGGGAGTACTAAACCCTGATCATAGACTATATTTAGAATTACCTTCTGGTTTTGATGCTCTTTTTCAAAGAGCATTCCAGCCAAGAGACTCAGAAATTGATAGGCCCTCATGCAAGGAATGGCACAAAGCACTTAGTGATTGGGCCGAAATCAATCAACTCAACTCTAGTCATAATGAAAGTGACTGGAACCTAGTCAGCAAGGCCTCCCATATATCAAAAAATTCAACAGCCATTAGAATTTCTCAAGTTCGTCGACAATATAAGCAGTTAGATGGATTACTTGACAAGAATATACTAGAGAACATAAAAAAACCACCAAAAACTAGATTTACAGTAAGCTGGCTACAGATTGACAGAAGAAAGCACGTGATTATGCAAAGAGTTTTCTATAAACCATCTCAAGCTTTTGAGTACATGAATGAACTTAATAAAAATAATATACCCCATCACTGCCCCTCTTTGGGAATCAGGAACCAAGAAATATTGGCCATGCGTTCTCAGTCATCATAACCAATTAAATTTAAAATCCAATGATCTATTCATCTTGATCGCCTTCCTGTGATTCATCATTGTTTTCATTATAAGCTGTGGACTCAATCGCATAGTCTATAGACGACAAAATACTATCTACCTGCTCCCCCCATTTTCTTGTCTGTATGCTAAGAATTTCCTTTGTTTCTGGATATAAATGAATTACCTTTTCAAAAACAGGTAACCGCAAGTACTCTTGAATGCAATTAATTTGATTTTTAATAGCCTGCTCAACAGCTGATCTTTGAACAATACTTTGATATGGCTGAAAGAGCTGCCATTGCTTTCTCATCTCTTTGAAAATTACGCTTCGCAAGCTTAGTAGTCGCAATGATGCTTCTTCTGCAGAGTATGCATCAATTGCTATTTTACTGATTCTAGAATCAGACTTATTCGGAACACTTGTCAATGCTTCTAATGTCTCCTCATGCTTTTCTGAATTGACATTCTTGCTTTGTTTATACAATATATCAGCAGGTGCATTAATCTCAATAAACTTGTCGTTGTGGATATGGCCATCATGAGTCAACAGGCTTGATTGATCTAATCTTGATAGCACAAGATCGACTTTGTATTGGTATTTTTCTATTACAGATGAAATTTGATTAACCTTGTCTAATGTTGCGTCTACGTTTACAAAAATCTCCTTGACCAAATTATTTGATTCAATTTTCTCTACGGAATTATTCTCTATCAAGTGATCTAAATCTTGAATCTTTGCATCAGTATTCTCGAGCCACTTAAGAGTAGGTTTTAGTATATCAATGTATTCGGATTGGATGTGGGGCTTTCTTTTTATTGTGGCTTCATGAATGGTGAATGTTGGAGTGTAATCAGAGAGCGCACTGATCAAGAGCTCATGTAGTTCACAGAGTCGATAGGCAGCCGAAGAAAGAAGTACAGCATTAACTGGAGAGTGATTCTCTAGACCCATGTGCTCATGTCTATTCCTATTGCGCCGTAAGACAATTGATAAATCTGATATTTCTGAATAGTATATTCCAGCCTTTTCTATTGCATCTATCGATACTCTGCGCTCAATAGCAATGCTTTGAGTATTCTCGCTGAAAATATTCTTCTTGAAATCTTTAAGCATAGACATTAGCTTTGGGGTATCAAATATTTTACGACCACTCAATCGATATGTAGGTATGGCGGTGCAAAATTCCCATTTTTGACCTTCAATTAAGTTGTCTGGAATTCTTCTAGTTGCAGTCATGCTAATTTTTGGGAGGGCATCAACTCGGTGGCCAATACAATTGTAATCAGTTATTGCGCTTAAATTGAGGCTATCTTGATCTCGTTTGTTAAATAATTTTGTCGCATTGCCGATATCACCAACTGCATCTCTTGAGCTAATAATTGCGAGCTGACAGTCCTCTTCATCATGTCCATAGCATCTATAGCTAAGATCAACTAGTAGTTGATAGAGAATTACTAGTTTTTCAGTGAGAAACTGCCTGTTTGCCAAAGATAAAATGCGATCAGCTGTAATTTCTTCAGTGTTCATGATTTCAATAATAAGCTAAATTTCAATTGGTTGCTGCCATGACTATCGTTAAGTCGTCATGGGTTCTTCTTCTTACTGCTTGGCTAGAGAGAAACTCACAAAGAGGTTGTTTTCTCTGATGCTGTGTCGAATACTTATATTCAGATGAGGACAAGTAAGTGAAAAATGGGTCAAAGAATGCAGAATGCGGAATCATGCTAGGCATTTCAAGTGCAAGGTCCATAAGTCCATCAGTTGAACAGAATAAGGATGGTCGATCTATTTGCAAAAAACGATAAGATATAGCATCTCTAGTTTCCAGCTCAGACAAGGGTCCAAATGTGATTGGCCAAACTAGTTGTTCTAATCCTATTCGTACAGGAAGAGCAAGTGGGATATCTTGATTACTATCATGTGCTCTAGCAATACAAAAACCATCACCAACTTGAAGAACACTACACCATTGGTCAGTAAGTATGGATATCATAAGAGTGGTGGCAAATGCATCTTCGGGCTTTGGAGCTGATTCCTTGCGATACTTATCCACATTTGCAAAGCGCAGTATCTTTTTTTGGGCATGATCAAGGAGTTTATAGCATAGTTTTTTGGCATCAATAGCTAGTTTGAGCTCGTTGCTCTGCGTTAGTCGGTATCCCAGTCTTTCACGAATATTTTTAGCCATACGATCAGCCTCTCTGCGAACAGTGTTGACAGCAAGAGAGGCTCCTTGCTTAGCATACTTGACACTACCTACACCATCAGCCAAAGCAATTATAGCTATGCGTGATTTGTCATCACACCAATATGCAGAGCTGTCTTGGTTCGTACCACCGATAACTTCGTGGCTAACACCTGTCTTTGTAGCTTGGACAACAATTGGTGTCATTCGTTTCATCTAGTCTTCCCACTCGCGCGGTGGCAATTCAAGAAACTGTGGTTCAACTGCTCTACTTGCTGGGATAATTGATCTTGTTATCCAATCAAAGAGCATTTCAAAACGTTGATAGCCAATCTTGTAAGCCTTTTCGGGAGCTGATAACATATTTAACATTTCCAAACTAGAATCGTTTGAACCTATACCCAAAAAGCGAAGATTTTTTTTGGCGGTTAGCTCATGAATAGTATTAGTTACTTGATCAAGATTCCTCTTTGGAGTTGGATGCCTATTTAGCCAAAGCCACCAGCTAGGGCTAGCAAATCCATCTGTTATTAAAACCATCCACGCAGGCTGTCTACAAGTTATGCCGTGGCTTTGCAGCAAATCCTTGCGATTTTTAATTTCTTCCAGCCCAACCTCAAGTGCCGTAATTGTAGGTGTTAAACCGTCTGCAACTAGTACTGGCTCAACCCACTGATCAACTGTATGAAAACCTGTACATTCAATTTTTCTTCCGAAGGTAATTATGCATATTTCGATGCAGTCTGATGCCTGATCATCGCATTCAACTAATTCTTTAAGGCCACTTATGCCTAGGCAAAGCTTTTCAATGGGATCGCCTGCCATTGAGCTAGATACATCCAGCAGCAAAGCCACAAGGAGCCTTGAGCTCGTATTGGCAAACTCAGGTTCAAGGGGTAACACCCTAGAAAAAGCATTTCCCTAGTATCCTATCGTGCCATTTGCCCACCCATGGATTTGTAATTTATCTCTACGCAGGTGAGTTTTCAGTTATCAACTCATTTAGACTTCAAATCCATTTCTAGCTTATTTGAGAAAAGGATTTCTACTCTCGTTTAAATACCAAGCCACTTTATATTGATTGGTAATCTTGAAAACCATCGCCCCGATGCATTTCCATTTTTCCGCTTCATTTAATGCTTTAAATATACCTTCAATAGACACTTCTTCCTTTTCTGTCTAGGTGCATTAATAAAAGCTGCTATGGCAAATTTAGTCCAAACTTTAAATTCCTTGCTAAAATTTGGCTTGCACTTGCAGATGTCTCTGTTTTTTCAGGCGTGATGACCTATCGCCTGTTGAAAATGATTATGGGTGCCAAAAATGAATGTCACGATCGACTTGATCAATGGCACAGTTTCAGGGACATGCAGAATGAAACTGATTTTTTGCGCCTCCAGTTCTCATTATAATAGCACAGCAACTTCACCTGTTTATTTGCTGCTTATTACAGTCTACTTAATATAATCGATGCTTGATTGCAGTTGGGTTTAATTGACTCAATGCTTTGGGTTGAATAGATGTTTGCCGCAATGACCAATTACCACCCGGCCTGAATTGCTGTCCCAATAAAAATGGATGCGGAGAGTGCGATTGATCGAATCCTTGGCACCGATCTTTAGGTGCTGCCACATTTCGATCTCTTCCCCGTTGTAAGTAAATGTGCGGGCTTTGCGGGCTTTAGGGTTGTCTTCTGTGGTGTTTGATTCCCTGGGTGCGTAGCGGTTGCCAAATTCTTGGCCAGCAATGAGATCGGGCGCTCCAGCAATTTTCTGATGGCGGTAGTCTGTGCCTAGTGTCCAAAGTAATTCAAATAGCTGGTCCCCGTGTTCAAATCCTTTAGCCTCTCTTGCTGAGTTCCAGGCAGAATCAAGCACCACAAAACTTTCTGTACATAGCACGTTGTTCACTAACTCCAGAATTCGTTCTGGCTTACTGCGTTCAGCCAGATCTCGCAGCCCACGCAACAATCGGCTTTGGGTATGGTCCTGCCCAAGGCCATTTGCCGAATGGAGTCCAGCATCTCCATCGAGCCCAGTACTTCTACCACCTACTTCCTGCTGGTAGTACTCCAACTGCGCTGATAATGCATCGATTTCATTGCTGATCTGGGCCAGCTGATCTTCCAGTGATTGGTTTTCCGCTAATGCCAGCTGCAGTTCCTGTTCCTTAAGATCAAGCTCACCCTTTAGCTCTACCTCCATGGTCTGAGCTAACTCTATGGCTTCATCTCCCAGTTCTTCTGCCTTGCTGGTCCGCCTTTCCCAGGCACTTTTGTTGAATTCAAATTCCCGTCTTAAACGCCGTTCCTCCGCCTGGCTTACTTCTAATCTGCGGCCAATGGTTTCTTGTTTTTCTTCTAAATCCTTAAAGCGTTTTTCCCGTTCATGCCGGCGGCTTGATTCACTGGCTACACCAAATAGAGAGCGTATCAGTGTCTCCACAGCAGCTTCATCCTCTGGGGCCTTCCCTTCCTGTCCAGTAAGACTGAGATACCAGGGGTAATGGCGACCGTCCTGGGTGGGGTAATAGCTGTAGCCACATTTGCTCACGTCATAGCTGCCATTAAGCAGCTCTTGCAATTCACGGAAGGCGGTTTCGGTGCAGCTGATCACCAATCGCAATTTGTCGGCGCCGCTGGTGCGGTCAAAATCCCAAGCAAAGGCACTGGTCACGCCCAGTTCACGCAAGCGCCGACTGGCCTTGGGGATCGGGATTGAGATCTGTAGCCGAAAGGCATCCCGCAAGGAGGTGGTGGTGAGTCCGGTAACCACAGCCTCTAATCCCTCGGCAACTTCCGGCACCTCAGCAGCGATCAGGGCTGCCATGTCCTTAGGGATATAGCCAATCCATTGCTCCTGCCAAAACACCTTTACAGCATTTGGATCCCACTGGTTATCAGGTTCGTGGCGCAGCAGTAGGGGATCGCCGATGGCAATACCCAGCTCCATCTTCTCGGCAGCATCAACAAGGCGATAGGCCAGGAACGTCTGGAGGATCTCAGCGCTGTGGCGCTGCTGACGTTTAAGCCGCGCCATCTTGCGCTCATTCGAGCCGGCGGCATCGAGATCCTGGAGGCTGCGGAACAGGTTGCCTCTAGCAGCCATGGCTTGGGAGCCGAGTCTCCATAGGCTAGTGAGGAAGCAGATTTCAGCTTAAAAAGGCGAGTGATTGGCGCCCGAATTACCAGGCAGCCCAGCCAGCCCCTTTCCGGCTTAGTCGACTAAGCTGGTTTGCCGATGCGGGGTGGAGGCTATGCGCCAGGTGAATATGCACGAGGCCAAAACCCACCTGTCGCAGTTGGTGGAAGAAGCGGCAGCCGGCGAGGCGTTTGTGATTTGCAAGGCTGGTCGGCCGATGGTGCTCGTCACTCCGCTTGGTGACGTCGCTGCGGCGGCTGCACCACGGCGCCGCTTGGGCCTGTTGCAAGGGCAATGCCAGGTGCCTGACGATTTTGATCAGCTTGGCGCTGCTGAGATCGCTGAGTTGTTCGAGAGCAGCTGAGTTCAGCCATGCGCCTACTGCTTGACACCCACCTACTGGTATGGGCGATGGGATCACCCGAGCGCCTACCAAGCGGTTTGGCGGCCATGTTGGAGGATCCCCAGAACATGCCGGTATTTAGCGTGGCCAGCCTGTGGGAACTGGTGATCAAAAAGGCGTTGGGGCGGCCTGATTTCAGCGTTGAACCTGCCTTATTGAGAAGGGCTTTGCTCGATGGCGGCTGGCAGGAGTTGCCGATTGCCGCCAGCCATGTGCTCGCCGTTGCCCAGCTGCCCCTTTTCCATCGTGATCCCTTTGATCGTCTACTGCTGGCCCAGGCCAGTGCCGATGGCTTGTTGCTACTCACTGCAGACAGCCAGCTGGCGCAGTACCCGGGACCGGTGCGCTTGATGCAAGTCGGCAAAGCTTGATCTCAGTTCACCCAAACTCCACCACTTGATCAGCAAAGGATCCATAGGCGCCTGGATCACAGGAAAGCAAGATCACCTGAAGACCACGATCCACGGCGGTGCCAAGCATCTTTTTAACCAGCTGCACCCGATCAGCATCTGAATTGGTAAAGGCGTCGTCAAATATCAGAGGTAGGCAACCGTCATGGCCATCTTTGAGCACATCCGCCATTGAGAGCCGTAAGGCAGCGGCCAACTGTTCGCGCATGCCACCGCTGAGCTCGGCAAAGTTATAGAACTCCTGGCCCCGCCGTAGCTGTAGGCCACTAAAGCCCTTGGCTTGGTCAAAACTCAGTTGCGCCACCGGTCCTTCTGGGACTAGGGGGCGCAGGTAAGTCCCGACTGCCTCAGCCAACAGTCCGCTGTAGCGGCTTGAGATATCTGCCTGGGTTTCCTGGAATAGGTCCCGCAGTTCAATGTGGGCATCAGTGCGCCGTTTGATGCTCCGGTAATCGAGCTGGGCCTCCTCCAGCTGCACCTTGGCCTGCTCCAGGACGGCATAGGGATCATCAGCGCTGATGCTGTCGCAACGTTGCTTTGCGGCACCGCGATTGTTGATCAGCTGCTCGATTTTTTGCTGGATGGCCTCGAGCTCGGTTTTCAGCTTGGCCAACTCCTTGTCTTGATCACCGAGCCCCAGGGCCACTAGTTCGCCCTTGAGCCGCTGGAGGTGTTCTTCCTGTTTTGTTTTTTGGTGCCTATGGTCATCTAATTGAGTAGCCAGTGCGTCTCTACTGCCATGACTCTTGTTAAGAGTCTCCAGTCGGTTCTGTCGGTCATTCAACTCCCCTTGCAGCACTTGAAACTGACTGGCCTCATTAATTCGCTTGCTGCGGAACTGGTTGATGTCCTCCAGCGCTTTTTCTTGATCCTTTTCCGCTTGTCTTAGCGCCTTGCCCGTTTGGGTAAGAGTCTGGGCCACCTCCTGCTGCCGCAACTGCAGTTCCGCCAAAGCGCTGGGAAGGGGCTGCTCCTGCTCCAGGGGCGTGCGGCCAGCGGAGAGAGACTGAATCTGGAGTTCCAGCTGGTCGGAGCGCTCCTGCAAAGAGCTCAGCTCTCCTTCCAGTGTTTCCATGCCTTGGCTGGGGGCTGCGGCAAGGGCGCTCAGCTGCTGCTCCAGCGATGAGCGTTGTTCTGACTGCTGTTCTGCCTCCTCAAAAGTCACCACCCCCAGCTGCTTGAGCCGCTCCTCAAAATTCTGTTTGGCAGTTAGGCATTGCTGCTGCAAATCGCCCAGGGCCTGGCCACCGCCGGGGCTGATCTCCAGGGCAACTCCATCACCCACCTGCAGTTCAAATACCGCAGTGAGCTGCCTCTGTTCACCTAGCTGGAGGGTTTCACCATTGATACTTACAGGCTGATCAGCGCGCAGCAGCTTTACCCCAGCGGCCATCGCTTTCTGATTGGTGTTGGCATCACGCAGCTCTTGCTGCAGGAGGCGCAAGTTCTGCAGTTCTGGCTTACCAATGGCTGCAAGCACAACCAGTTGTTGTTCTAGGTCACTACGTTTTTGGCTGTTTTCCTGTTGTTGTTGATGTTCAGCATTTAGTCGGGCGATGTCCTCTTTATTCCGGGCAAATTCCACCAAGCTTTGCAACAGCTGATTTAATTGATCAAGGCTGATGCGTTGGGCTTCAACTGAGCTGCGGGCTTCCTGCTTGGCCTGTAATTCGGCACTAAGAGCTTGCTCGCTGGCCTGGGCCTCGGCTTCTGATCTTTGCAGTTCGCCAAGGCGCTGTTGGCGCACGGCGATCTCAGCGCTCAGTAAATCTAAATCCTGTAACAACTTTTGGGTAGTGTCGTGGCGTAGCAGGATTGGATCAAGGGCCTGGCTAGCCAACTTTATTTCTGCTTCCAGCTTGCTGCTAGAAACAGCGACCTGATTAATCAGGCGTTGGCGTTCCTGTAGCGCCGGCAAATCTCCGTATTGAAGTATATCTAGATTTTCAATGATCGAGCTAAGTTCGTCACTGGCCTGCTGGTAGTCAACTAAGCGATCGTTGGCTAGTTTAAGGGCTGCATTAGCAGCGGCAAGCTTCTGTTCGCCCTGCCAGAGTGGTGAATGTTTTTTGGTGCTGCGGCTGGTGAAGTTCTCGTCGAGGGCGGCCTTGATTAGATGCTCCACCTGCTGATCATGGGCCGACTGCTGTACCGCTGCCCCGCCGCTCTGCTCTAGCTGCAGGCGCAGGGCATCAAAGTCGTAATGGGCTTTACCGGCCTCAAGCAGGTCATCACCAGCGGAACCTTGCATCACCCATAGGTGGGCCCAGCGGCTGGGCAACACATTGCTCACCTGGCGGCTACCCAGCGTTTCCCCAACACCGAGCAGTTCAGCAAGTTTGTCTTCTGCCTCCGGGCCTGTGAGTTTGCGGCTGCTTTCTTTTGAATGCAAACTCACCTGACCAGTGCTGCCACTGAAGCGTTTTTCTAGGGTCCAGGTATCCCCCTTGGCCTCAAAGGCCAGCTGCACCGTGGGATGGCCTAAGTGAAGGCGCGATTGGAGGGCTTGAACTGGGGCGCCCGTGGCAGAGGCCTTGAGAAACAGGGTCCGGTGCAGGGCTTCCACCAGGGTGCTTTTACCTGTTTCATTAGAACCACCAATCAAGGTGATCCGTGGGGAGAACTCCACAGGAAGATCACCATGGATACGCACGTTCTGGAGCTTGCAATTGAGGAGGCGCATGGCGATCAGCGGCTAGTGGTGAAACGGAACAGTTCGCAGAGGGCCACGCGGGTGATGGCTGCTTTTTCGGAATCAATCTCCTCGGCTTGGCTGAGGCGGCGCTGCAATTCAGCAGCCACCCGGGCAATCAATGGATCTTCCACGCGGCCTATCAATTGCTCCAGCTCAGCGGCCTCCGGCGCCTGTTGACATTCGCCTTTCAGCCGCAACCGCAACAACCTGTTTCCCAGGTCGCCCATAAATTGGTCGTAGCGGCGATGGCCCGCAAGGCTGAGGCTGCCACTCACCTGCACCCGCAAGAGGTCGCGGGCGACGCGAGCGGCGGCAAGTGCCTCCACTTCCCGCTCAAAGCGATCCAGGTCGGCGTCACTGTTGAAGCAGAAGCTGATGTTGTGCCATTGGATCCGACCCGTCGGCATCGTTTGCACCTGGGGCAGCTGGCCGCGCTGAATTTCTACGAGCAACACCTGACCGCGCTGGTTGTTTTCTCCCTGGTCAAAACGATCGGGTTCGGGGGTGCCGGAATACCAGGCCTTTGCATTCACCTGTTTGAGGTTGTGCCAATCGCCTAGGGCGCAGTAGTCGATTTCCTCCTGGGGCAGGCTCTCAAGCTCAATCAGGTTGTTGGCACCAGCTTGGGCCTCTTCATCGATGCTGTATTCCCGCCCACCAAAGCCATGCACGCCGCCATGGGCAAGCACAATCCGCGGTTTTGCCGCTGGCAGTGAACTCCAGTCGAAACCTTGCAGCCAGAGACTGGGATCACTGCTGTCCTGGTTGCGCAGCAATGGACAGGGCAACACCACAACCTGTTCCAACTCCAGCGGTTCGCGCTTGAGCAGCAGCTGTAGGTTCGGGGCCAGCTGGCTCTGATGGCGCAGAAAATCTTCCCGGTGCCACACCGTGCCCGGAGCACCGTGGTCGTGGTTACCGGGAATCACCAGCACTGGCACTTCCATTTCACCGATGGCCTCCAGCACCTCAAGTACTGCTGTGGGGGCAGGGGTTGGGGAATCAAATAGATCACCAGCAACCAGCACGAACTGGGCGGCCTGCAGCCGCACCACTTCACGGATGCGACCAATGGCATTCAGTCTTTCCTGCTGGAGCCGAAAGCGCTTCTGCTCGTCAGCAACTGCCCCGTAGGGCTTGCCGATCTGCCAGTCGGCAGTGTGAATGAAGTTGGCCATGAATAGGGGCTAATCAGTCGGTGTTTGCCTTGCGGGGAAATGCTATGGCGACCAGCTCTGGCCATTGCTAAATCACGTACTAACAACGATGATTTCCCGATGACCAGGGATCAGCCGTTAGTTGTGGGACATCAACCGGCAGAGCCGGTTCAGCTGCCGCACTTGGTTGACACTGCTACTGATCCCGGTGGCCAATTGCGGTGAACCCACCACGATCGAGAGGCATTGGGCGCGGCTGATCGCCACGTTGACGCGGTTGGGCTCCAGCAGGAAATCAAGGCCGCGGGGAGCACTGTCCCCATCGCTAGCGGTAAGCGAGAAAATCGCCACCGGTGCCTCCTGGCCCTGGAACTTATCAACGGTGCCAATGCGGGCCCTTTCGCCTAGGCGCGCCTGCAGACGGTTCACCTGCATGTTGTAGGGAGCAATTATCAGGATGTCGTTGCCTCCCAGAATCCCATCAATAATCTCCACTGCACCTTTCACCAAGCGGGCGCGTTGGTAGGGCTTGCCGTGCAGCTCATCCACCAGGGCGGCGATGTACTCCACCTCCTCATCGCTCACAGTGCCATTGCCCTGGTGTGTCACAGCCTCAAACAACAAGCCTTGTTGTTGCCGTTGCCAAAGCACACGGTTTGCGCTGTTCATTTCTGCGGCTTGCAGTTTGCCTTCATAGAAGAGATCTGACACCACCTGGGTGAGCGGCGGCGGCATGCGCCAGCTGGTGGCAAGAAACACGCCGCGGTCGCTTGGCACCACCGCATGGCCTGTCATCACGTAGTCCAGGCAGCTCAGAGCACTGTCACCTGGATGTTTTGCCCGGTTGGGTTGGGAGAGCTGCTGTTGATCGCCCACCAACAGGATGTTGCGGGCCACCCGGCCCATATAAAGCAGGTTGCTAAGGGACACCTGGCCGGCCTCATCAATCACCAGCAGATCAAAAGGTGCCTCGTCGTAGCGCTCCTTGACCAGGGTGAAGATCGTGCCGCCAAGCACGGCAGGATTTTCTGGGATGTCCTTTTCCTGCAAGGCTTGAACCCTTGATCCAGAGAGCGCCTTCAAGTCGCTTTTTTCGCTGGAGCTGCTGGCAGCTTTCACGACCAGGGCGGAAGAACCCCTGGCATCGAGGAAACCCTGGGCCTTACGGAGAAGGTTATTGATCGCTGCATTGCCATTGGAGCTCACGGCCACCCGTTGGCCAGAGGCCACAAGCTCGGCGATCAGTTGACCGGTCACCGTCGTTTTTCCTGTGCCCGGAGGCCCCTGAAGAGAGAGCCCCACCCCATCAGCTTGTTGCAGAAATTGGGCCAGCATCTCAGCGGTGCTGGTCGGTTCTCGGCGGATTTGCTGATTCAGCTCCACCAGTTCGAGAATGGGGCGCCGCTCAAGCAGATGCAATAGGGCTGGCGGCAGTGGCTTGCGCTCAAATATCCAGCCCTGGGCAAGTCGCACCAGATGCTTGAGCATGTTCCTATAGATCTGCTTGGGGAAAGGCACCAGATCTGCCTGGGCCGGCAGTCCCGAGCCATCCAGCCCGACTGCCTTGGCCAGGGCGTCCTGGGTAACAGTGAGGGTGATCTGATCAGCAGCATTTTCATCCAACTGGCCGGGCGCTCCCCAGGCCTTTCCATCGGCATTAAGCAGATGGGGCAGCGGCAGCAATCGATCGCCAGAACTGCTTAGGGGCACCACCGCAAAACTGGGAGGACGCCCTTCTTTGGCCGAAAGCTTTAAGGGCTGGCTGGCATCAAAGCGATAGTGATAACCCTGGGAGCGCTTGATCGGTTCAACGGCCTCAAGCCGTGCCCCAGCAATCACCTCGCTGTCGTCCTCCCGTTCATCCGGCGTCATCTGCAGACGGTTAAAGAACTCCCACCACTCCACCTTTCCTTCCCTTTCGTGGAAGTCGATCAGCTGGCCAATCAACATGTGCAGCCGCCAGCTGATGCCGCGGGGTCCAAGGGCCTCGGGATCAACGATCGTGGCGGGTAACTCCTCCCGCAGCTCCCGAGCCGCCACCACCAGTTCCTTCTCAAAGGCAGTTGCCTGCTTGTCCTCCTCCTGCTCCTTAGTGAATGTCCCCCACTTGTTGGGCCGGCAGGAAAGCTGCTGCGATTCGGGAAGCTCAAGCAAAAAGCGATGTAAGCCCTCGGTTACCTGGCAGTCCTTTTCGTTGTAGGCGCAAAGGTCCTTGAGAATCTGGGGATCGCGGCTCTTTTTCCATTCGGCGTACTGCACCACCGAATCGGCGGCATTCTCCACCTCTTCATCCCGGGGCCCACCGTAAAGACGTTCAACTTTCTTGATCGAGTAGCTGGGAGCACCAACCAGCAACCCATTTCGCACGATTGGGTATAGGTCCACCAACAACTCTTCACGGAGCCACTGATCAATCGTGTCCTGATGGATTTGATGGCGTGAAGCCAAGTTGCCCAGGGCCGTCTTCTCGTAGCTGGCGTAGTGATAAATATGTAGATCGGGGTAGCGGCCCCGACGCTGTTGCACCCACTGCACAAAGCCATCAAAGGCTTGCTTTTCTTCTGCCTCACTGTGGGCCCACCAGTCAGCGAATTTCAGCTCGCCCTGGTCGTTGGGATAGCAGGCACCGAACAGGTATTCGAGCTTCTCGCCATTGATCGGATCTGGAAAGCCCTCCATGTCAAACCAAATGTCGCCTTTATCCGATGCAGGCAGCATTGCCAACCCCTTGGTCTGCTGCCCTAGGGGCCGCACCTCATGCGCCGGGCGGCCATCAGTGCGGCTCCTGCTGGCGATCTGGATGCGGGCCTGATCGCGCAAGCGGGCGAGCATCGCCGGGTCTAGATCCCGCACAGGTTGATTTTCGGGCCAAGCAGCCAGGGCATCGATCGTGGGGATCCCAGCAGTGCGCAACTTGCTGCGTTGGCTTTGGCGCATGCCAGCCACCAGGATTAGATCTGCCTTGGCCTCCAGCCGCTTTTGAATAAACGGCTCCCACAGGCCATGATCACCAGGGGCATCCTCCGGTCGTTGGCTGGGATCAAAGCTGGAGCGGAAATCCCGATAGCGGCGCCTCAGCAGTTCATACCAACTCCAGAAATGGGCGGTGGGATAGCCCTTCTCTCCCTCCTCAATGCGTCTACCACCGAGATAGAGCTTGAAGTGCTCAGGCCGATGGCCCAAGATCGGCTCCAGTAGCTCGCAATAGGCGCAAGCCTGCACTAGATAGATCGGTTTGGAATGGCTGGAGAGCTTGCATTCAATTGGGATGTAGCTCCAGCTGCCTAGTTTTGAGGGTTTATCATCCACCCGCTCCAGCAAGTCTGCCCAACCACGCATCTCATCATTTTTCAGCGCCGCTTGATGGATAAATTGCCTGCCGGCTTCCATGGCAGCCAAGGTGTTGGCATAATCCTCTTCCTGTGCTGGTCCATCAGTATTTACTGGCTGTTGTCTAAATACATCAGCACCATCTTTCTCAAGTGCCGCAAGCAAAACATCCTCGTGCTGAAGACCTGCTTTAAATAGGAGCTGATCAAGACCGCCAGCCGCTGGGCGCTCATCAGTGAAGAGCTTTTGGGCCGCAAGCTCCTCCCACCATGCACCAATCTGCGGGCTACGGCTAAATAATGCCAGCTGAGAAGGACTGATTAGCCGTTGATAGGGGGTTGTCACTGGTGGTAGTTGAAGAGGGGGGATAAAACAAGGAGAGGCTCTTTAGCCAAAGCGTGCCTGGCAATACTGATTGGATCGCCGTAAAGCCAATTGAACGGCTAAACCATAGCGAGATATCAGATTTTGTCGATTAACACATGAATAAGCTATCAACTAAAGTCTATAATTTAATGGATTAGTACCCTTTATTTCGGACAGCTACCAGAGGAATTCCCAAGAGGGTAGTACTTAGAAGCCGCGATAATTCCCATACCCCGATCAATCAGAGCATGAACCAAATGCTGCAAGCTTCGAGAGCTGAATATTCCATCCAAGCAAGAGAGCTCATCGGCGGTCAGATCATCACATAGGCCAGTAAACTCCTGCCAGTCAATCTGATAAATCTCAAACTTGATAGCCGATAAACAAGATGTTAACGCCCTAAGGTTAGTATCAGAAATACCATCAACTGGCAGATCAACACGGTAGCCATCAAGCGCCAATGAAGGCCTATGATGCCTAAAGCTCATATCAAGAGCCCATAATAAACAAAATTGATCTTCAAGGCTCAAGTCCCAGTGAAAGCCTGGATTGCTCTGTAGAACGGCTGAAAAATAAGTTGATTCAACAGCTGCCACTGGAGCTGAATAGAGGAGATCCAAAAACGTCTTTACTGTATCTATATTCAAAGAAGTAGAAACAACTGCTGGCTCATAATGGCAGATCATAATGTCATTCTTGCTCCAGGGGAATTGCAGACAGGCGGAAAGAGCACTGCCATGGACACATACTGCCGAGGCAAGGGGTAGGCGCACCACCACCTAGTGCGATCAACCACTTTCCGTCGATCGCACTAGGGAGCGTGCAATCTCACAGCTTGGGAGCTGAAATATATCCAGTCCACAATCAAACCCCACTCAAAGGAGCTCCAAACCATGAAATGTCGAGTTCAGTGCTATGTAAACGGAAACATGTTTGACGTATACTGCTACGCCCGTGACTACAGGGAAGCAAAAATTGTTGCATTGGCCCAATACCCCAACGCCCAGATCATTAGTGTAACAGCTGTATTCAATTAAACCAGAAATCAAAATCATGTTTAAATCACGACTTTTTATTCTGTGCATATTAGTATTTTCAGCAAGTGTTGCCTATGGCTACCACTCAGAAATGCAAGCAAAAAGATCATCGCTTAAAGCTGTCGAGCCATCACCCATACAATTTTCAGATCAACTGGATGATGAATATTCACCGTTACAAGTGGCCCTTGACAGGATTGAAATAAAGGTAGTAAAAAACACAGAAATCTGTAAACAGAACAATGCTGTTGGCTGGCATCAAGCCAACAGTGGGGAGATTATACTCTGCACAGATAGAATGCTAGAAACAGCCACTAATCAATCAAGTTATCAGGATTTGCTTCAATCAACCCTTGCCCATGAGGCAGCCCATGTGGCCCAGAACTGCCGAAGGTATAAGCGTGGAATACCTACTGTGGGGGTCGACATGGACAAGCTTAAGACCTTGCCTACAAATGTTCAGAATGAAATAAAAATCTCCACACGCATAGGAGACGCCCAGCTATCACCAGCTCTTGAGTGGCGGGTGGAAGCTGAGGGCTTCTACTATGAAAATCGGCCTGGCGAGGTTGTTAGCCTACTGGAGCGGTACTGCATGGCATGAATTATAGAACCTTTCACAGACAAGCAAGGCTTTAATTGCCAGGACATTAAGCCTTCATGGAAAGTCACAAGTATTGACGCCCTCAATGGGTTGATTTGATAAGGATCAAAATATGAATATAGGCACAAAAGCAATTGAGCAATAGCTGTAGTAGTAAAACAAAATAATGAAAGTATTTTATTTGTTTTATCCCCAATGAACCTGAAACCAATGACATCTTCCACCAGCAACACCCTGCAGCAACGCCTTCTTGAGCACCTAAAACAACTAGCTATACCCCGCCATGCCCGTTGGGATCAATTTGGTTTATTGGCTGTGCGTTCTTACATTAAGGAACAGCTTGCTGCACTCGGGGAGGTGGAGGAGCACTACTTCAAGGAGGGGATTGATGCTGGCACCAACCTGATTTTGAAATTACCTGGCCAAGATCAACAACTAACGCCACTGCTGGTGGCTGCCCACTACGACGGACCACTGGAATCCCCCGGTGCCGATGACAATGCCTCAGGCATTGCCGCCCTATTGGAACTTGCCCAGCGCTGGCAGGCCGCCCCACCCCGTCGTCCTGTTTGGATTGTTGCATTTGATCAAGAGGAATGGGGGATGCTCGGTAGTGCGGCCCTAGCCCAGGAACTCAAGGCTGCAGGCCAAAAACTAAAATTGATGGTGAGCCTTGAGATGTTGGCTTACACCTCACCAACCCAAAAGTATCCCCATGAGGCGATGAGAGCTATATATGGAGACCGCGGAGATTTTATTGCCATCGTTGCCAATACCAGCGCAGGGCTGATGTTGCCTGGCCTTGCTAGGGCGATGGGTAATCACGTTACAACCAAGGTGCTGCCAGTGCCCAATGCTGGCCATGGCATCCAAGGTGTACGACTCAGTGACCATAGTCCCTTTTGGGATAACGGATATAACGCTGTAATGGTCACCGATACCGCGTTCATGCGCAATCCTCATTATCACCAAGCCACTGACACAATCGAAACCTTAGATTTAGCATTTCTGACATCAGTTGTTCAAGGGCTAGACGAAGCCCTTGCTAAAATCTGAACTATATTCTCTATTTTAAAATGGAACTGATAAATTGTCGCTGCCATTAAACATTATCTACAACAGACATTTCCCAGAATTCACCGGCCTAGTACATATTCACCATAAGGTGCATTGGCAGCGTCGTTACCATGGCCTAACAGATCAACAAACCAAATTAGTTTAGTCTTGGACAGAGTAATTTGCTCAAGACTGCTTGTCGAATTATTGGCACCACTGGGTGCTGCTCTTCTAGCTTTAGATCCATCGCTCATTCCAAATCAACGCTTTCCAGCAACAACCTACAGCGATAGAGACGATCAGCATCCACTGACCAGGCAGCAATCTGACTATGCTTGGCTTTCACATCCTCCTTTAAATCGTTTACAATGCCGTCATGATACTGCTCTAAATGACGAACGACTGACATGGCAATTTGGAGATCCTCCAGTTTGCTGGTGTCAAGTTTTTCGAGCAGATCTAATACCTGCTTTACTTTTTTGCTTTGTACGTGCTCAGGCTTTTCAGGCCGCTCATCCTCTTTTTTATTCTGCATAGCAATTAATTCTTGGGGGCTATTAGGGATACCGGCCGATGCCGCCATAGGACTTGTGCCATCGGCCACCTCGGCCATTTCAGGATGTAGGCCTTCATTTGGATCCATGGGCCTGCCAGCGCAGAAGCGGTAGAGGCCACTAGGTGGGGGGCAACTCCCATCGGAGCTTTGGCCTTGATTATTGGAAGGGGTTGTCATGCTGCTCTCCTGCTCGGCCCATTAAGGATCTCGCCAACCAAGCTCAAATGAAACTCTCTTGGTGCGATCAACCAAAATCGACTGCGGCAGAAGGGATTTGCCAAAAAATTGGCCATGCAGGCAGTTAGCCATACATACTTATTACATCGCTGGCTATCTGACGGTGCAGCTCCCGCAATGCCGTGGGCTGTTCGATGCGGATGCCTGCACCAAAGCGGAATAGCCAAGCCTTTAGATCCCAATCACTTTCCACCGTCCAGCGGGGTAGGCGGATTTCCACTGGATAGGGATGGCTATCGTCCGGGGGGTTTGGCGTAAGGGTGTCTAAATCAGATGCCTCCCAGGGGGCCAGGCCTGGCAGCTGCTGGGAATAGCGGGTTTGCTCAGTTGGGAAGCGATGGGGCTCCTCTCGTATCAGCCGAAAAATCGGCTCTGTGCAGGCAAAGCGTACAGTTTCAAAATCAATCAGATCAAGTTGAGCATCAATGCTGTGCCCAAAATAGATACCACCACAGACGTATAATAAGTTCTGAAGTCGCTCCATTGCATCTTGATGCTGGAGTTCACTGTTGCGGCGTGTATTCCCTGCCTCATTTACAAGCTTGAGGCGATCAACCCGCAGGGTGCGGATCAAGCCAACCCTGTGACCTGGTTTATATGTCTCAAATGCAAGGTACCAACTAATGTTATGAAACAGCAATTGTAACGGCCAAGCATTAAAGCTGCCGTCGTCACCACGGGCTTTTTGCTCAGCGGTTGGCTTAGGGTCAGCTAGGTTTCGCAATCGCACAAGGCGGCGATCCAAAATCGCTTTTTCAATCCGTTGGCTTTGATCGCTGCTCGACAGGGTATCAGGGTGTTCATCTGTGAATGAGCGATTTGCTAAGGCTCGCTTGGAATAACGGCGCCAACCAGTTTCACCATCCTTTGGCAGCAACTTTGCCCAGATCAGCCTTTCACGCAACTGATTGAGCACTGGTTTTTGTGACTGATCACTAAGTCGTTCCAATGAAGACTTCAGCATCTCATGGATTTCTAGTAGTTGATCTGCCGATAACAAAGCAGTGCCAATTGCATAACCATGGCGTAAGCTACCAGGCCTACCCGGCTCGGTCTTGGGTCGTAGGCCATAGGGGGTAAGCAGTTCCTCTAGATCCTTACGCAGGGAAGATTTTTGATCACTGCTGTAAGAACCATCAATATCTTCTAGGGCCTTAATCAGATATCCATAGAGACTTGACTCCCCTTGCTGATGGCCTTTGCCCCCTTTGCCTGTGGGACTGGGGGAGTCAAAGGGCTCTTGCAAGATGTGACGCAAAAGTGTCATAACTCGCCTAAAGATTCGACTATCACCCAGGGATGGATAGCCTCCGTTTATGCTATTTGTCTCTATTAGACTCGCTGAGCCTGCCTCAATTGGCTGCCTGTTCTCATCATAATGAAAGCTATTAAAGCCATTAGCCGTTAACCAATCCAAATCATTTCTTATTGCCTCAGCATCCCCATAGGCTTCATTGTTACCCCCATGGATTTCCTTCCAGCTGACAAGGTAGGCAGCGGCCCTCTGGGCCAGATCACCTTCCGGCGCCGGCGAGAGCACCTGCCCTAAGGCACTAGCGGTGGCAGGGTCACTGCAATCAAGTCCATTGAAAGTGGTTAGCAAGCGAATTAGATAAAGCAGGCGCTCCAGGTCCAATAGCCTTGAGTAGCAGTGTAGGAATGGATATTTACGGCCCATATCGAGATTCACCGCATTGCGGATACGCGCATCAAGGCAGTCAAGATGTGTACTTAACGTTTTTATATCAATGGTTTCAGTTGCAGGATTTAACGGCACCACTGCGGCAAAGCCTTCTGAGCGATCGGGACCGAATTGCTTGTGCCCCAGGGCCGCTGCAAATTCAGTTATTACCGCCTCAGGCACCAACCGCTCACGGCTCAGGGCCCATTCCTTGCAGGTTTCAACGGGTGTTTGCAGCCACCAGCCAATCCACTCCACCGGCCGGGGTAGCCCTAGGGCCTGGGTGTAACTGAGCCGCCATGGGCGCCGGGCATGGGTGGCATCAATGATCACAGGTATGTCTGCAGCCACTGCCTCCAGCAGCCGTTCCTGCAGTCGTTCGCGGATCTGTGGCCAAGGCCCTTGTACCGCCGCATCGCCGAATAGCTCGGCGCGAATCACGTCAGTGGAAAGTACAAGGCCCGGCTCTCCTTTTGGCCCCCTGAGCAGAGGTGAGAGCTTATGGGCAAGCGTTGTTTTACCACTGGCTGGTGGGCCGATCAGCAGGTGACAGCGCAAGGGTTTGGTCATTTGCTCAGTTTGCCTACCCTATTATCAATATCAGTAAAATACCTGCGAAGGACGCCATATTGGTTGTTCGCAGGTTGAGGAAAGCAATTTGCCTCCCTGCAGCAGATGCTTGGTTGACCCTGTTGCCAGTCCATGCCAGTTGAGGTCATTACACCTAGATACCAGGTCCCTGAGGTGTTGCGGGATCTATGGCTAATTGACATGCTCGAACTAAACGGCAGCACCCTTGCTGCAGCCCGTAGCCTCAATCTCTCCCAGCCAACGGTCAGCCGCCGTTATCGAGCAGTGGCCCAGGCGCTGGGCCTAAATCGCTCAAGAAGCCAAGAGCCAGGCTGTCGTTTTGGTAACAGCGACTGCCTGCGATTGCTGCGTAAGGGCGCGAACCTGCACCGTTGGCAATCTGGCGTAGTGCGGGTGGGTGCACTTTCAGACCATATGCAGGCCCAGGCCGCTCCCACCTGGATCCAATGGATTGAGCTCAGTTCAATCCCTCGTAGTCACTGGAAGAACCTGTTCAGGCATGAATTACTGGATGCCGTAGCACTTCCTATTGGAGAAGATCTAGATACCTTTGTTCAAGCATTAAATCTAAATATGAGTGCTACCGCAATTTCAGGTCTACAGCTTCTCTACCGTCGCCATCCAAGAATTGAACAGCTTCTAAAACCACACCAGAACTAATAATCAGCTCATCTTCAGCTGTACACCTTAGCCATATTGAGCTTAAGTTATTTTTTCCTCACGCCCCCTGTTGTTCGGCTACGCCCAGGTCCCTTCATTGTGCAGCTGGCCTCTGAGGTGGTCTGGTTTTTCTGTACAGGTCCCATCGTTAACCTTGAGGCGGGGCACCGCCCCTGAGAAGGGGGTTCCCACCCATGAGCAAACGCCGCACCCATAGCCCTGAGTTCAAGGCCA
>Ga0114972_10000869_pt1 | contig 22777 bp, 22 predicted proteins | sample M_140807_EF_Meta_FD_87354 | JGI IMG/M metagenome (GOLD analysis project Ga0114972, IMG submission 87354) | Freshwater microbial communities from Lake Montjoie, Canada to study carbon cycling - M_140807_EF_MetaG | ecosystem: Environmental > Aquatic > Freshwater > Lake | place: Lake Montjoie...
ACCTAAAACGATAATTAAAATTACAATTGATACTTTAGTAATAACGATTAAGCCATTTACGAATGCAGATTCTTGCGTTCCTTTAATAAGCAATAAGCTCAATAAACTAACTATACCTAATGCAGGTAGATTGATAATACCTGAGTGAACGACTCCTGTTACCGCATCTGGTATTGAGTGCTCAAAAGGTGAATGACACCATTCAAATGGAATTGCCTTTACATGTAAAACTTGTGTAAGTAAATTATTCAAATATTCACTCCATGCAATTCCTACAGTAGCTGCTCCCACAGCGTATTCCAATACCAAATCCCATCCAATTACCCATGCCAACAACTCTCCCATTGTTGCATATGTATATGTATATGCACTACCCGAAATTGGAATAGATGAAGATAATTCCGCATAACAAAGTCCAGCTAAAGCACAACCAATTGCAGCTACAATAAAACCAATTGTAACAGATGGTCCAGCGTTTTGTGCAGCAGCTGCGGCAGTACGCACAAATAACCCTGCTCCAATGATTGCACCAATTCCTAAAGCAACCAACGACCCTGCAGTTAAAGTTCTTTTCATACCTTTCTCTGCATCTCCGGCTTCTTCCATCAACAAATGCATCGGCTTTTTTGTAAATAATCCCATAGTTTTTTTTAGTTTGTGTTTGGTAAATTATGCTGAAAAATAAGACATTTTTTAATTAAAAAAATAAAAGATTCTAAATCAATTTAAAACAAGCAAACTACGAAGAGATTTCATTCGGTTTTAAATATTATATTGCAACACCAATATATTAACATGCAACATCAAGAATCGAATCATTCAAAACCCAACAGACTAACCACTTATATCGTTGTAGCAATGATACTGGGTATTTTTGCTGGTTACCTTATCAATACAAATGCTTCTCCTGAGTTTATAAAAGATTTCGCTCCGAAAATAAAATTGTTGGCCACCATGTTTTTACGTTTGGTGCAAATGATAATAGCGCCTTTGGTTTTTGCTACTTTGGTTGTGGGTATTGCAAAACTTGGTGATTTAAAAGCTGTTGGTCGTGTGGGCGGAAAAGCCATGATTTGGTTTATTAGCGCATCTTTATTGAGTTTAACTTTAGGTCTTATTTTAGTTACCATTACCAAGCCTGGCGTTGGCATAAATATTGCCAATGCAGATTTAGAAGGTGCAAAAGACTTAATGGGTAAAACACAAGCATTTTCACTTGAACATTTTATAGAACACGTTTTTCCTAGAAGCGTGATTGAATCAATGGCAAACAACGAAATCTTGCAACTTGTGGTGTTCTCCATCTTCTTTGGAGTGGCATTAACGGCTATTGGTAAAAAAGGCGAAAACATCATCAACGCACTTGATTCATTAACACATGTGGTATTAAAAATGGTTACTTATGTGATGAACCTCGCTCCGCTCGGGGTTTTCGGGGCAATGACCGGCGTAATTGCCGTTAAGGGATTGGGCATTTTAAAAACCTATGCTTATTATATCGGTTCTTTTTATTTGGGACTCGCCGTGTTATGGATTATACTTTTACTCGTGGGTTATTTAATTTTAAAAAACAGATTGAAAGTACTTTTGAAAAGATTGTCGAGTCCAATGGCTATAGCCTTTAATACGGCAAGCAGCGAAGCCGTGTTTCCTAAAATGGTGGAAGAAATGGAAAGATTTGGTTGTGATAAAAAAATTGTTTCGTTTACATTACCATTGGGTTATTCATTCAACCTAGATGGCAGTATGATGTATATGACATTTGCCAGTATGTTTATTGCTCAAGCGTATAATATCACTTCAGTTACCGAAAGCCTAAGTACACAAATAGCCATGCTGTTGGTTTTCATGCTAACAAGCAAAGGAATTGCGGGTGTGCCAAGAGCTTCATTGGTAGTGGTTTTGGCTACAGGCGGCATGTTTGGTATTCCACCCGAAGGAATTGGCTTGGTTTTAGCCATTGATACTTTTTGCGATATGGGAAGAAGCATGACCAATGTTTTGGGGAATGCTTTAGCCACGGCAGCCGTGAGCAAATGGGAAGGCGCATTAAGTCATACACATCACTCAGATTAAAATCTTTTTTTTCAACTGATTTAAAATATAACTTTCAACTTTTTTAATTTTCTAAAAATGACTTTACTTGATTTTCAATGGATGAATTTATTGCAACCCGACTGGTATATCAATACGGGCGGACTGTGGTTTATTATGTTTGTAGTATTTGCCGAAACGGGATTATTTGCCGGATTTTTTCTTCCTGGAGATTCGTTGTTATTTGTTGCTGGCATTTTTAGTGAAGGTGATGAATCATTAGGTATTCGTCCCATTATTGAAGCAGCACTTGGATTTCAGTTTAATAACCCCATTTTGAATTTGTTGTTCTTGGGATTGCTAATTTCAGCTGCTGGTATCATTGGAAATATGGTTGGATATTGGTTTGGTAAGAAAAGTGGGCCATTTTTATTTGAACGAAAAGACAGTTTCTTATTCAAGAAAAAATACCTCTATCAAGCTAAAGATTTTTACGACAAACATGGTGGTGGCGCAATTGTAATGGCAAGGTTTTTACCTATAGTAAGAACTTTTGCACCCATAGTTGCAGGCATTGTACAAATGGACAAAAAGAAATTTATGTCTTTCAACATTATAGGTTGTTTTGCTTGGGTATATTCTATGTTGATTGCCGGCCATTATTTACAAACGTTTATTTTAAATCAATTTCAATATGATTTAAAATCACATTTAGAAGTTATTGTAATTGGAATCGTTTTTGTAACTACAGCACCAGTGATTGTGAAAATGGTTTTTGGCAAAAAAAAGAATGCTTAATTTTTACCCTTATGAATAACCAAAGAAATCCAAAATCATTTGTAACCATTGCCATTTTGGTTGCAGCTTTGGGTTATTTTGTTGACATCTACGATTTATTGCTTTTTGGAATAATTCGCGTTCCAAGTTTACAATCTTTAGGTTTATCTCAAGCCGATATTTTAATAGCTGGAGAATCCATCATTTCATGGCAGATGATGGGCTTGCTTTTAGGTGGTATCATCTGGGGCGTAATGGGCGATAAAAAAGGTAGACTTAGTGTATTGTTTGGTTCGATTTTATTATACTCACTTGCCAATATTGCTAATGGATTTGTTCAAACAGTAGAGCAATATAAATACATAAGATTTATTGCTGGCTTGGGATTAGCGGGCGAATTAGGTGCAGGCATTACATTAGTTGCCGAATTGGTTTCACAGCAAAAAAGAGGCATTGCTACTTCAATGGTTGCCGGCATCGGATTGAGTGGTGCAGTTTTTGCATTTTTCATAAAACAACATTTTGATTGGAGAACCTGCTATTTCATTGGTGGCGGAATGGGGATTTTACTTTTGTTATTAAGGGTTTCTGTTTTCGAATCGAATCTTTTCACCAAATCAAAAAACAGCGAAATAAAAAGAGGCGATTTTTTCATGTTGTTTACAAATCGAATTCGACTAAAAAAATACCTTTTAAATATTTTAATTGGTTTACCTACTTGGCTGATCATTGGTGTATTAGTCACCTTCTCTAAAGAGTTTGGCGAATACATGAAATTGTCAGAACCCATCGACCCGGGCAAAGCAATCATGTATGCTTACGTTGCCATATCCATTGGTGATATCATGATTGGTTTTATTAGTCATTGGTTAAAAAGCAGAAAGAAAGCGATGTATATTTTTTATGGCATCACCATATTATTCCTGGCCTTGTATTTTACCATTTTATGGAACGCCAATGCAAATACGATGTATTTAGTTTGTGCTGGACTTGGCTTTGGAACTGGGTTCTGGGCAATTTTTGTAACTACGGCAGCTGAGCAGTTTGGCACCAATCTAAGGGCAACAGCAACCACAACAATACCAAATATGGTTAGGGGAATGTTGGCTATATTTATTTTACCCACATTTAAATTCTTCAGAGGCATCACTGATTTTTACCAAGCTGGATTAATTACTTCTGTAGTTATAATGATTTTAGCTACTGCCGCTTTATACTTAATTGAAGAAACGTTTAATAAAGACCTTGATTTTATTGAGGAGTAATTTTCATCCTAAACATTCACAATAAACACCGGAATTCTTATCTCATGTCGAACAGCATTTATCGTTGTGCCATAAATAAAATCCTTTATTCCTGTATGTCCATGTGCACCAATAATCAACAAATCAACTTGCTCCTCTTTCACAATTCGAATGATTTCTTTTGAGGTTTCATTAAACCCTAAAATACCTTTTGCCAAATATCCTTTTTCAGTCATTTGCATAATCAGATCATCCATTCTTTCTTTATCTTTTTCGGTTTCATAATCCGCAGATTGATCGCCATGTAATTTTGAAGACGCGCTCTCTACAATATGAATCAACGTAAAACTGCAATCTTTTTTCCCTTGTCCAATTGCCGCAGAAATCAGTTTAAAATCATTATCACTAAAATCAAGAGCAATGCCAATTTTATGATATACAGGTATTTGTATTTCAGAAATCCTTGACGCTTCTGGATGCATTTTTATGGACACGTCTTGCTGCTTATTTCTAAAAATAGGAAACAGTAAAACATAAACCAACAATGCAAAAAACAATACTATCGAAATGATTAAAAGAAGATTTAATCCCAATCCATGACCGTTTTCAAAAAAAAGTTTTACCTCACCCAATATCATTTTTAGATTTAAAAAAATAAGCACCATCGCCATTAACCAAGCTAAAATTTGAACAGGCAATTTTATCGCAAAACCTTTCATTGTTTTTTTATCACTAACGAAATGAATCAAAGGAATAATGGCAAATCCAAGTTGAACACTTAGAATAACTTGACTAAAGATTAATAATCCATCAATATTTGATTCTCCAGAAATCAAAATAAAAATAACTGCAGGTACAATAGCCAACAATCTTGTAATTAATCTGCGCATCAATGGATTAATTCGGAGGCGTAAATAACCTTCCATTACTATTTGTCCGCTTAAAGTACCCGTAATGGTTGAGCTTTGTCCGGATGCAATCAAAGCAACAGCAAACAATGTTGAAGCTATAGATGAACCCAATACAGGCGAAAGCAATTGATGTGCATCCTTAATTTGAGCCACATCTGTTCTACCTGTTTTAAAAAAAACGGTAGCCGCCAAAATTAAAATGGCAGCATTTATAAAGAATGCAATGTTTAATGCGATGGCACTGTCTATTACACTCCACTTAATCGCTTGTTTAATCCCAGCTTGTGTTTGTTTGATTTTCCGGGTTTGAATAAGCGCAGAATGCAGGTACAAATTATGGGGCATAACCGTTGCACCAATCATTCCTATGGCCAAATACAAAGCTGTTTCTTGTGGAAGTTTTGAAGTAATTCCTTTGCTTTTATAAAGTGATTCAGGGTCAGGTAATGAAGGAATTAAACCACTTAAAACTTCATGTAATTGTGGCTGAGCAAGAATTATATTGAATAAAAAGCAAATGCCAATTACGCCAATCAGGGCAAAAATGAAAGCTTCAATTTTACGAATCCCAAGTCTTTGAAGATAAAGCAAAAGAAAAGTATCCAGAACGGTAATGCTAACGCCTACAATTAGGGGAAAACCAAATAGTAGCTGTATACCAATTGCCATTCCGAGTACTTCAGCTAAATCGGTAGCAGCGATGGCAATTTCTGCAAAAACCCAAAGAATAAAATTGATGTGCTTGGGAAATGATTCACGATTTGCTTGTGCCAAATCTCTTCCTCTAACAATACCCAAACGTGCGCTTAAACTTTGTAATAATAAAGCCATTAAATTGCTCACCAATAAAACCCAAAGCAACGAAAATCCATATTTACTTCCACCAGCTAAATCGGTCGCCCAATTTCCTGGATCCATGTAACCTACACTTACCAAATATGCCGGACCAAGAAATGAGAACATCTTACGCCAACTTTTAGAATTGCGCGTTGTATCTACACTTTCATGCACTTCGCTTAGCGATTGGTCGTTATCTGATTGTTTAGACATTTTTAAACTATGTTTTACAACATTTGTGTTGTAGCTTCTTAACCAAAATGCTGTCAATGGTACATTGTTGAATATTTAACCATTAATACAACAAACTTAATTCAAAAATCGTAGACCTTATTCCTATTTTATATTTGAATTGCTTATTTTAATAAATAGATTTTATTTATTAAAAACTAACCAACAAAATATTTTACGAATTTTAGATTCTATCCTATATTTGCAAAAAAAATTATTATCATGGAAATGAATAAAAAATCTAGATCAATTTTTTGGGTACTATTTTTTGCATCAGTTGCTGCATTCTTTGGTGTGTATGCTATAGGTGGTGGATATTGCTCTATGGTTTTGCCATTCAATGTTACATTTTTTGCAATGGCTATGGATTTAATGTAATCAATAAACATATTTATTAGAAAAAGCTCTGGATATTCCAGGGCTTTTTTTATTGATACATTACAAAAAAACAGCCCACTTCAAAAGCAAGTGAGCTGAATTATCCAACAACAATAAACCTTTATATTCTTTCATGCATTCGATTTTCTTCCACAGCTTGTCCAATTTTCAATTCAGGCATTAACAACATTGGAATTCTCGTATAAAAAGCCAATTCTTTTGTCTCACTTTTTATAAAAACACGCTCCAATAAATTATGGTGTTGAGGAATTACACCCAACATATCAATTTGATGTGTTGATATAAATTCTTCTAATGCAAATGTTACATTATCCGCCCTTGGAAATTTATACTCTAATTTAAATTGCTCTAGTTTTTTGGAAAGTCGCTCTGATCGATAAATCAATTCATCTATAATATCTGAATGGGTTTTTAATACCCGAACCACGTACACTTTTGGTTTGAATTTTTCGCAAATTTGCATTAGTGGATTTATGCACGACAAGTTTAATCTTGGATCCACTTCAGCTGCTAAAGCGATATTTACGATTGGTTTGTATTCGGCTTTTTCAGGAACGACCAACATGGGCATTTTTGATTTTCTAACCAATGAAAGTACCGTGCTTCCAAAAATTTTTCGAATAGTAGTCCCCTCACCTTTCATTCCTGTTACAATTACAGCATCATCATATTTTTGTGCATTCCGTACAATTGAATCTGTTGGATAACCTTCCACCGCAAGGATTTCTATGGGTTGCAACGAACTTTTTTTATACGCCATTGCTGCTTCCTTTAAATACCCTTCTGCCGTATTTTTCACCTCTTCAGGTCGTACAATGGTAAATGATTCCGGAATGGATAATGGCACTTGATAGGCATTAAACAATACAATTTTTAACCCCAAGTCACTTGCCATGGCGATGCCATATTTTGTAGCATTTTCAGCTGCTACCGAAAAGTCTGTTGCTATAAATACTGTTTTCATTTTTTTATTTAAAAATATATAGTTCAATCTTGTAGAACCATGACGAGTATTATATTTTTTACTGATTCATTTGTGATTATTGTTTATAAAAATCATAATGGGCTATAAAAATGAAACCTATTTTAATCTAAATTCTTTATTATGAATTCAAATATGACCACAACAGAAATTGAGAACGTATTGCAGAGTCAATCTATATGTAGGTTGGCTTGCAACGACAACAAATTCCCTTATGTTATTCCAATAAGTTATTTCTATGATGGAAAATATATTTATTGCCAATCGCAACATGGAAAAAAAATTGAGCTCATGAAAAAAAATCCAAACGTTACCATTTTGGTAGATATCATTGGAAGCATGCGCAATTATAAAAGCGTCATCATAAACGGCGAATACCAGGAATTAAATGGGATTGAAGCGGATGCCGCTAGAAAATTATTATTTGAACAAATTTTCTCCTTAATGACTACAACACGAATTCATTATTTTGAACATCAAGAATCAGGCAAAATAGACGACAGTGAAAGAATAAAAGTCAACATGTTCAGAATAAAAATATTGAGCTCTTCAGGAAGAAAAGAAGGATAGGAATTAGCATTATCTTTGAAAAAACACATCTATCCATATGACAAGAATTTTATTTTGCATTTCATTTGTCTTATTTGGTTTTATAACAAAGGCACAAACCAAAGATTCTATAATTCATTATCCGATTGTGGTTGAATTCCAAAGTGTTTGTTGTGGGGTACCTTCCGAAGCACCGCTGGCTTCTTTTTTAAAAAAATTTAAAAAAACCAATAAAATAAAAAAAATAAAAGTGTTTAAAATTGGCCCCTTAGGTAGAGAAGGTGAATACCATCTAGGATTTAAACTTACTGAATTCAATCGCGCTCAAAAAAAATCATTTATAAAAAAATTAAAACAAATTGTCCCAAAGCTAAATGATAAAGGACTTGCTGTTGTCAACGAAAACGTTGAGGTAAACCTTTCTAATTTCTCTTCTAATGTAACCGTAAAACTTATTTATTATTAAAACTTATTACTATCAAAATAAAAAATAAAATAGTTCTACAAATAGCATTACCGCATTAACAATTATCAACCAAGAATTAACAGAAGGTTTCTTTCCGATTGATTTTAAAAAAATAAAAAGCAGAAAAAAAATCAAATTAAATAAAAGTGCGCTGTACCCCAAAACGATCAAACTACTTTTTAAGGGTTGAAAAGAAATAGCGTCAATATTCTTGGATACACTATCGTTTCCAATTTCAATATATCGGAGGATTGCAGTAGCCAAAAAGCAAAGGTTACAAATAAAAATAAATTTACTAAACAACTTCATATTCAATTATTTTTGAGTCCCTGGAAGCATAGGTACGAAAGAGAAATCGCTAAATACTTCTTCGTTATAATTTTCATCGTCAACCTTAGTAATTCTCAACATTTTATGATGTTCATCCGTTGCCAATGGAATGACCATTATGCCACCAATTTTTAACTGCTGTATCAATTTAGGCGGAATAAATGGAGCGCCACAGGTTATGATGATTTTATCAAAAGGTGCAAAAGTGGGCAATCCCTCAAAACCATCACCGTAAATAAATTTTAATTTCGAAGACGGATATTTTGATTTGAGTAAAAAATCGTTTGTTTTATTATACAACTCTTTTTGCCTTTCTATTGTAATAACCGTTGCTCCCATTTCGGCTAAAATGGTTGCTTGATACATGCTTCCAGTTCCTATTTCAAGAATTTTATCAAACTTTTTTACCTGAAGCAATTCTGATTGAAATGCTACCGTATATGGTTGTGAAATGGTTTGGTTGGCTGCAATGGGAAACGCACGATCTTCATATGCTATATTTTCAAATTCCTCATCAAAGAAAAAATGCCTTGGCACTTCGGTAATGGCATTTAACACATTTTCATCTGTAATTCCTTTTTGCTTCAATTCCTTTACCAAAGCAATTCGTAATCCTTTATTTCTGAGTGTATCTTGTCGCTTCTTTTTCATTTATTTGAATTACTTACTGATTATCTTAACCCCAACGCATTTATAATTTGTGCTATTTTTTCATCTAATTTTTTTTCTTCTATTTCAAAAGCAGAAGCTTCAGATAAAGTTGAATTTACGCTGAAATAAAATTTTATTTTCGGTTCTGTACCACTTGGTCTTGCCGATATTTTTGTGCCATCAGTTAGTTCAAATTGAAGCACATTACTTTTTGGCAAATCAATTTCCCAGCTTGATCCATCTAATAAATTCTTTCCAACTTTTAATTCATAGTCAAATAGTTTCTCAACCTGTATGCCAATAATAGATTGAGGTGGATTGGTTCTGAAAGATTCCATCATGGCATTAATTTCGGCAACACCATTCATGCCTTTTTTGGTGATGCTCAACAAATCTTCTTTATAAAAACCATATTGAACATATAGATCTACCAACTTCTCAAATAAGCTGCGGCCTTTGTTTTTTTCATACGCAGCCATTTCACATAAAATTGCTGAAGCACTAACCGCATCTTTATCGCGCACTTCGTTTCCAATCATTAAACCAAAACTTTCTTCTCCACCAACTACATAATTTTCAACCCCTTCTTTTTGTTTAATCAATGATGCGATCCATTTGAATCCAGTAAGTACATTGTAACAATTGATGCCACTTGCTTTTGCAATAACATCAATCATATCTGTTGTTACAATGGTTTTTATCACCATGTCGTTTGACTTTGACAAACCTTTTTCTTTTCGGGATTCAATCATGTAATTGAAAGCCAACAATGCGGTTTGATTGCCATTAAGCAACACCCATTCGCCTTTATTGTTTTTCACCCCAACACCTACTCTATCTGCATCTGGATCGGTTCCGATTAAAATATCAGCATCCAATTCTTGTGCTTTTTTCAACCCAATGCTCATCGTTTCTGTTTCTTCTGGATTGGGATAAATCACTGTAGGGAAATTTCCATCAGGAATAGACTGTTCTGCAACAACATGCACATTGGTAAATCCATAAAGCGCCAAAGCATCTGGTACCAATTTAATACCCGAACCATGAATTGGGGTGTACACAATTTTTAAATCGTGTTGTGCTTTACATACTTCTGGGTTTACACTTAAACTTTTAACCATTGCAAAATAGGCTTCATCAATTTCCTTTCCTACAATTGTGATGTTAGACTCTCCACCCGACCATTTCACTTCGTCAACCGATGCAATTTTTTCAACCTCAATAATTACATTTTTATCGTGTGGTGAAACCATTTGTGCACCATCATCCCAATACGCCTTATATCCGTTATATTCTTTTGGATTGTGCGAAGCGGTACATACCACGCCTCCTTTACATTTTAAGTATCTAATCGCAAAACTCAATTCTGGCGTAGGACGTAGATTTTCAAATAAAAAAACTTTTATACCATTTGCGGCAAAAACATTAGCCGTAATTTCTGCAAATAATCGACTATTATTTCTACAATCGTGTGCTATCGCAACCGAAATTTCTCCCTCAAAACATTTTTTTAAATAATTGGCATAACCCTGAGTCGCCATTCCAACGGTGTAACGATTCATTCTATTGGTACCGATACCCATGATTCCACGCAAACCACCTGTTCCAAATTCTAAATTTCTATAAAAAGCATCCGCAAGCTCATCTGGATTGTTGGCTTGTAAATTTCGGATACCCTCTTTTGTATCATCATCATAATTCCCCTCTAACCACACATTTACTTTATCTAAAATTGAATTATCCATATTTTTCATTTTTTATAGTGGGCAAAAATAAATTATTCAGTTTGATAAACTCCCGTAAACCCTATTTTTGTTTTATTAAACTTTTTAGAACAGATTTTGAAAAAGAGGAAATTAATTATTTTATTATTGGTTTTTTTGAAAACGGCTGATTGTTTGGCACAAATCGACACAGCCGTAATTGATCAAAAACAAAAAAACAAAACGATTTTTAAATTAGCATCTGTCAATGCTGTATTGTATGGCGGTACAATGTTTGGGTTATATCAAGCTTGGTATAAAAATTATCCACAAAGTAATTTTCAGGTATTTAATGATTGGGACGAATGGCAGCAAATGGACAAACTTGGCCATGTATATAGCGCTTATACGATGAGTAAAATTGGCATGGAGCTTTGGTTAAAAAACGGAATGGATAGAAAAAAAAGCATTTGGATTGGCGGAATAACTGGTGCTGCATATCAAACCATCATTGAATTTCTGGATGCTTATAGTGCGCAATGGGGCTGGAGCTGGGGCGATGTAGGTGGAAATGTATTGGGAAGTGCCTTATTCACTGCACAAGAATTGGCTTGGAAAGAACAGCGTATACAACTAAAAACGTCATTTCACAAAATGGAATATAGTGATCCCGAATTAAACAAAAGAAGCGATATGATTTTTGGAAAATCATTAGCCGAGCGGGCACTAAAAGATTACAATGGTCAAACCTATTGGCTATGTGCAAATCTGAGTTCATTTTTTCCCAACAGCAAAATTCCAAAATGGGCAATGGTTTCCATTGGAACCGGGGCCAATGGTATGTTTGGAGCAAGAAGCAATGTGGCAAAAGACAATTTTGGAAACATCATTTTTGACAGAACTAACATCAGCAGAACAAGACAATGGTATTTAGCTCCAGACATCGATTTAACCAAAATAAAAACAAAAAAGAAAAGCATAAAAGCGTTGCTTTTTGTTTTGAATTCTTTGAAGTTTCCAATGCCTGCAATTGAATTTTCGAGTAATAAAGTTAAAATGAGATGGGTGGGGTTTTAGGAAGAGAGGTTTAAGAGGTTTAAGAGGTTTAAGAGGTTTAAGAGGTTTAAGAGGTTTAAGAGGTTTGTGAGGTTTTAGAGGTTGGGTTTAAAAGTTTAACGGTTTAATTTGCTGCGCGGGTTTAATGGTTGAAATTTTGTTCCAGAAATAGGCTTTTCATTATTTTATAGCCCACGGTTTCAACCGTGGGTGGAGTGGGAAATTGATCAACATTAAACCACCGAAGCGAATAAACCAGCGAAGCATTAAACCGCCTCAATATCCGCCCCCATTACCTCGCCGTCTTGCACTTCTACAACAATATTCTCGTTTTTTGCAGTGGCAATAGATAAGCCAACATAATTCACATCGATAGGGAACTTCTTGTGTGTCCTTTCCACCAAAACCAAGGTTTCAATTTGAGCAGGTAATTGCTCAATCAAGGGCTTTAATGCATACAACATCACCCTACCGCTATTGGCAACATCGTCTATTAAAATGATTGACTTGCCATTGAAATCTACATTTTTATCTATGCTAACTTCAATGGGATTTTTTTTATTTACGGTCATTTCCAATAATTCAACAGTTCCCGTAAAACTTTCTTTTAAAAATTCAGCAATTTTTTTTGCAATAAAAATCCCGTTTGATTTGATACCAATCAACAATAACGAATTTTTATCGTAATTTTTTTCAGAAATCTCCAATGCCATTCGACGGAGCTTTCTTTGTGCAGTTTCTTTATCGAGTATCATCTTTGTATTTTTTGCGGGTTTAAATTGCTTCCTTAAACATCAAAACCTTACCTTAGCGTTCCATAATTGTAATCGCATGCAATATATACAACAAGTGGCATTTTTACTGCTAGCAACCTATGCAATTTGGTTATTTTCCAAAAACATTTTGCAAATAAAGAAAAATATTTTCCTGGGTAAGCCAGAGGATTTATCTGATAACCCGAATTTAAGGTGGAGGAATGTACTTTTATTGGCACTCGGACAAAAAAAGATGTTTCGAAATCGTACGGTTGCCATCATGCATTTAATTATCTATGCTGGTTTTATCATCATCAATGTGGAGGTTTTAGAAATAATTTTAGACGGCGTTCTAGGAACCCATCGTTTGTTTTTTGAGCCACTCGGAAATTTGTATTCTTTCTTAATCAATTTTTTTGAAATACTTGCTGTTGGGGTAATCGCAGTTTGTATCATATTTTTATACAGAAGAAACATCATGAAGCTAAAACGCTTTATGAGCAAGGATTTAAACGGCTGGCCAAAATCGGATGCGAATTATATTTTGGTTGTAGAGATTATTTTAATGAGTTTGTTTCTAACCATGAATGCAGCTGATTCAGCTATTCAAATAAAAGGCAATGAGCACTACCACCCAACGGGCTCTTTTATTTTTTCGGGATACCTGGTGCCTTTCTTTGATTCGATTTCTGTTTCTCAACTTATTTTATTGGAAAGAACTTGCTGGTGGCTGCACATTATTGGCATTTTAGCATTTTTAAATTATCTGCCTTATAGCAAACATCTCCATATTATCCTTGCTTTTCCAAATGCTTATTATGCCCGATTAAAACCAATGGGTGAAGTAAAAAACATGGCAAATGTGCAGAACGAAGTGAAGTATATGATGCAACCAGAATTGGCGCCAACTGGGGATGCTCAACCCACTATGTTTGGCGCTAAAGACGTGATGGATTTAAGCTGGAAAAACTTGTTGGATGCTTATAGTTGTACAGAATGTGGCAGATGCTCTACAGCATGTCCGGCCAACCAAACTGGGAAATTATTAAGTCCAAGAAAAATAATGATGGATACCCGTGATCGCTTAGAAGAAGTAGGTTTGAATATCAAACAAAATGGCGAATTTAAAGATGATGGTAAAAAACTATTGAACGACTATATTTCTGTGGAAGAATTAAGGGCATGCACCACCTGTAATGCCTGTGTGCAAGAATGTCCAGTAAGTATTAATCCACTAGACATTATCATGGAATTGCGCAGAAGTTTGATTATGGAAGATAGTAACGCACCGCAAGAATGGAACGGTATGTTTGGCAATATTGAAAACAATTTTGCTCCTTGGAAATTAAGTCCGGATGATAGAGATGCCTGGACAAAAGAAAATTAATTTTTAGTTTTTATAAAAATTTATAGCATATGCAAGTACCTACAATGGCCGAATTTTTAGCAAAGGGCGAAAACCCAGAGGTATTATTTTGGGTGGGATGTGCGGGAAGTTTTGATCAACGCGCTCAAAAAATCACCAAAGCTTTTGTAACCATCTTAGAAAAAGTGGGCATAAAATATGGGATTTTAGGCAAAGAAGAAATGTGTACTGGCGATCCAGCACGTAGAGCTGGAAACGAATTCATGTTTCAAATGATGGCATATCAAAATATCCAAATTTTGAATGGCTACAACATCAAAAAAATTGTAACGGCTTGTCCGCATTGCTTTAATATTTTCAAGAATGAATACCCTGTTTTAGGCGGTAATTATGAAGTGATACACCATGCCACTTTTTTACAACAGCTGATTGATTCGGGAAAGATAAACATGAAAGATGGTGGTGAATTTAAAGGTAAAAAAATCACTTATCACGACAGCTGCTATTTGGGAAGGGCAAATGATATTTATGAAGCACCACGTAAAGTACTAGAAGCTATGGATGTGGCTTTGGTAGAAATGAAACGTTGCAAAAGTAACGGACTTTGTTGCGGCGCTGGTGGCGCTCAAATGTTTAAAGAAGAAGAAAAAGGAGATGTGCGTATTAATATCGAAAGAAGCAACGAAGCATTGGCAACCGGTGCCAGTATCATCGCTGCTGCTTGTCCTTTTTGCAATACCATGCTTACAGATGGTGTAAAAAACAACGAAAAAGAAGATGAAGTGCATGTAATGGATATTGCCGAATTGGTAGCGAGTTGCTTATCTTAAATTGATTTTTTATGCGATATCCTACAATGCTCGAAACATATACAGATTTATTGCCAGTAGATTTTAATGCCCATTCAAGGGTCTGGATTTATCAATGTGACCGTGCATTTACAGAAACAGAAACAATCCAAATCAACGAGACACTAGAAGAATTTACAACAAATTGGACAAGTCATGGTGCAAAAATTAAAGGGTTTGGTAAAGTATTTTTCAATCAATTCATTGTATTAATGGCGGATGAAACTGCTTCCGAAGTGAGCGGTTGTAGCACCGATAGCTCTGTTAGGGTTATTAAAAAAATAGAAGAAGATTTTCAAGTTTCATTGTTCAATAGGCAGCTTCTTGCTTTTATCGTTGACGACAATATTCAATTAATTCCTTTAGCTGAAGCAAAAAATGCTTACGAAACGAATACAATACATGCAGATACTTTGTATTTCAACAACACCATTTTACATAAAAAAGAATTCGAAGAAAATTGGATAATGTTATTGAAAAACAGTTGGTTACAAAAAAGAATCATTTAGTTTTTCACCTTTATAAATCAATAAGCGTCCACATTTTTTCATATATTTTTCGTTCGAAAAAATTATAAAACTTCTACTGCCATCCTGTCACAATTCCTAATAAATTCTATTACCTTTGACAAAATTTTAATTAGTCAAAATGCAGGAATTGATTTCAACAAAATCACATGATGAAGAAAGGCAAGGTGAAGCTTTTTCAATGCCGAATCAGCATCTACCTTTTCACAAACATTTTTACATAGAGAGTTATGGTTGCGCCATGAACTTTGCAGATAGCGAAGTGGTGGCTTCGATTCTTCAAAAAGAAAATATAGGTTCTACAACTTCTATTGAAAATGCAGATATTATATTAATTAATACTTGCTCCATTAGAGAAAAAGCAGAAGAAAAAATCAGAAAACGCCTTACGGAATTCAAGCAATTGAAAAAGCAAAAGCCAGGATTGGTAATCGGCGTTTTGGGTTGTATGGCAGAAAGACTAAAAGGAAATTTGATTGAAGAAGAAAAACTCGTAGATATTGTAGTTGGACCAGATGCTTACCGAACACTTCCGCAATTGATTGAAGATGCAGAAACTGGACAAAAAGCAGTGAATGTATTATTAAGCAGGGATGAAACTTATGCTGATATCTCTCCTATTCGCTTAAACAGCAACGGTATAAATGCATTTGTGAGCATTATGCGCGGATGTAATAACATGTGTTCGTTTTGCGTAGTGCCATTTACCAGAGGAAGAGAAAGAAGCAGAAATGCGCAAAGCATTGTACTTGAAGCGGAAGCTTTGTTTAATGATGGATATCGTGAAGTAACCTTGTTGGGGCAAAACGTAGATAGTTATCATTGGAGAGATGAAGAAACCAAAACCAATGTAAGCTTTGCCGAATTGATGGAAAAAGTGGCTTTGATTTCGCCATTGCTTCGCGTACGATTTTCAACATCGCATCCAAAAGACATTACCGATGACGTGCTTTTTACAATGAAGAAGTATGAGAACATCTGCAATTATATCCATTTGCCTGTTCAAAGCGGAAGCAGCCGAATGTTGCAGATGATGAATAGAACATATAGTAGAGAATGGTATATCGCCAAAATAAATCGTATCAAAGAAATTTTACCTGATTGTGGCATTTCAACGGATATGATTACTGGTTTTTGTACAGAAACAGAAGAAGACCATCAAGAATCTTTAAGCTTAATGCAATATTGTAAATACGACTTAGCTTACATGTACTTTTATTCTGAAAGGCCTGGAACGTTGGCTGCAAGAAGATTTAAAGATGATGTTTCTTTAGACATTAAAAAAAGAAGGCTTCAGGAAATGGTAGATCTGCATAGAATTCATTCTTTAGAAAGCATGAAACGCGATGTAGGCAAAACATTTAAAGTATTGATCGAAGGTATTTCCAAAAAAAATGAAGATGAATTTTACGGTAGAAACGACCAGAATAAAGTGGTTGTTTTTCCAAAATCAAACTACAAAAAAGGAGATTATGTAATTGTAGATATTCACGATTGTACTGCTGGCACATTAATTGGAAAAACAAAAGCATAATAATACGCAATGGATCAACAATTAATAAAAAATAGATTCAACATCATTGGTAATTCAATAGCACTTAATCATGCTTTGAACGTAGCTACACAAGTTGCCAATACAGATTTAAGTGTTTTAATAAATGGAGAAAGTGGTGTTGGAAAGGAAGTATTCTCGCAGATAATACATGCTTTATCTGCAAGAAAACACAATCCTTTTATTGCTGTAAACTGCGGTGCAATTCCAGAAGGAACGATTGATTCCGAGCTTTTCGGTCACGAAAAGGGGTCTTTTACCGGAGCCGTTGATAGCCGAAAAGGTTATTTCGAAACTGTAAATGGAGGTACTATCTTTTTGGATGAAATTGGGGAAATGCCTTTGGGAACACAAGCCAGATTACTTCGTGTATTAGAAACAGGTGAATACATTCGTGTAGGTAGCAGTAAGGTTCAAAAAACGGATGTACGCGTAATAGCCGCTACCAATAAAGACCTTTTGGAATTTACCCAAAAAGGACGTTTTCGTGAAGATTTATATTATCGATTAAATACCGTTCCAATTAGGGTCCCATCATTAAGAGACAGAAAAGAAGACATTTTATTGCTCTTTAGAAAATTTGCCACTGACTTTGCTGAAAGATATAAAACCTCATCTGTTCAATTAACAGAAGAGGCAAAAGAAATATTGGTAAATTACCCTTGGCCAGGAAATGTGAGAGAGTTGAAAAACATTGCAGATCAAATTTCTGTGTTGAGTACAGAAAAATCAATTTCAGCACAACATTTACGAGATTTTCTACCTGAAAATAATTACAGCAGATTACCGGCATTAAGTGGCGGACCAGGTGCGGTTAGTCAGGCGGAATTTGCCAATGAAAGAGAGATTCTTTACAAATTGTTTTTCGATATGAAAAAAGATGTAAATGAATTGAAGAAAATGGTATTTGATATGATTCAAAATCCAATGATGGCGCAGTCTATTCCCGTTTTCAATCCAGAAATGGGCAATCAAAATGCCATAACCCCGTTTAACGCTACCTCGTCAATAAACACCAATAATTATTCGGGGAATCAGCAACCATTAATTATTACAAATAAACAAAATGATCAAATTCAACATCATGAAGATGTGGAAGAATCGTTAAGCATTATAGATAAAGAAAAAGAGCTTATCATAAAAGCGTTGAAAAAACATCGTGGAAAACGAAGAGATGCATCGGTTGATTTAGGCATTAGCGAAAGAACGCTATACAGAAAGTTAAAAGAATACGATATTGAACATCTTTAATTTAATTGGCATTTTAAAAATGAGAAAACTATTTTCAATTTATGGCATTTGCTTCTTGATGATTACAATTTTTTGTAATGCCACTTGCAAATATTCGTTTAATGACACATCGCCCATACCGCCGGAAGTTAAAAACTTTAGGGTGAATTATTTTGAAAATAAAGCGCAGTTTGTAAACTCACAACTTAGTCCAAAGCTAACCGAAAAATTAAAGGAAAAAATTATTGGAACTACCCGTTTGAAACAAACCAATAACGACGATGCAGATTATGATATTTCGGGATACATTTCGCAGTATTATACCAGCACCATCAGTATTTCTGGCACAAATTCTAATGGGAATAGATTAACCGTTGGGTTTCATTTGGTATTTAAAAACAGGCAAAACGATAAAAAGAATTTCGAAACCGATTTGACCAGAACATTTGATTACAACGGCAACCTAAGTCTATCACAAGCAGAATCGAATTTGAATGAGGACATTGTAAAAAATTTATCAGACGAGATTTTCAACAAAATATTTTCCAACTGGTAATTTAAATTGCCGTTTTTTTTTAATTATATTTGGCTTATGCAGCATGAAGTTTTATTTAAACAACTATTTAATAAAAATGCTCGGGAATCCGGTAATCATGCTATGCTGCAAACTGAGGTAAACGCGTTTCCTTATTTTGGGTTGTTACAATTTTTCTTATTAAAGGAATCAGGGATTGGACATGACAGTTATGCATCAATTGCGGGAAAACTGGCATTGCATTTCAACAATCCTTACCATTTACATTTGAAATTACATCAGAACGATACCGAATCAATTGTTGAAAAGCTAGTAGACATAGCTGAAGAAATTATAAGAATAGAAACAACTCCTGAAACCATACTTACAAAAACAGCCACAGAAAAAGCAGCTGAAAAGGAAGAGCTTTTGTTTGAGCCACTATTTACAACCGATTATTTCGCATCACAAGGCATAAAATTGAGCGAAGAAATTAAAGCCAATGATAAATTGGGAAATCAGCTAAAAACATTTACGGCTTGGTTGAAAACGATGAAAAGCACCAACGGAAATCGATTACCAGAAACAACTGTCATAGACAAGAAAGTAGAACAACTTGCGGAGAAAAGTAATGAAGAAGATGAAATTGTAACGGAATCAATGGGAGAAGTTTATATGCAACAAGGGAAATATGAACAAGCAGAAGAAATATTTAAAAAATTAAGTTTGCTTTATCCTGCTAAAAGTATTTACTTTGCAAACAAACTAGAACATTTAAAAGATAAATAACATGTTAATACTATTTGGAATTTTAATTATTATCGCTTCGATTATTTTGGGATTAATTGTATTGATTCAAAATCCTAAAGGTGGCGGACTATCGGGATCATTTGGTGGCGTAGGCAATCAATTAATGGGGGTAAAACAAACTACGGATGTTTTGGAAAAAGGTACTTGGATTTTTTCAGCAGTTGTAGGCTTATTGTGTTTATTATCACCTGCATTCATTCCAAAAGAATCTGCAAACAAGAAAAATGGTTTAATTGACAATATATCTACTTCTGGTCAAAAACAAAGTACTCCTGCAAACACAGGAACGATGCCAACTACAAAACCATAATTAATACAAAAAAATTGTAAATTTATTCAACCTCGCCATAATAAGCGGGGTTTTTATTTTAATTTGAATCTTAATCATTTTTGATGAAAAAAATTGTTTTATTTATTTCTACACTATTGATTGTGTTTCTCATTGTTGTTTCATGGATGTTACTAGGTCCAAATGTGAATGCTACAAATGGCAAATATTTTTATATTCATACAGGGGATAAATATGAAGATGTATATGCTAATCTGAAAGAAAAAAAAATACTATCTAGCTATTTTACATTTGATATATTGGCATCATATACAGGATATAAAAAACAAGTAAAACCAGGTAAATACGAGATTTCAAATGGAATGAGTGTTTTCAAATTAAATCGCATGTTAAAATCCGGAAGTCAACATGATGTTCGATTTGTAATCAACAAGCTAAGAACGAAAGAAGATTTTGCAAAAAAAATTGGAGCCAGTTTTGAAGCAGATTCATTAGAAGCCATCCGTTTTTTAACTAACAATGATTCCTTAGCGCCTTATCACTTAGATACCAATACGGTGATGTCGATTTTAATTCCCAATTCTTACTTATTTTGGTGGAATGGTTCATTCAAAAAAATATTAGACCGGTTAAAAAAACAACATGATTATTTCTGGGAAGGCAAAAGAACAATCAAGGCAAAATCATTGGGTTTTACCCCATTAGAAATATATACAATCGCGAGTATTGTAGAGGAAGAAACCACAAAAGAAACGGACAAAGGTTTAATAGCCAGTGTATATTTTAATCGATTAAATAAAGGCATGAAGCTGGAAGCTGATCCAACTGTAAAATATGCCATGAGAAATTTCGAATTGAGACGAATTTTAAATAAACATTTGGAATTTCCATCAGCCTTTAACACCTATTATAAAACAGGTTTGCCTCCTGGTCCAATTTGTACACCATCAATAAATACCATAGATGCCGTGTTAAATGCACCAAAAACGGATTTCATTTTCTTTGTTGCAAAACCCGATTTTAAAGGATATTCAAATTTCGCAAGCAATTATCAGCAACATCTTTTATTTGCACGCGCTTATCAAAAAGCATTAGACACGCTGATTTTAAGAAAAAAAGCAAAACAAGTTGAAAAAAATTGAACGAATATTACTTACTAAAACGCCACTGGCAATCATTGTAAACAGGTCCAAAACATTGATTCTGCCGGGCTTTGAAGGCGTTCCATTATATGATGTGCTTCGATTTTTTTTGAAACAATTAAGGGCTAATGGACTATCAGAAAGAGCATCCGCTATTTCCTATAATTTTATCATGGCCATACCTCCTTCCCTTCTGTTTTTATTTACATTAATTCCGAATCTCCCATTTATTTCAAAAAAATCAATCCAACACCAGTTACACGCCATCATTTATGACATCGTTCCTTCAAAAGTGTACAACCATGAAATGATCAAATTTGTAGATTCTTTTATTTACGAAAACAGAATAGGTGTTTTATCTCTTGGATTATTAATGTCGTTATTTTTTGCTTCAAATGGAATGATGGGTTTAATTATTTCATTCAACAAAAGAAAATATCTGGGGTTTGAAAAGCGAATGGGCTTATTATCAAGATGGATGGCAATAAAATTAACGGTTATAATTTTTGGTCTTTTTTTAGGTTATTTTATTTTACTCATTTCACAAGGTGCTTTATTAGAATGGTTGATCTCAGATCCTACTTGGCGAAGTGTATTTGCAAGCACACGATGGATTTTAATTTTATTGCTTATATTTTTTGCAATTGGTTTCATTTTTAAATATGCGCCATCTGTAGAAAAACAGTGGAAATTCAGTTCGCCAGGCACCATTACAACTACTTTCCTAAGCATTTTATCTTCATTTGCATTCTCTGTTTTTGTAACCAATTTTAGCAAATACAATGTGCTTTACGGATCAATTGGAACCATCATGATGGTGATGGCATTGATTTATATTAATTCGCTTGCCATATTAATAGGTTTTGAATTAAACGTTAGCATCAATTCAATAAAAATATTATCGGATAAAAGAACCGATATTGAAAAGAAAATGAATTAATTTCAACAAACTAATAAATTACATTTTATGAAAAAAATCGCTTTACTATTTTGCCTTTTTAGTTGCTTTGGTTTAATGGCATTAAAATCAAATTTACTTCTTCCCATTGGCGCCGATATGCCCATGCAAGAACATAAAATGCTTGATGTTTCAGGGAAAGAAATCAGTATTAAAGATGCCGTAAAAGGCAATGGTGTTTTGGTAATGTTTAGTTGCAATACTTGTCCTTACGTGATTAAAAATGAAGAACGCATTTCCAATTTATCAGATTTCACCACAAAACTTGATTTTGGCATGATTGTGTTAAACAGCAACGAAGCTTATCGTAAAGATGAAGACAGTTACAAATCTATGCAAGAATTTGCCAAAGAAAAAAAGCTGAATTGCGCTTATGTGGTGGATAAAGATTATCAAGTAGCCGATGCATTTGGTGCCAACAGAACACCTGAATGTTATTTATTTGACAAGAATATGAAATTGGTTTATCATGGCGCAATAGATGATAATGCAAACGATGCCTCAGCAGTAACACGCAATCATTTAGTAGAAGCCATGACAGAAATATCCCAAGGGAAAAAAGTTTCTATGCCTGAAACGAAAAGTGTAGGTTGTAGTATAAAAAGAAAGGCGAAGG
>Ga0114972_10000871_pt1 | contig 22741 bp, 19 predicted proteins | sample M_140807_EF_Meta_FD_87354 | JGI IMG/M metagenome (GOLD analysis project Ga0114972, IMG submission 87354) | Freshwater microbial communities from Lake Montjoie, Canada to study carbon cycling - M_140807_EF_MetaG | ecosystem: Environmental > Aquatic > Freshwater > Lake | place: Lake Montjoie...
TCACCAGCCAGGCCCAGGGTGCGAAGCTCCTGGCCCTGGAAGCGGCGGCGGATCAGCTCAGGAGAGAGCGTGATGAGGCCTTCCATGGCCGCGACCTGCAGGGCAAAAATGTTGTTGATCTGCAGCAGCAGCTGTCGAACAAGACCGAGGCGCTCACTAAGGCCCGCGCAGAAGCCGAACGCACCCAGCTGCAGTTGCAGCAGGTGCAGGAGGAGCTAGAGCACTACTTTCTGCACTCCCGCTCCAGTGATCAGCTGGTGGCGGCCCAGGCCGAGCAAAACGGCCGTGCCTTCTCCTTGTTGGGGCGCATGCTCCAGCTCACAACCGCCTCTGGAGCATGGCTGCCTGACATTCAGCCGCCGCCTTTGAGTAGCCGCAGCAAGCGGTCGCGCTTGCGCTGGGGACGCTGATTACTCAAGCTCAAGGCCAGGTTGCGGTTGTTGCTTTGCATCGCTTCTGCACGGCCGATCTGGGTTTCCAGGCTGTCCAGAAAAAGACGAAACTGCTCAACGGCTTGCCAGCTCTGCTGCAGCTCTAGGGGGGCCTCTCTGAGGCTTGGCGCATAGGGCGAGCTTGATGTTGGATGCATCACCACGGTTGGATTGCTGACCAGGGCAGGGATGGGACAGCTCGCCGCTCCAGGGAGCGGGATCTGGCCGGCGGCATCAAAACTCACGCGCACAGTCTGGCCTGCCCAGCTGGAGGGCAACCCTTCCAACTGCAACGAGAAACCACAACCCTCGGGATGGCCCTGGGAAGCCATACCAGGCCTGTATTGGTCACAAAGTAAAGACAGGGGTGGCTGTCCCTCCAAATGAAGCCACACCCGAAGCGGATCAAGACCCGTCTGGCCTCGCCGGTAGCCCCAGCCTTGGAGCGTTTTCCCTTCAGGACTTAGACCATCAAAATGACCAATGGCACCGCGCACCTCCGGATCCAGAACCTTCTGGAGTCGCTGAGCTGTCTGGGCCGGCGCTGAGAGATGCTGCAGCTCCACCCGCATACTTCCATCGGAAGATGTGGCCAGGATCTGGGGCATCTGGCTTCCTAACGCATCCAGCAGTTCACTGCTCAACATCAGCTCAAATCCAAAGTTACCTGGTACTCCAAGCATTTCAGCGACATCGGGCCGGGACTGGTTGATCAACGCCTGTGCCAGCAAATGGGGCCCTTGGAGCAGGCGCACATCTGTAAATGCCACGGCGGGCCCATACACCCAGCCGGAGATCAAGCCTGGCGTGATGGAGTCGATACCCCCATGGTGCATGACCTTCCCACGCCGCATCTTAAACATTTTTAACATCTTTTTCAACCGCAAGCATGTATTTATTGACTTTAATCGATCAGTGCTGATCCCGCCTCTCTCCCTTGGTCAGCGCGGCATACCCAGCAGCCATTGCAGCCAGCTGGCATTGACCAGTGGGGGCGCTTGGTTCCCATGACGAACGGACGCCTTGAATAGGCCTTGGCCCCATCACGTCACCTTCTGCAGCCAAGGGTTCCGGCTACCACTCAACGGTACCGAGGGGTACAAGGCGAAGCAACTTCCCCCTCAGCCAGGAAAGAGACGCCTCTCCAATCCGTCCATTTCAACCACCAGGGGGCCTGATGGAATCCTTCAATGCGTCCTTACAAAAATAATCCAGGCCTACTGGGGAGAGGACGGGGAGGACTGACCGCACCTGAGGATCGCCGTAGGCCATGGAGATCCTCGATGCCGCTGTGGCGGCCGGGGCCCGGGCCCGTGAGGTGGCGACTGTGCTGGGGGTGGGTCTCACCACCCTGCAGCGCTGGCGACGACAGGTTGCCGATGATAAGGACGGTCTAGATCGCCGTAAAGGCAGCCACCGCATGGTTTCTCACCATCTGAGCGACGAGAAGCACCAGCGGATCCTGCTCACCTGCAACCAACCGGAATTCGCGGCACTGCCGCCGGGACAGATCGTGTCGCACCCAGAGGTGCGCTCACCCCATTCAATCCTGGCCGATCGTGGTCTTTTGATCGGCTCAGAGCGCAGCTTCTACCGGGTGCTTCATAGCCACGGCCAAGTGCACCGCCGTGGCCGGGCCCGGCCGCCCCAGCAGCCCCGCCCCGTGCCGCGGCTGGAGGCCAGAGCCCCAAATCATGTGGGGAGTTAGGACATCACCTACCTGCCCACCTGAGGTGGGTGGCAGCATTTGTGGGCTGGTATATCGATCAGAACCGCCACAGTGGCATCCGGTTCGGGACCCCATCCCAGCGCCACAGCGGCAAAGCCATTGAGATCTTCAGCCACCGGTCCCACGTCTACGAGCTGGCCTGTCAACGTCATCCACTCCGCTGGAGTGGCACCACCCGCTGTTGGCATCAGCCGGAGGTGGTCTGGATCAATCCGCCTCCACCAGAAATTGGCATCAATCCAGCGAAGTTAGGGGTGGCCGCCTGATCGGCGCCAGGGATGTCATCTTTCCTGGCAGTGACCGCTTTGGACTCTATTGTTTTGTATTATTAAGATTCTGCAAGCCAGTGTCATGGCGACCGAGGACGGCGGTGACAGAATCTTCATTGCTTGATTTCCTAAATAATCTAAGGTATTCATAGTTTGGTGAACTGTCCATGCCCGTTCTGACAGGGCGATAACCTCGTACCTGAAATTCCCGCCAAAGGTGCTCACCACCATGGCTGCCGAGGGCATCCCGATTTAGATTGAACCGCTACCCCATCCACAAACCGTTTTCAACAGCTCACGAATCCGGGTGACAAATCTCGCTTCACCTTTAAACCGAATAAACATGAAATCCTGTTCCATATCCATGACTATGTTCTAATTAAACCAGACAATCTTCTCTACAACGCCTTCAGAGCACTGTCACTGACGCGTCACCACTTAAACCCTCAGTGTCAACTTTCCCCCTAATTTTATCACCGAGGCTTATCCAAGCAACAACTGGATCGTCGAACCCTTTGTAAGCAAGAATCGTGCCGGTGTAACCTTGTGGATGTCCTCTACTGGTGGCCCTTGGGCTTAGCATTGCCCGATGTTCTGACAACATCTTGACTGAGGTGAACTAAGGAGTTACTTGTGTTAGCATTGAATGGATTTTTTTGCAGCATGGCTTTCAAACCATGGGGCTTCGAGTCTCTAACGGACCTCTGTTATGGATGGGACCGGCCAATTGGCACGGTTTGCCATTGGCTAATTCCATTCTGGAAGTTACTATATTTTCAAATCGAGAGTAGCAAGACACAACACAAAAATTCAGCACTAAATACCATGGTCTTACAATGGCGTTGCTTATTTTTTAATTTTCACATTAATTTATTTGATAATCTCCACCTCCCGTGGACAATTCTTACATTAAAGTAGCAATGCAATCCATGATTGAGCCCATTCTTCCCGAGATTCACAAATTAATTAGCGCCAAGAAGTTTAATGAAGCATTAATTCTTTGTGATGAATTAATGACTCGGGACTGTTACCCCAATAGCCTACTTGCTCACGCAGCATATATTAAAAGTAAGTATTCACTTGTCGAAACGTCAACTGTAAACTCTAATAATATTAAGACACTAATTAAAGGATCACAACTTCAACTTAACTATAGTCAGTTCTATGAACGACATGATTCACGGTTAGTTCCTTCCTATGTAAAAACAATTGCCTTTTATTTACCTCAGTTTCATGTAATCCCTGAAAACAATCACTGGTGGGGGAAAGGATTTACGGAATGGACTAATACATCAAGATCTCTTCCAAAATTTCCTTCTCATTACCAACCTAGAGTCCCCCATCCTGATATTGGTTATTATGATTTGCACGATGACAATGTTCTTGAAAGACAAGTTAAGATTGCCAAAAATTCTGGCATCGATGGATTTTGTTTTTACTACTATTGGTTTAGTGGCAAAAAATTACTCGAGAAACCTATTGCCAACTTCATGCAACGCCAAGATCTTGATCATGGCTTTTTAATTTGTTGGGCTAATGAAAACTGGACAAGAAGATGGGATGGACTCGACAAGGAAATTCTGCTTGAACAGAAATATGAAGAAAATTGGGACATAAAATTTATCGAAGATATTTCAGTTTTATTCCATGATAAACGTTATATTCGTCTCAACGGAAAACCAATTGTCATTATTTATAACCTATCGGTGATTCCTGATCCTGAACAAGCTGTAAATAATTGGCGGCTATGGTGTAGGAATAATAACATAGGAGAGATCAGTGTTTGGGCTATATATGATAACTCATTTTTCAACAAGGAGCCTTCATTTATAGATAAATTTGTTGAATTTCCTCCTCGACCAATTGCAACGGTGGAACATTTAGACAAAGACTCTTTTGCTTGCAATGATTCAGATGCTTATATCTTCGACTACGAGCAATTTGTAGATTCTATTCTGCTTAATAAGAGCTTAGCTGATAATGTAAGTTTGCCAATTTATCGTTGTGTGATGATGGGTTGGGATAATTCAGCACGACGAAAGAAGGCATTTCATGCATGGGCAAAATTTAGTGGAGATAGGTTCTACAGTTGGTGTCGTAAAGTATGGGAATATACAGTCCATACATTTCCCGATAATGAGCGGTTTATTTTTGTTAATGCGTGGAATGAGTGGGCTGAAGGGACATATTTAGAACCAGATACTCGTTTTGGCTATGCAAATATCAATACATTATCTCGAGCGATAACCAAACTCCCAAATCGTTCAGGGCCCATTGTTAAGGAATCAGCTTCTTCCCCGGAATTATACAACATAACAATTATTGTCCACATCCACTTATACTTCAGTGATTTACTTGACGAATTCATTGATTCCATCAACTGCATTCCCACGACTCACGATTTAATAGTTACCGTTTGCGATCAAGCTTCCTTAGCCCTAGTTGACAGCAATAAACATCGTTTCATTCATGTTTCCAAAATTTTCATCAAGTTAGTCCAGAATCGTGGACGTGACTTGGGCCCGTTTATAGTTGAACTTGCAGATATTATTGACCATTATGATTTTGTCTTGCACATTCATAGCAAAAAATCTGAAACAGTAAACTGGGGGCATCTTTGGAGAAAATATCTTTTAAGGAATCTTCTCGGAACTAGGGAGAATGTAAAGCTTATTTTAAATACATTTATACAGAATCCGGACATCGGCATGATCGGTGTTCCTGTTTATGCACCTATGAGCACACATATGTCTTGGGGTCCGGATCAGAAATCTAGATGTCAACACTTATTGAATGACTGTTTAGGGAATTCCTTGATTGTCCCTACACTTCCAGATGAACCAGATTTTTCTGCCGGTAGCTTTTTTTGGGCACGGACAGACTCGATTCGGCAATTATTTTCCCTTGGTTTAACTTATGAATCATTTGAGTCTGAAGATCGACAAGTTGAATCTACCCTCGCCCACTCTGTCGAACGTGTTTTTGCCTATCTGGCCAGATGCAACCAATATTCCTATGAACAAGTTGTGGCATTTAATACCTCAAGTGGAAACACTTCTCGTACTCGAATTGCCATTTATATCTATTTTGGCAAAGAGACCGTAGTGTCAGCGGAAAATGAATACTTTATTGGTTCACTATACTCTGATGTCGATTATCTATTGGTAGTTTCTAATTCAAGACTTTCACCTGCCGAGCGGACATGCCTAGATAGGATTTCTTCTAATATTTATTGTCGTGATAACGTTGGTTTTGATTTTGGTGCCTGGAAGGATGCAATGTCCTTTCTTGGCATGGAATTTTTATCAGCTTTTGATGAACTCCTACTCGTAAATTCAAGTTGTATTGGTCCTTTTATTCCTTGGTCATCAGTTTTTGAGACTATGGAAAAGAAGAATGATGACTTTTGGGGACTTACCATTTTTCCTGAACTTTGTGAATCAAACCGGCCTGAGGCATCTTATTTACCTGACAAACGTATTCCTCGACATATACAGTCTTTTTTCTTGGCTTTTACCAAAAAAGTCTTTACAAGTCAAGCCTTTGAGAAGTATTGGGAATCTGTAAGCTTTGCTACAGCACTTATTGATGTTGTATGGCGATTTGAATGTACGTTAACTGAGCATCTTGCCAAATCAGGATTTAGTTATTCAGCTTATGTTGAAGATCATGAACCATTTCAACATCATGCCTCAAAAAGTCCTAATTTTAATGCGATTTATAATCTTCCCTACCAAATGTTAACTATTGGTTCCCCAATCATCAAAAATAAACTTAATATGTTTCATGAATCGCAGTTGCCACTTGTGAAAGAATTTTTGGCAAAACATACGTCTTATCCTGCAAGTATTTATCAAAACTGGCATTAAAATGAAACCATCCATCATTGCTTACATTGATCTTCATGCAGAAGAGTGGACTAATGAAACTTTATTTCAATATCAGAACGTTACAACATATATTCTTCCTTTGCATATCGATGAAAATGGGTCAATTATAAGCAAAAATAACTTATATCCTTGTAATAATCAATTAGCACTTAATTATACATTTATTTTTGAGTTTAATTTCCAATCCCAACCAGTGCCAGCCGCAATTAATACTGTGGTTTTAAGCATGCGTCCCTATATTCGAAATCTTACTTTACTCTGTATTGATAATAAACCCTTATTCATGATACGCACTCCTAATATTAATAAATCTTTGTTATCATACTATCGTCTTACGCAGATTATAAAAATGTTATGGCCTGAATATAATGAACCTATCTTCTTAATTGGTTCTGATCTTTCATTGAAAGCTGATGGAATCATTGAGAATTCCATCTCTTCCGTTGATTGTTTGGAAACTTCTGATAAATTAGACTATGATTCATATCGATATTATTCTCATTTTCGCCCTTTCCCATTTTGTTCTTATTACATCCCATCCTGCCATGCACTTAATGGCTTAAATTCCGGTCTGTATCATAACTATACTCCTGATTCTTATTTGGATTGGATACGAATCAATCTTTCCTGGTCTTATTTTTTTCATTATCCACTAGATTTTGCAGCAGTTTATATTGCAGATCTTGATGCTCATGCAAAAATTAATGTTAATCAAAATTTTGATCTTGAGAGACCAAAGTTGGTTTTTGATTCATCCAATGCACCCATGCCTGATGTGGAATACGGTCTAGTAAATAAAAGTAATACAGCTATGTCTATACATGCTTTTTATCCTGAAAATTTACCTGTAATTTTTGGACTCGCAGAGTCTAACATAAACTATATAGACTATCTAATTACGACAACTGCTGACAAGGTTGATGCCGTTATTTCTTGTCTTCAAAATCACAATATACCTAGATATGCGTTGTATATCGTTCCGAATCATGGCCGAGATGTCGCTCCATTTATGAAGACTATTCTTCCTGCGCTTTTTCATTATGGATACTCTCACTTTATTAAGATACATACCAAGAAGTCTCTACATCGTGATGATGGCTCTGACTGGGGAACGCACTTAATCACAAGTTTGATCTCAGAAGAGTCAATCAAGTACATCCGTCATTTATTTAGTCTAGATAATCATATTGGACTACTTGCGCCGCCGGGATCAATCATCCCAATTACTACATGCCTGAATCTAAATGTGCTTTGGTTGGCTGAATTATTGTCGTCATTTGGCATATCCACCAAATGGGCACTGCAAAGAAATTTTGTAGCTGGAAGTATGTTTGCTGGGAGAGTTGATGTATTAAAGCCTTTAATCGATAAAACCCCAACCATAGAAAGCTATGAATCTGAAGCTGGCCAAGTTGATGCCACTCTTGCCCATGCTATGGAACGATTTTTAAGTATATTTATTAAGCATCAGGGCTTTGATCTCGAAGAGATTACAGGTGACACACGATTAGCACCTGCTTTTGGTTATAAGGATTCAGAACCAACGCTGGGGTCAGCAAAGACTCTTGAGCAAAAAATCTCCGAGATTAAATAATAAATTAAATCAGCTCAAAGGCCCACTTTGATATATACTTTTTGCCTATTTAATTTTCTTGGTAGTTAAATGTAGCTGACTGTCTGTGCGGAGGGCTGGCTCAAGAAGCCCCAGGGAGTCAGGTATCAGAACAGGCGCCCACCTTGACCCAAGACGCTGAAGAGCACCCAAGGAGTAAGATCTGCGCCGAAAGTAAAAGATAGGCTGAGACACATTCTGTTACATTGCTTCTTGATTTTGAATCCGGCTGTCAGGCTGCATACCAGGTTAAAGTAAAATGCAGTGTCGTTTTTGCGGAAATGCTTTTCGCCAGAGTTGCGTTTCAGTCTTTGGCTGGACAGTTGGGATTTCTGAATCGTTCACCCAATCTGCAAATACCTTCACAGGAGAGTCAAGTCTTGGTATCCTGTCCTCAAAAGAGTAGCTAATTTCCATGGTATTTCCCCCTGAGCTTGATGTTTCAATCTATCGAAACTTTCACAAGGATTTGCTGGAACTTGATGACATTCAGTTGATTAAACACTGGGAAACATTCGGATTGCTAGAGGGTCGTACTGCTTCGAAAGTTCAAGATCGGATCAGTCTCTTAAGCTTGTTAAAGTCTTGTAAATCGATTCTTGAGATAGGTGTTTTTGATAGCCCATCCTTGGAATTTTTGAGGGAAGAGGGTAGAACTATTCACTACGCAGACTGGCTAGATAAGGAATCTCTAAAGCGCAGAGCAGCATCCATTCCTGGTCGGCATCCCGAAAAAGTCCCTGATATAGAGTATGTATTATCACATGGTTATGCTCAGATTGTCACCCAATATGAAGCGATTATTTCCCATCACTGTGTAGAACATCAACCCAATCTAGTTCAGCATCTGATTGATGTTCGTTCTAAGCTAAATTATGGTGGATGGTATTTATTCAGTGTGCCTGATAAGCGCAGGTGCTTTGATCATTTTATTCCAGAGTCAACAATTTTGGATGTTGTTGAAGCTTTTTATGGTCAACGCCAAAAGCCTTCGTTAAAATCTGTCTTAGAGCACAGATGCTTTACGCGCCATGATTATATGACATCAGATGATCCATTTATTTCTACTTCGCCTGAATTGCGAGCATGTTTAGACACTGCATTTATGGAGTTTTCGCAAAACGATTATGTTGATACTCACTGTTGGCAATTTACGCCATATGGATTCAAACGACTTTACAATCAATTACTTTCCCTAGATCTTGTTCCGTCGTATCGAGATTTTTGTGTGTATTGTGCAGGATCTGAATTTTATGTCGCTTTGGCCTATTAATATGCTATGATCAATTTGATAACTCTCTATAAGTGGAGTACGGCTTTGCGATTGCAGTCTATGTCTGCCAGCGACTTTTGAAGGCTTTTGAGTGCTGCGTTACTGTCGATGACTTTGGGAAAAATACACCGTGCTAACTAACTTGAAATGGGTTGTCTGATAGGCAAAAGTGACGTCATCTTTTCCGCTAATCAAAATTTGAGTATCTATTCTTAGTGATGTTATGCCAATTCGGATTTTACAAATCTTGATTGCGGCCAAGCCCCATTGGGGGATTCCCCGATAGGTTAGAAATGATTCGGATGATGGATACAGTACGGGTACCTATCGCTCTGTCGCACCGGCAACCTACTTTCGCTGCGCAACAACGTTCCCTGCTCAGAAGGTTTACCATCGCCAGGCAAGTTGCGACCTAATGCGCCATATGCTGCCATTGCTTCGCAAAAGCTTCTAGCGACTCGACAGCCTTGTTGAGCTCTGTAGCGGTGAGTGATTGCTTGAGCCGAGTATGTCCAATTCCAGTTCCAGCTCCCTGAGGGGCAGGGCTGATTCAAAGTTTCATCAAGGGTACGATTCCGGTCGTCGCCGCCCCATCGCCAGCAGTGCCGATATGTCGTGCATCACCGCTTGCAATCCGGCGCGAATCGACTGAAATCCAGCCACTCGCAGCAGGTTCAAGGCGGCGGTTCGCACCGTGGCCATCATGCCGGCCCCATTGCCCCGGTAGCGGAAAGCATCCTCATGGAGCTGGGTGTCATGGATCCAGTGCCCCCCTCAGCCAGGAGAGACGCCTCTCCAATCCGTCCATTTCAACCACCAGGGGGCCTGATGGAATCCTTCAATGCGTCCTTACAACAAGACCGTCAAGCCGAAGGCTTCTGCAATGCAGTGGGCTGATGTCCGCCGCCGGATGAGCCCGCCTCACCGACTGAGGGTGGCGGAGATCTCTCAGGCATTGGCCATTCACGTGATCACCCTCTACAAGTGGCGAAAAACCCAGAGGGCTGGAGCGCTGCCGACAAGTTCACCGTGGTGCTGGAGACCGCCGGGTTCAATGCCACCGAACTCAGCGCCTACTGCCGCGAACGGGGTCTGTTCCACGAACAGGTAGACCGCTGGCGCCAGGTCGCGCAAGATGCCAATGCCCAGCCGCTGCTGACGATGAGCGCCCAGAAGGACCTCCCAAAGCGGCACCAGGAGGACCAGCGGGAGATCAAACGGTTGCAGCAGGAGCTGCGCCGCAAGGACAAGGCGCTGGCGGAGGCGGCGGCGTTGCTGATGGCCTCAAAAAGGATCCAGGCCTGCTGGGGAGAGGACGGGGAGGACTGACCGCGCGCTTACGGTCACATCTTTTTTGCTCTAGAGCAATGTTCGGTTAGAAGCCTGCCCCTTAGGGTGGCCTCCGGAAAACAAACCTCCTAGCCGCGATGGGGCTGCGTTAGGGTTCATCAAAAAGATTTAACTTGGTTCCGTGTAGGCGAAAGCTTCTAGAAGAGAAGCAAGAGATGGCCAGGATCGCCAAGCAGCAGGATCCACCTCGGCTCAAATGGCGGTTAGGAGCCATGCGTAGGTTCGGAAGGGCCGTGGGGAAACTGGTCAAATCGCTTGCGGCAGCTGGGATGTTGGGCGATGAAGCCATTGCTATGAGGCATGTTTCCCGCTTGACTATTTAATGGCAGGGACCAGCCAGGGCAGCCTTGACACACAACTAAAGTTCAGTGTCCCACCCCTTTTACAAAAAGCTATGTCCCCATTCCCAGGGGGACAGCCGCGGAGGTCGGGCTTGTGGTGTTACGTTTCAGGGAGAACCCCTGGCACTGAAAGGTTTCAAGATGTTGCGAGTCGCAGTAGTGGGCGGCGGCCCCAGTGGATCTTGTGCTGCTGAAGTGCTGGCCAAGGCTGGCATTCAAACCTGGTTGTTTGAGCGGAAGCTCGATAACGCCAAACCCTGCGGTGGTGCGATCCCCCTATGCATGGTCGAAGAATTTGACCTGCCGGAATCGATCATCGACCGCAAGGTTCGAAACATGAAGATGATTTCCCCCTCCAATCGAGAGGTTGATATCCACCTACCAAATAGTAATGAATACATCGGCATGTGCCGCCGCGAAGTTCTCGATGGCTTCTTACGGGATCGGGCCGCATCCCTAGGAACCCAGCTGATCAATGGTCTGGTTCAACGGATCGACACTGGCAAGGATCGCCAAGGTCCCTACACCATCCATTATGCCGACTATGGCGGTGGCGGTCCAACAGGCGAATTGAAGAGCATGGAAGTGGACCTCATCGTTGGTGCCGATGGCGCCAACAGCCGGGTGGCCAAGGCCATGGATGCCGGCGACTACAACGTGGCCATCGCATTCCAGGAACGCATTCGTTTACCTAAGGAAGAGATGGCCTACTACGAAGATCTAGCTGAAATGTATGTCGGTACCGACGTCTCCCCGGACTTTTATGCCTGGGTCTTTCCCAAGTACGACCACGTTGCCGTTGGCACCGGAACGATGCAGAAAAACCAATCCCTGATCAAGGGCCTACAACAAGGCATCCGCGAACGCGCCAGCAAGCGGCTTCTTAAGGGGGAGGTGATCAAGGTGGAAGCCCATCCGATTCCCGAGCATCCCCGCCCCAGAAGGGTGGTGGGCCACATGGCCCTAGTGGGTGACGCAGCTGGCTATGTCACCAAGAGCTCGGGAGAAGGGATTTATTTCGCCGCTAAAAGTGGTCGCATGTGTGCCGAGGAAATCGTCACGGCCTGCGCCGGCGGTACTCGTATTCCAAGTGAGGCTGACTTGAAGATTTACCTGAAGAAATGGGACAAAAAGTATGGTCCAACCTACAAGGTTCTAGAAATTCTTCAAAATGTTTTTTACAGCAACGATGCGGCTCGCGAGGCCTTCGTTGAAATGTGCGATGACCTCGATGTGCAGCGTCTGACTTTCGACAGCTACCTCTACAAACGCGTTGTAGCCATGAACCCCTGGCAACAGCTCAAACTCACCTTCCGCACCCTCGCCTCCGTCCTGCGCGGTCAGGCCTTAGCCCCTTCTGGGTATCGGCCAGTTGCCAGTGCTGTGCGCACAGAAGAGGAAGTCGCCCTCATGATGGCCCCCACCGCAGCCAAGGACGCCGACACCCAAACCATCAATGGCTTGGGTCATGATGCTGGGGCCACCGCCGCTGCGGACCGACAACCGGCCCTCAGCCGCTGAGGCTGTTGAAATCAGCCAGCTGGGATGCCTGATTGCGCAAGATGCCCAGCAGATTCAGCCGATTGCGCCGCACCGCTGGGTCATCCGCCATCACCAGGACACTCTGGGGTCCATCGAAGAATTCGCCCAGGGCGCTGGCGCTCTGGGCGAGACCTTGGGCTAACTCCCCATAGCCCGATCCATCCCGGGCCTCGGCGTAGGGCCGCAGGGTCTCAATGATGCCCAGCATCGCCGCCTCGCACGGTGAACTGAATAGCGCGGCATCAACCCGGCCCTCGGGCCCCAACACATCAAGGCCCAGGTCCCCCTTGGTCGCCAATCGCGAAGCCCGTTGAACCACTGTTTGCAAACCAGCCAGTTGGCCTTGGCGCCGCAAATCGGCCAGCAGCAGCAACCGACGGCGGGCATCGGCCGGGTCCCCCAGTAACCGGGCTGGCGCCACGGTCTCTCCAGCGACCGACTGGACCAGATCGCCATCGAAACCTTCCTCCTCCAACTGGCTGACCAGCCTCTGGCGCAGCAGCTCGACCATGCTGGCCTCCAGGGAAGACCCATCGATGCTCAAGTGGGGCAGCAACGCCGCCCAGTGCCGGCAGGAACGCTGCACCAGAACCGCCAGATCCAGGGTCCAGCCCCGATCCCAAAGAATCTGGAGCACCCCGTTGCCGGCCCGGCGCAGCCCATAGGGATCGGAGGATCCACTCGGTCTCTCGCCCCTGGCGAAGCTGCTGAGCAGCAGTTCGAGCCGTTCCGCCAGGGCTACCACCGCGCCCGCATCGGAGGTCGGCAGGCTGTCGCCCGCACCGCGGGGCAGATAGTGCTCTTGCACCGCCAGGGCCACGGCCCGGGGCTCCCCTTCGGCCAGCAGGTATTTGCCCCCCATCACACCCTGCAGTTCGGGAAATTCCCCCACCATCTGGCTGACCAGATCGTGTTTGCAGAGATGGGCAGCTCGGCGGGCTGCTTCCGCAGTCGGGGCCCCCAGGGACAGGGCCTCGAGCAGGGCGTCGGTGAACCATTCGATGCGCTGGGTTCGATCGAGCAGGCTGCCCAGTCCCTCGGCGAAGGTGACCCGATCCAGTTGGGCGCGACGATCGATGCTGGCGGCGGACCGATCGGCCCTCACAAAAAAAGCAGCGTCGGCCAACCTGGCCCTCAACACCCTCTCGTTGCCGCGCCGCACCGTGTCGGCGGCGGCATGATCACGGCCATTGGCCACAAACAGGAACCGGGGCAGCAGCAAGTCCCGCGCCTCCAGGGCCAAGGGATCGGCCAGGGCTCCGGGGCGGCCAAGGGGTACATAGCGCTGATGGGTCCGCATCACGGTGCTCAGCACCTCGGGCGGCAGCGCCAGGTAGCGATCTTCAACCGATCCGGTCAGCACCTGGGGGGCCTCGACCAGATCCACCAGCTCATCAAAGAGGAGGCCAGGCAGATCCGGTACACCATGGGCGGCCTGGGCCGCCACCCCGATCTCGGCCCCAATCGTGGCGGCGCGGGCATCACGATCGGCCATCACTGCCGCTGCAGCCAAGGTCTCGAAATACTGATCCGCCCGTGCAAGGGCCAGGGGTTGCTGGCTGAGACGGTCGCCGCGGCTGAGACGACCGCTGCTGACCACCGGATCGCAGTGGACCAGATCCACCGGCACCACGGCGTCGTCCAGCAGGGCCACCAGCCAGCGAATCGGACGGCTGAAGCGGCTTTCCCCCGCTCCCCAGCGCATGAAGCGACGCCCCTGCAGCCCCCAGATCCACTCGGGAATCAGGGACTGCAACACGGTGGTCGTGGGCTGGCCCGGCTCCAGAACCTGGGCGAAAACAAAGGGGCCCTTGGGGGTGGGCCGCACCTCAAGGGCCTCGGGCATCACGCCACAGCGCCCGGCAAAACCAAGGGCGGCCGCCGTGGGCGAGCCGTCCACAAAGGCGGCCGCGGCGGGGGGACCCTTGCGGTCCTCACGGCGATCCTGCTGCTGGGTCGCCAGACCCCCGATCAGAACGGCCAGGCGCCGCGGTGTCCCCGTCACCCGCAGCTCCTGCCAGGCCAGCCGCGCCTCCGCCAGATCGTCTTCAACCCGCTGGCGCAGCTGGGGCAAAGCCAACCTGACGAAATCAGCGGGAAGTTCCTCGCTGCCAATCTCCAATAAAAACGTGGCCATCGTCTCAAGCCGCCTTGCACCGACTGTATGGAACGACATCAACGGGCTGGGTCAGCGGCATCGACAGGGACATGGGCGCCCCTCATTCGCTAGTTTCGAGTCCCAGCTGCCACAGTTCTTGCCGATGTCGTCGACCAAGGGCGCCGATAGCTCAGCAGAAGCGACAGATCATGGCAAGCCCACCAAGATCGAGACGCTGAAGGTCAATAGCGGCCATCTGAAGGAACCGCTGGCCACGGAACTGGACAATGACAGCCTCCACTTCACGGATCCGGCGGTCCAGATCCTCAAGTACCACGGCAGTTATCAACAGGACAACCGGGACAATCGTCAGAAGGGGCACAGCAAGGACTGGCAGATGATGTTGCGACTGCGCAGCCCTGGTGGTCGCATCCCTGCATCCCTTTACCTAGCCCTCGATGAGCTGGCTGATCGGCTCGGCAACGGCAGCTTGCGAGCCACCACCCGGCAAGCCTTCCAGATGCACGGCATCGCCAAGGCCGATCTGCGCGAGGTGATCGGCACAGTGGTTCGAACGATGGGTTCGAGTCTCTCGGCCTGCGGTGACATCAACCGCAATGTGATGGCGCCCGCCGCCCCCTTCGAGGACAACGGGTATCCGGCCGCCCGGCATTTGGCCGATCAAATCGCCGATCTGCTGACGCCCCAGGCGGCCCAGGGCTCCTACCTCGATCTCTGGGTCGACGGCGACCTCAGCCACAGCATCCGCCCCCAGGCTGCTGTCAAACAAGTCATGGATCAGCAGTTGGAGGGAGCGGTTTTCAGCGGCGATCAGGAAGAGCCCCTCTACGGCGCCACCTATCTGCCGCGCAAGTTCAAGGTCGCTGTCACTGTGCCGGGAGATAACGCCGTCGATCTTTTCACCCAAGACATTGGCTTGGTGCTGTTCACCGATCCGGCCGGACGACCCCGCGGCTGCAACGTCTATGTCGGTGGCGGCATGGGTCGCACCCACAACAAGGAGAGCACCTTCGCCCGCCTGGCGGAGCCCTTGGGATTTGTGACGGCATCCCAGACCCTGCCGTTGATCCAGGCGATTGTGGCCTTGCAGCGGGACCACGGCAATCGCCAGCACAGACCCCACGCGCGGATGAAATATCTGATCCACGACCGTGGCCTCGCCTGGTTTCAGCACGAGCTAACCCGGTATTTCAGCCACCCCATCCAACCCCTTCGACGCGAGCCCAAACCCCGTCTCAGCGATTACCTCGGCTGGCACCGGCAGTCGCCAACGACCTGGTTCGTCGGCTTGCCCCTCCTCTGCGGCCGACTGGAAGGGCCGGCGAAGGCGGGACTGAGACGCTTGGTCGAAACCTTTCAGCTGGAAGTGCGTCTGACCCCTAATCAAGATGTACTGCTTTGTAATATTGGTGCCCACCAACGCAGCAGCGTTAAGCAAGCCCTAGCAGAGCTGGGCTTTAGTGACCCCGGCGCTCCAGCACCCATGGCCCGCCACGCCATTGCCTGCCCCGCCTTGCCCACCTGCGGGCTGGCGATCACAGAGGCGGAACGGATTTTACCGGCCGTACTGGATCGGATCCAGGCCCAATTCACCAGTCTGGGCATCAACAGATCGGTGCTTGTGCGGATGACCGGGTGCCCCAACGGCTGTTCCCGCCCATACATGGCTGAAATCGCCTTGGTGGGCAGTGGGGTCAACCAGTACCAACTCTGGCTGGGAGGGAGTCCGGGCCTTACCCGTTTGGCCATACCCGTACTGGAGGCGATGCCCCTGGAGGCGCTGGAAACAACGCTTGAACCCGTTTTGGTGGCCTGGCGGGATGCCGGCGGTCGTCGCAGCTTCGGTGACTTCGTCCAACGCCTTCGGGCCGACGAACTCGAAGCCCTGGTTTCGCCAGCATGAGAAAGGCCAGCCTGATCGTTGGCGTTGGCCTGACCCTAGGGGTCCTGGGAGCCGGAGTGAAGCCGTCAGCAGCCCAGCAGGACCCCCCCCCACCGGAACCACGTCTCAAGCATTACAACCCGGATGAGACCACCTGCCAGGGCGATCAGATCCGTAGCAGCTATGCCAAAAACCTGCTGCCCTGGGCGGAGCAACCGGCAGCGGTGCTCGAATCCCTGCGGCAGGTCCAGGCGGAGATGACCCGGGCCACCCTGGCCAGTTGCGTGCGCCAAAAGTTGATGACCCCGGCCCAGGCGACAGCATTACAAAAAGACCTGGGCCTGATCGAACCTCCTGGCGGTGAAACTCTGCTTCAGCCCTCCAGCGCCGGGACCCCGATCCGTCCGTAGTGGGCCCGATCGCAGCCCTGACGCCAGGCCCAGAGCTGGTCGCCGTAACTGAAATGCCACCATTCATTGGGATGCTGCACAAAACCAACCTCTTGCATCACCGCGGCGAGGAGCCTACGGCGCCCGTGCCAAAGGGCCGCCTCTGCATCAGGGGCCTCCCGGGCGACCAGGGCGTAATGATCGGGTTCAGAGATGGGCCCAATGGCATCGATGGCTCCGCCCATCTCTAGGGGCCTCCCGTCAGCATCAGCCAGCGTGAGATCCACCGCGGCACCGGTGCTGTGGGGAGGGGGAGTGGCCGGGTTCAGACTCGGTGGGGCCCAAAAGCGTCCTACCTCCAGGCCCACGGCCTCCCATGGCGGCCCGGAGCCGTCGGGATCCAGGCCCCTCGCCTCACACTCCTGACGGATTGCATGGTTCACCATGAAGGCCTGTACAGCCACCGGCCGCCAGGCATCGAAAATCGCCAAATGACAGTGGCTGTGGCGGCGCTGCAAACCCTCTTGGGCGCGGACCAGGCGTTCCATCACACCCCGACGCAGGCGAAAGGGACAGGCCTGGGGGCCGTAGGGGGCCCCCAGGCTGAGATAGGGGTGAGGCTCAAGCCGCGCCAAGTCGACCAGGGGGACGAGAGGCTCCCCTTCGTCATGGATCGGGATGCCATTCCAAGGGCGCAGGGAGGTCATGGTGGCAATCAGCCCAGGGAGCAAAACAGGCGAGGACATGGGCCACGTCCGGCCCCACAGCTAATCAACCCAAAAAACCACTTCTGGACAAGCCTCAATTCAACTGGGCAGCCTCCAGTTGCCGTTGTCGTTGCTCAGCCAAGGCCTGAAGAAGCAGGGGGAATTTTTGCAATTGCGGATCCTGGTCCAACAGCCGGCGAGCCACTTGGCGCGACTGCTCCAGAACCGCGCCATCATCACTAAGGCTCGCCAGGGCCAAATCGGGCAAACCCGACTGGCGGGTCCCCATAACCTGACCCGGTCCCCTCAGCCGTAGATCCATTTCGGCAATCTCAAAGCCATCGGTGCTGCCGACCAGAACCTCAAGCCGCTGGCGGGCCAAGGCTTGCTGACTGTCGTTGATCAAGAGGCAGTAGGACGCGGCCGCCCCCCGCCCCACGCGACCCCGCAATTGGTGCAACTGGGCCAGACCAAAGCGTTCGGCATGCTCAACCACCATGACGCTGGCTTCTGGCACATCCACCCCCACTTCCACCACCGTGGTACTCACTAGCACCTGGCAAAGCCCGTCGGCAAAAGCGTTAATCGCCCGCTGTTTTTCCTCGCTGGAAAGCCGCCCGTGCAGCAAGCCCACCTGGACCTCTGGAAACACCTGTTGGGCCAGGTGGCGGTGCACCTCCACGGCCGAGCGCAGGTCCAGCTTCTCCGATTCCTCGACCAGAGGAAGCACCACATAGGCCCGCTGGCCCAGGGCCACCTGCTGCCGGATCAGCTCCCAGGCCTGGTCACGCTCACTGCCCCTCAGTAGACGCGTGCGAATCGGTGTTCGACCTGGAGGTAATTCATCGATCTGGCTGACATCCAAATCGCCATAGACCGATAGGGCCAGGGTGCGGGGAATGGGGGTTGCCGTCATCGTCAGCAAGTGGGGTTGAAGCCCCTTCGCCAGCAATCGATTGCGCTGCCGCACCCCAAAACGATGCTGTTCATCCACCACGACAAGGCCGAGGCGCTCGAACTGGACCGGATCCTCAAGTAAGGCATGGGTTCCCACCAACAACTGCAGCTGACCATTGGCCAAATCCTGCAGCAACTGCCGGCGTCGCCGCGCCGGCGTCGCTCCCGTGAGCAGGGCACAACTAACCGCAAGCTGGGGCAGCCACTGGCCGATCTTGACAAAATGCTGGGCCGCCAACACCTCCGTGGGAGCCATCAGCGCCCCCTGCCAACCGGCCTCGATCGCCGTGAGCAGGGCCGCCATGGCCACCACGGTTTTGCCACTGCCCACATCCCCTTGCAGTAGGCGGGCCATCGGCTGGGGCCTGGCCAAATCGGTGTGAATTTCAGCCAAAACTCGCTGCTGGGCCCCCGTGAGAGCAAAGGGCAACAGCGCCAGAAAGCGCTGGACAAGGTTGGCCTGGGCTGGCGCCAGCAGGGCCGGTGCGCTCTTGCGCCTGAGGCGTTCGCGCCGCAGCCCCAGGGCTAATTGCAACAGCAAGAATTCGTCGAACACCAATCGGGTCCGGGCCAACTGCAATTGGGCCTGATCCTCAGGCCGGTGAATTTGCCGCAGAGCCACGGAACGGGCCATCAGCCCCAATTCAGCCAGCAGTCCCCTAGGTAAGGGGTCTGGCCAGGTGGACACGGCCGGCAGGACGGCGGCAATGGCTTGACGCAACTTATCGGCCGATAAGCCCTCGGTTAGGGCATAAACAGCTGTTAATCGGCCAATCTGTGCCGATTGCACCGAACTGGAGGGTCCCTCCAGCACCTCGATCAAGGGATCAGCGAAGCTGGCACCGAAGGGTCCCTCCTTGACCAGGCCGCTAATGGCCACCGTGGCCCCCGGGGCATACTGACGTTGCTGGGCATGCAACCAGCCGGCGGACGTGAAGCGCCGCCCTGCAAAAAAGCGCGAGACCCGCAACCGACCGGTGCTGTCCTGGACGTGCAGTTCGTGGATGGAAAGGTTGGGATTCCTGGGGCTGGTGAAAGCATGGCTACGTCGCACGGTGGCCACAATCGTGGCGGTGCGCCCGATCTCCAGGGCACTGATCCGTACCAGATTGGAGTAATCCAGATAATCGCGCGGATAGTGTCGAATCAGATCCCGCACAAGCAACAATCCCAAACTCGCCAGCCGTGGGGCCGTTCGCGGCCCGATTCCGGGAACCCGGGCCAAGGGCAAATCGGGCGTGAGGGCAGGAGCTGGCCCAGACTCTCCTGGCGCCAGGGGCGCCAGCCGCAGCTTGGGTGGGGCTGGGGGCAGCACGGGACGATGGCGCAGCAGCAGTTGATGCAGCCCCTGACGTAGCTTCTGCACCAGCTGCTGACGGCGCCCCAAGCCGGCGTCAGCATAGGTGGCAAATTCCTCTGCCAGTTGCTGCAGCTGGGCCTGATCCGACCCGTGGAGACCAGCCGGAAGGGTCTCGCTGAGGGAACGACGCACAAAGGCTGAGTAGGTTTCGCAGCGACCCTGAAGGTCGCCAAAGCCCCGTTCGGCCTCCAACCTGGAAGCCTGTTGCAATGGGGCACACCATGCCTCTAGGCCCAGACCGGGGAATGGGTCTGAGGCTGGCGGATTCACTCCAGGACGGGACGGTTTCGACGGAGATCCTGCAGCCACAGGCGCTCCGCCTCCCTGGCCTGAAGCCGTCTCTGGAGCCGACGGTGTTGTTGGGCCATTTTGAGCACTTCCTGGCGATGCTGCTGCAGCCGGTGCCGACAGGTGCGCAACCGGGGCGCCTCCATCTCCAGATCGGTGCCCCTCAACAGCAAGGCCATGGCCACGGAAGGCCCAGGATTATCGCTTAGGGGGAAGGGCAGGGGCAGTCTCAACAGGTTGGCCGGTGCGGCCAACAGGTCGATCTGGCCTTGAAGAACCGCATCAAGCAAGCTCACAGGAAGTAGGGCACGGCAAACCCCTAACCGCAACAATTCGACGTTAAGACCATGGGAAAGGTTGCGCAGGCGCCTGGCCAGGGCCTGCTCAATTCCCTCCAGCCACCGCAACAGCAGCACCGGATCCAGCGGCAGGCGATGGTCCGCGAAGGGGGAAGCAGCGATCTCAGGGGCAGACTGCTGGTCCTGGGGCATCTCGCTGGATTCCGAAGAAAGCCCGGCCTCGCTGGGTTCGGGAGGCGCGGCCAGCGATAACAGCCCAAGGGGGGCAATGGGCAGGGACGGCGGAACCGCCGCGGAATCCTGACTGAGCCGCTGCGGCAGCGATACCTCGAGGCCCTCTGGGGAGCCATCCTCGGACTCATCATGCTCTGGAGCCTCCGGCAACTTGTCCTGGGGTCCGGGTCCAAAACGAAAGGGGGCCCCATCCCGCCATCCGAACAGTGCAGGCGTGCCAGGAGTCGACAAACCCAGGCTCACCGAGCCCTGGGGAAAAGTTGGGGGCTCGTCGGCGGGAGCCTCCTGCTGATGAACAGGTTCTTTGGCCTGGGATTCCGAGGTCCAATCCTCCATCAGCTGACGATGGGTTTCAATCCGCCGCCGCTGAAGCTCCCGTTCCATTTGGGCGGCAAGGGGAACCAACTGCTCAACCGTCAACAGGCTCAGGCACCGTTGCACCAGGGTGTGAACACGGTCGTGAAATTGATCACGACGTTCTTGGGTTTGTTGGGTGTATGGAGAGGATTCGCCTTGGGTAACCAGATGGAAGACCGCCTGATCAACGGCCCCAGGGAGAACCTGGCGGACAACCTGAAGATAGAGGGCTAGGTCGCGATAGAGCTGCGGATTAGCCCCTTGCCGTTGGGCACGGATTGACTTGGTTTGATCACCCATGGCTCCAACCGGATGCATCATGACTTGGGCATGCCCTCAAGGGGAACCACCGGAGCGCCGCCCAGGTTGAACCTCAGACCGCAGATGTCATTGCCGCCACTTCGGCAGCAAAATCAGCCTTCTCGACCTCGATGCCTTCGCCGAGGACAAAACGGGTGAAACGGCGCACCTGGATGTTTTCTCCGGTTTTGCCGGCGGCCTGCTTGACAATCTCGCCCAAGCTGAGAGAGCTGTCACGGATAAAAGGCTGCTCAAGTAGGGCCAACTCCTTCAGGCGCTTGCCAATACGACCCTCGACAATCTTGACCTTCATGGCCTCGGGCTTACCGTCCAAGTCATCACGACCCATCTCAATCGCTTTTTCGCGCTCAGCCACATCGGCAGGAATCTCGTCAGTCGTCACATATTCAACATTGGGGCAAGCCGCAATTTGCATGGCAACGTTACGGACCAGTTCTTGGAAGAGTTCGCCACGGGCGACGAAATCCGTCTCACAGTTGACTTCCACCAGCACGCCCACACGGGCGCCGGTGTGGATATAACTTCCCACTGCGCCCTCGGCAGCGGTTCGGCCTGCCTTTTTCTCAGCGGTGGCAATGCCCTTCTGACGCAGCCATTCGGCAGCTTTAGTCATATCGCCATCGGACTCAGCAAGGGCCTTCTTGCAATCCATCATGCCGGCGCCGGTTTTATCGCGCAGGTCTTTGACGAGCTTGGCGCTGATCTCAGCCATGGTTAGAATGAAGTGAAAGGGCTAAAGACTAAGGGGAAAAAAGAATGACGCCGTAGGGAGCGACGGCGTCAAGTGGCGATCAAAGAATGAAAGACGAGCTTGGGCTCAGCCCTCTTCTTCTTGGCCCCGTTCCTGGGCGCCATGACGACCTTCATTGATGGCGTCGGCCAAACGACCCAGAACGAGCTGTACGGAGCGCACAGCATCGTCATTGCAGGGGATAGGTACGTCGCAGAGATCGGGATCGCAGTTGGTATCCAGCATCGATACCAAAGGAATATCGAGCTTGCGGCATTCGAGCACCGCATTGGTTTCGCGGCGTTGATCAACCAGCACAACGACATCGGGGAGACGACGCATCGACTTGAGACCCCCCAGATACTTCTGGAGCCGATCGAGTTCGCGGCGTAACACAGCGGCTTCCTTTTTGGGACGCATGGCAATCGCGCCTGAGGATTCCATCCTTTCGAGATCCTTGAGGCGATCGATGCGAGCCCGCATGGTGCTCCAGTTGGTGAGCATGCCGCCCAACCAGCGCTGGTTGACGTAGGCCGCGCCGCAGCGGGTGGCTTCCTGGGCAATCACCTCGGAGGCTTGCTTCTTGGTGCCCACAAACAGGAAACGCTTGCCACTACGGGAGGCGCTGCGGGTCCATTTATAGGCATTGTTCATGCAGACA
>Ga0114972_10000872_pt1 | contig 22731 bp, 24 predicted proteins | sample M_140807_EF_Meta_FD_87354 | JGI IMG/M metagenome (GOLD analysis project Ga0114972, IMG submission 87354) | Freshwater microbial communities from Lake Montjoie, Canada to study carbon cycling - M_140807_EF_MetaG | ecosystem: Environmental > Aquatic > Freshwater > Lake | place: Lake Montjoie...
CATGGTCGCGCACCAGGCGTCGAATTTCTCGCGCGGAGTGGCGTTGCCGGTGATGAGGCGCTCGGAGACGCCGTTGGTGCGGAGCGCGCGCCATTTGTAGTGATCGCCCCCGAGCCAGATCTCGGCGAGGTCGGCGAAGCGGTGGTTGCTGGCGATCTGCGCGGGCGGCAAGTGGCAGTGGTAATCGTAGATCGGTTCGTTTTTGGCGAACGTGTGGTAAAGCTCGCGGGCGGGGGCGTTGGAAAGCAGGAAGTCGTCGTGAATGAATGCAGCCATGGGGGAATCTAGGAGTTGTGGGTCAGGGACGTTCGCGGGGCGACTCAGGCTTTGGCAATATCGTTAAGCATCGCGGTGAGGTTGGTGTAGCCGGCGAGGCGAGTTTCGGCGGCGGTGCAGGTCGCGGCGGAGGCGAGCCCGGTGTTGCGCGCGAGGAACACGATGTAAGCGGCGATGTTTTTCGCGAAGTTGAGGCGACCCTCGTCGCTGATCGTGTAGAAGCGGGCGCGTTGGCGGTAGCCGGCAGGCGTGTGATCGCCGAGCGCGGCTTTCTCGGCGCGGCCGTCGGCGGCGAGCACGTGGAGGAAATTATATTCAAACCAGAACATATGTTCCGGGCTCGGTGTGAGCGCTTCGAGCGCGGTGCGCGTGGCGGCCGGACTGGCGAAGACGTCGGTGCCGTGGCCGGATTTCGCGAGGGCGTCGACGATGAAGACGCGGGCCATTTTCTGCTCGGTGGCGTCGGTGCTGTAAGCGCCGAGCAGCGCGAGCTCGAGGGTGAAGCGGTACCAATCGCGCCACAGCGCTTGGTCGGCGGAGTTTTTTGAAGCGAAAAGTCCGCGGCCCATTTCGTACGTGTAGCGGCCGCTGGTCTTGATCTCGAGTCGGCCGCCGGTGACGGCGCCCATGACTTGATAATTTTCGGCGGATTTGCCGGAGCCCGAGTGAAAACCGATGCTCGCGCCAAAGTTCGCGCAAACGGCCCATTGTTTTTCAATGAGCGTGCGAAGCGCGGCGTTATCCGGGTACGGCATGTTTTTCTGAAAACCAAACGCCGGAGCGACGAAGTGGATTTTCATCCCCAGGGCTTCGCAGAGCGCGAGCATGATGGCGGTCGTCTCGGGCGTGGTGAGGCCGGGCAATTCGTCGATCGAGAGTTCGCGCAGGTATGCGCGGCCGACCTCGGTCGTAAACGCTTGCGCGCGGGCCGCGGCGTATTTGCCGTCGCGGACTTTCATTTTTTGCAGCGACGGCCAGACGTAGGCGAGGAGCTTGGCGAAATCGGTTTCGTTGAGCGTGAGGCCGGCTTGGGCAACGCGGGCTTTGACCGTGGCGATGAGCGCGGCGGGAACGTGCGCGGCGCACCAAGCGGCGGCATCGTCGGCGACCTTCGTCTGCGCGAGCTCGGGTGAGAGATCGAACGTGATGTAGCTGGCCAGCACGCAGCCGGTGACGAGGGCGTCTTCGCGGCTATCAAATTTACCGCCGATGGGCTGGTGATCAGCGTTGAACGACCAGGCGATGCCGCGCGTGTGGAAACCGGTTTTGAGTTTTGAAAGCACGCAGCCGTGGCTCATGCCTTCGACGCTCTGGCCTTGGTGGCCTTCAGGGACGTTGGTGCCGATGAAAGGAAACGGCACGGTGTCGAGTTTACCGGCGAGCATCACGTCGGTGTCGTAAACGAGTTCGCGCGGAATGGAGTTTTGGTTGGCGGTGACACCGATGCCGAGCTGCGCCATCGCCCACTCCACCGCAGGCCAGTGCAACGTCGTGAACCGCGCACCGATGCCGAGCGTGCTGCGGCCGAGTTGCTCCGTGGCGCTGGGGAAAATCGTGGACTGCGGGTTGTGCGCTTGGATGAGGTTTTTCAACCGGAGGAGATTGGCGAAGGTCGCCGGGAAAATGGCCGCGCCGTCGGCGAGCGCCACGCCGTCGGCGAGCGTGTTAACCGGGGCCGCACCCGTACGGGCGTCGAGGCGCCACGCGCAATCGCCCGTCGCCGCATCTTCGAGCAACACCCACTGGCCGGCGGCCGTTTCAAAGCGGCTGTGCGGCCACGCATGGATCGGCTGCGCGGTTTGAATCGCGCTGCGCAACGCCGGCCAGTCCAGACAGAAATCGGGCGACACGCACGGGTTGGTCGCGATGCGCAGATTATTTTGCAGGAGGAACGTGTTGATAGCGGACATGAGAAGGTTGGCTGAGGTTAAAAGAGGAGCACGCTGCGAAAAACCATCGGGAGGCGGTTGGCGCGAGCGGTGAAAGAAAAAGCCCCGCAGATTTCCGCTGGGCTGACAATACTCGGATTCGTGTCCGCGGAGGTTGATCGCGACTTACCATTTGTCCGCCGTATCGCGGATCAACTGCTGCAAAATCGGGAAACGCAGTTCGCCGTAATTCATCGCGTAGCGCAGTTTGCCTTCACGAAAAACCCAAGTGGTCGGCAGCCATGTGACTGGCAGACCGAGAAACTGCGTCATGCGCTCTTCGTCCGTGCGCGCGGCGTTGGGATGGAGCAGGAGCTCGAAGTTGGATTGGGCGCCGACGCCGTTTTTGGTGAGAAGCTCGCGACCGATTTCGTTGTGCCAGCTCGTGATGAAGATGAATTTCACCTCGGCGTTGGTGTCGATGAAGGTGCTCCAGCCGTTCTTCGCGAGTTCGGCGCCGCAGTTCGAGCACCAGGGCGCCCAGAAATGCACGACGGTGATTCCGGGAGACTTGATCGCTACGGCGACGTGTTTTTCGATCGGCAGCAGTTCCGCCGCCCGACCTGAAAAAGCGAGAGCAGCCCAAACCAGCGCGTAAGAAAAAACTTTCATCGCACGACGGATACCCAACCGCCCGCAGAGTGCAATTACCCGTTGTGTCATTTTCGGGATTGCGCGCGCTCCCATGGACTCTGTGCTGAACCTCTTTTTCATGGATCTGCCCAACGCCGAACACGTGCTCCGCCTCACGCAGGAGCTGAACCTCAAAGTCCATCAAGTCGCCGCCACCGCGCAGCTCTTTAAAGAAGGCGCCACCGTACCCTTCATCGCCCGCTACCGTAAAGAAGCCACCGGCGAACTCGACGAGGTCCAGATCACCACGATCCGCGACCGCCTCGAACAAATGGCCCAAGTCGACGAGCGCCGCGCATCCATCCTCGCCTCGCTAAAGGAGCGTAATCTCCTCACGCCCGCCCTCGAAAAGGCCATCAACGCCGCCGATACGGTCACCACGCTCGAGGACATTTATTTGCCATTCCGCCCGAAAAAACGCACCCGCGCCACCATCGCTAAAGAAAAAGGCCTCGAGCCGCTCGCCGATCTACTTTTCGCCCAAGACGACGCCACCGATCCCCTCGCCGCCGCCCAAGTCTATGTCGGCCGCGAGTACACCGCCGACGACGGCAAAAACCTCAAGTCCACCATCGCCACCACTGACGAAGCCCTCGCCGGCGCCCGCGACATCATCGCCGAACGCGTCAGCGACGACAAAGACGCTCGCGCCCGCCTCCGCGTCATTTATCAGCGCGACGCCATCGTCTCCTCCAAAGTCCTCCTCGGCAAAGACACCAGTGCCGAAGCCGCCAAATTCAAAGACTACTTCGAGTGGAGCGAGCCTCTCGCCAAAGCCCCCTCGCACCGCGTCCTCGCGATGCGCCGCGGTGAAAAAGAAATGTTTCTCATGATGCGCGTGCAGTTGCCCGACGAAGCCACCGCGCCGGCCGAGGTCGAGCCGCTCTTCGCCAAAACCAAAAACGCCGCTTCCGCCCAAGTCCGCCTCGCCGTCCAAGACGCCTGCAAACGCCTCCTGTGTCCCGCGATGGAAACCGAGATGCGCCTCGAGTCCAAAAAACGCGCCGACGAAGCCGGCATCAAGGTCTTCGCCTCCAACCTCCGCGAACTCCTCCTCGCGGCCCCGCTCGGCCAACGCGCCGTCCTCGCCATCGACCCCGGCATCCGCACCGGCTGCAAAGTCGTTCTCCTCGATCGCCAGGGTAAACTCCTCCACAACGACGTCGTTTTCCCGGATCGCATGGAAGCCGACGCCAAGGAAAAGCTCCTCGGCTTCGTCACATTCTTCAAAGTCGAAGCTATCGCCATCGGCAACGGCACCGGCGGCCGCGAAACCGAATCCTTCGTCCGCACGCTCGGTCTGCCGGCCTCGATTCCGATCGTCATGGTCAACGAATCCGGCGCTTCCATCTACTCCGCCAGTGACGTCGCTCGCGAAGAATTCCCCGACCACGATCTCACCGTCCGCGGCGCCGTCTCCATCGGCCGCCGGCTCATGGACCCGCTCGCCGAGCTCGTGAAACTCGACCCGAAATCCATCGGCGTCGGCCAGTACCAACACGACGTCGACCAATCCGCCCTCAAACGTTCCCTCGACGACACCGTCGTCAGCTCCGTCAACGGCGTCGGCGTTGAGCTCAACACCGCCTCCAAACAACTCCTCAGCTACGTCTCCGGCCTCAACACCGCCACCGCCGCAGCCATCGTCGCCCACCGCAACGAAAACGGCCCCTTCAAATCCCGCGCCGAACTTAAATCCGTCCCGCGCCTCGGCCCCAAAGCCTTCGAACAAGCCGCCGGCTTCCTGCGCATCCGCGACGCCGCCCACCCGCTCGACGCCAGCGCCGTCCATCCCGAGCGCTACAGCGTCGTCGAAAAAATGGCCGCCGACCTCGGCGTCACCGTGCCCGACCTCGTCCGCGACGGCCTCATCCGCTCCAAAATCAAACTCGAATCCTACGTCACCTCCGACGTCGGCCTGCCCACCCTCACCGACATCGTCGCCGAACTCGCCAAACCCGGCCGCGACCCGCGCGAAAAGTTTGAAACCTTCGCCTTCGACGCGAGCGTCCACAAACCCGAAGACCTCAAGCCCGGCATGAAACTCCCCGGCATCGTGACCAACGTCACCGCCTTCGGCGCTTTCGTGGACATCGGCGTCCACCAAGACGGCCTCGTCCACGTCAGCCAACTCGCCGACAGCTTCGTCAAAGAACCCGCCGCCGTCGTAAAGCCCGGCCAGAAAGTCACCGTTACCGTCACCGAGGTCGACCTGCCGCGCCAACGCATCGCCCTCTCGATGCGCAGCAACCCGACCCTCGGCCCGAAAACTCTGAACAACAGCAGCCCCGGCGGCCCCCGCTCGCCCGGCTCCGGCCCGCGCCCCGGCGGCCACGCGGCCCCCGCCGCGCCCCGCGCCGCCGCCCCGGTCAATAACGACTGGTTCGCCGCCGCCCTGAACAAAAAACGCTGATCATTAGATAAGATACGCGTTAAATTCAGGGGAGCCTTTTGCCGCGATCAGGGGTCAGATGAGGGTGATGAAAAACCAAAAAATTCTCCCCACCCCCGAAATCTTGGCCGCCAAAGTTATCGTTCGCGGCATCCACCTCGACCTCACCCCTGCGCTCCGCGCTTACGCGGAAGGCGTCGCCGAGCGCCTCCTCCGCCACAACGAGCACCTCATCCGCGTCCGCCTCGACATCGAGCTCGATCACACGCGCGCCGTCGGCGACCAATTCATCGCCAAGGGCCATTTGGAAATCCGTGGCCCCGATCTGATCGCCAGCGTCGAAAGCGACGATGCTTACAAATCCCTGGATCTACTCGCCGACAAACTCGACGGCAGCCTCCGCCGCCTCCACGGGAAACACAAAAGCCACCGCCACGATGGCGCCATCGAGCCCGTCGAAGGCGTCGTGCTTTAAAACGGGCGCCACGCGCTGCTAGCCGACGCGCCGAGAGCTAGAGCTCAACGATAGGGCTGGTGCAATTCCACCGGCTTGCTCTTGGCGCGTAGGCGCAAGTTCAGCATCTCCACGCCGAAGGCGAAGGACATGGAGAAATAAATATAACCCTTCGGAATATGCTGACCGAGCGCCTCGCCCACGAGCGTCACGCCGATCAGAATCAGGAAACTCAAAGCCAACATTTTTAAGGTCGGGTGCCGGTTCACGAAATCACTGATCGCTCCCGCAAACGCCAACATCACGCCGAGCGCCACGACCACCGCTGTGATCATGATCCACAGCTGGCTCGCCATCCCGACCGCCGTGATCACCGAATCGAGCGAGAACACCACATCGAGCAATAGAATTTGTAAAATCGCTCCGCGAAACGAGGCGACTTTGCCGCCCGCCGTCGAATGTCCATCCACGCCTTCGAGTTTCTCGTGCACCTCGATCACGCTTTTGCCGATCAGGAAAAGCCCGCCGAGGAGTAAAATCAGGCTCTTGCCCGTGATCCCGACCTCAAGGATCGGCAGCACAAACAACACCTTCGTCAGGCTCATCAGCCACGAAATACTAAACAGCAGCAAAATGCGTGTCACCAGCGCCAGCATGAGCCCGAGCTGCCGCGCCTTGGCCTGCTGCTCCTTGGGCAACTTGCCCGCGAGGATCGAAATAAAGATCACGTTATCGATACCGAGCACGATCTCCAAGCCGGTGAGCGTGAGCAGCGAAATCCAAACCTGCGAATCGGTAAGCAATTCCATAATAGTGCGATTTCAGTACGCCCGCCCCAGTTCGGTCAATCCGACTTGGTCGAAATCGGCCCGCAGTGCCGAAAAATTTTACGCTCCCACCCACGCCAGCCCCAGCCGTAACCACAGCGGAATCGTCAATAACCCCAGCCCCGTCGTCCCGAGCACGATCTGCACCGCCGTAAGCGGCTGCCCGCCATAATGCCGCGCCACGATGATCGGCACCACCGCCGCCGGCATCGCCGCTTGCACCAGCAGTACGCGTTTCAACTCGACCGAAAGCGGCAACCACTTCGCCGCCGCCAAAATCAACAGCGGCAACAACCCCAGCCGCACCCCACACGCCCAAAGCGCGATCTTCGGCTGCACCAGCGCCCGCACATCGCCGAGGTAATTCGCCAAACTCACGCCCGTCATCAAAACCCCCAGGGGAATCGCGCACACCGCCAGCGAATGTACCAGATCAATTAAAATTTTCGGCAGATACGGCGCCGCTCCCGCGAGGTTCAAAATCAGCGCCACCACCAAGGTGATGACGATCGGGTTCACCAACTTCCGCCAGCCTTCGCGCAGCGACAGCCCGCTCAAGACCAACACACCCACCGTCCACAGCGCCGCCTCCACGCCGACATTATGCACGAGCAACACGCCGCGACTCTCCGGCCCCCAGATGCCCGCCATGATCGGCAACGGCAGATAACCATAATTCGCGATCCCCGCCGTCAACGCAAAGGTCCGCAACCCCGTCCCCGCCGTGAGTCCCGCCCAACGCCCGACGACGCGCGCCAACAAGATCCCACCCGCCGTCGCGACGAAGCCCATCAATGGCGGCAACACCACGTTGTTCGCCGCCTGCAACGCCGCGTTGCCCGTCACCGATTCAAAAATGAGACACGGGAAACACACGTTCACCACCAGCCGCAGCAAACTCGTCTCCGCCTCGCCCTCGATCCAATGCACCCGCCGCACCACGACCCCGATCGCGATCAACGCAAACACCGGGAGAATCAACTGCAGCAATTGCCAATAAGACATCATGAGAAAAGGCCGCCCATCACAAAACCCGAGCCCCCGCCCCGCAAGCGCCAAGCCTCCACCCGCGTTTTAGCCGCGCCACTTATTTTTTCCCGCCCGCCGCGTCATCGCCGCCCCACTGCCACCGCGGCGGCTCGCCCTTCCACCAGCACACCGCCACCAACACCGCCGACAGCGCCAGCGAGTATAAAACATAAAAAGGCGCGAACCGCTTCGAATGCTCGATCACCAAAGCCCCGCCCCCCAACAACACGAGGTAAGCCACCGTCACTACCCAGCCTTGCCAGCACGCCGGCAAGCCCCAGCCCCAGCCAAACGTCTTCGCCGGAAACCAATAGTTTTTCGGAGGTGTAGTCATGGATTTCAGCCCGACGAAACTCACTTCAAGTTGCGATCAATTTCATCGCGCCGCTGCCGATACTGCGCCGGCGTGATCTGGCCTTTTTTCAAGGCAGCTTCGTTTCGCCGCGTCATTTCGCTACTTACAATTTGGCTCACGCAGCCCGCCAAAACCAAACATCCCGTAAAACCGATCACGACGAAAACCAACTGCTTCTTAAATTGCTTCATGCAAATCGGCGAACACCGGGCTCTGTTTGTGATCAAAATCATTACGCTCCCTCAGCGCCTGCCATCGCCCGACCCGCCAGCCAGCCCGTCGTCCACGCGGCCTGAAAATTAAACCCGCCCGTCACGCCATCCACGTCCAACACTTCACCGGCGAAGTGCAGCCCCGGACACAAACGACTTTCCATCGTCCGAAAATCCACCTCACGCAACCGCACGCCGCCGCAGGTCACAAATTCATCTTTGTTCGTACTCTTGCCACTCACCGCAAACTCCGCCGCGCCTACCTGCGCCGCCAAGTTTGCGAGCGCCGCGTTGCCCACATTTGTCCACGGCGTCGTCGCGCCGATGCCCGCCGCCACCACCAGCCGCTCCCAAAAACGCTGCGGCACGCCCGCGATCGGACTCCACGTCGTTACCTGTTTTTTCAAATTTTTCTCCCGCGCCGCCGCGAGCTCTTTCACCAACGTGTCCCGCGTGTGGCCCGGCGAAAAATTCACCATCAACGTGAACTTATAATCCATCGTCGCCAGCTCCCGCGCGCCCCACGCCGAGAGCTTCAAAATCCCCGGCCCGCTCACGCCCCAATGCGTCACCAAGAGCGGCCCCTGCTCTTTCAATTTCGTCCCGCGCACGCTCGTCTCCACGCGCTCCACCGCCACGCCCGCGAGTCCTTCCAGCCGCGCATCGCGCGCGATGTTAAACGTAAACAACGACGGCACCGCCGGCTCCACCGCGTGACCCACGGCCTGCGCGATCACGAGCCCCGCCGAAGATTTGTTGCCACCGGTCGCGATCAGGACGCGATCCGCGCCGACCGCTTCGCCCGAGGTCAACTCCAGCGCAAAATCCTGCTCGCGCCGCGTCAGCGTACGCACGCCCGTGCCCGTCACGACGCGCACGCCCGCCGCCACGGCCGCGCGTTGCAGACACTCCACAATCGTCGCCGAATCATCCGTCACCGGAAACATCCGCCCGTCGGACTCCGTTTTGAGCGTCACGCCGCGCGCCGCAAACCACGCCACCGTATCGCGCGGCTGCCAGCGTGAAAACGCCCCGATCAATTCGCGCCCGCCGCGCGGATATTTCTGCACGAGCTCGCGCGGCTCGAAACACGCGTGCGTGACGTTGCAACGACCGCCGCCAGAAATTCTCACCTTGGCCAGCAAATGCGCCGTCGCCTCGTACAACGTCACCGCTCCGCCCGCGCCCGTCCCTGCGACCGCTCCGGCCTGCAACGCCTCCGCGGCCGCGATGGCCGCGAAAAATCCCGCTGCCCCGCCGCCCACGATTACGATGCGCTTGTGCTCCGCCATCCACGGACGCTGCGCCGCCGTACGCCACCCGCCGAGCCGAAAAACAAAAAACCGCCGCCGGCCCGAAGGCTGGCGACGGTCGAGCGCTGCAACGCGCTGCAAAACGGATTACTGCTGTTTCTTTTCGCCGCCCTTGCCGCCAGGGCCACCGGGGCCGCCACGGCCGCCGCCCATCGGAGGCATTTCGTCAAATTTCTTCATCTGTTCAGGCGTGAGCGTAGCGCGGATTTTTTCGCGCGTGGCCTTCATCATTTCCGGCATTTTTTCGCGACGCTCTTCCTGGGGGATCGCGGCCATCGCGGTGGCTTGTTCTTTGTAGATCGCCGTGATCTTGGTTTTTTGTTCAGCCGTGAGCGTGAGCGCTTCGCTGAGGCGTTCGACTTGCTGCTCAGGCGTCATGCGACCACGACCGCCACCCGGGCCGCCGGGGCCGCGTTTTTCGGCCGGAGGCGCTTCTTGCGCAATGCTGAGGACAGGAAGCGCCACAGCGCCCAAGGCGAGGACGGTGATGAGTTGGCGGAGGGAGGTTTTTTTCATAATAAACGAGTTTGGGTTAACGGGATTTTTTGTTTTTTAAACCGCGAGCACCGAGCACATCGGTCAGGAAAGATGACGTAGCCCCGTCGAGATAGTTACGCGCAAATCAGTCCACTGCGTTTCTTGGCAAAAAAAATCGCCGCGGGTTTCAACCGCGGCGATGCGCCGAACCTGAAAGGTGTGCGAGCGCCTCAGGTTTCGCCGCCAGCTTTCTTGCCCTTACGTCCGGGACGGCCTTCGGGTTTGATGGCATCGAATTCTTTTTGCTGCTCCGGCGTGAGGATCGCGCGAACCTGTTCGCGACCGGTTTTTAAAACGTCGGCCGTCTTCGTGCGATCGCCGCGCACCGCTTTGAGTTGCTCGGCCTCGGTCTTGCGGATGGCCGCGAGTTTTTCCTGCTGCTCGGCGGTGAGTTTCAGTTTTTCCGTGAGCATCTTATCGTGCTCTTCGGCGGCGGCTTTGGCGCGTTGACCGGCTTTGGCGGGTTTCTCAGCGGCTTGAGCGCAGGGCAAAGCGGCGGTGAGGCCGAGCGTGATCAGGGTCAGAAATAATTTGGCGGAGGTTTTCATGCGGATGGATTTTTTGAGGTTAAAATAATGACCGGGAAGGTCAGTTACCCGTGAGACGCCTCGCACTACGCCGAGTTACATCGGTCGCACTAAGCTTGCAAAAGCTGCCGTGCCGCGCAGCGTCCTCGCCCATGATTGAAGTCTCCGGCCTCACCAAGCGCTACGGCACTTTCACTGCGGTGCGCGACCTGTCGTTTACCGTGCAACCGGGTGAAGTCCTCGGCCTCGTCGGGCCCAATGGCGCGGGCAAAACGAGCACGCTGCGCAGTCTCGCCGGCATTATCCCGGCCAATGCCGGGCGGGTTCACATCGGCGGCGTCGATCTCGCCGCCGACCCCGTGGGCGCCAAACGTCAGCTGGCGTTTTTTCCCGACGAGCCGCGTCTCTTCGACTACCTCACGGTCCGCCAGCACCTCAATTTTGTCGCCCGCATCTACGGCGTCGCCGATCACGCCACGCTCGCGCAACCGCTTCTCGAGGAACTGGAGATTGCCGATAAAGCCGATCAACTGCCGGGCGAACTCTCGCGCGGCATGAAGCAGAAACTCGCGATCGCCTGTGGATTGTTGCACGGCCCGCGCGTGATGTTTTTCGACGAGCCGCTGACGGGGCTCGATCCGCTCGGCATCCGTCGCATGAAGGATTCCATTTTGTCCCGCGCGCGCGGCGGGGCGGCGATTGTGCTGAGTTCGCATTTGTTGCACCTGCTCGAAGAAGTGTGCTCGCACGTGCTCATTTTGAAAAAAGGCGAAAAAATCGCGCACGGCACGCTCGCCGAAATTTCCGCACAATTCGCCCAAGGTGAAACCGGCGTAAGCCTCGAAGAAATTTTCATCCGCGCCACCGGCGGTTCGGAAAAATAATCGTCACCGCCTCTGACTCCCATGCTCGGCGCTCTCCTTTACCTGCGGCTCACTTCGTTAAAAAACATCGTGCTCTCGCGCCTGCGGCGCCTGAAGCAGCCGAAATATTTTTTAGGCGCAGCCGTGGGTGTCGCGTATTTTTATTTCGCTTTTTTCCGCCGGTTCTCGAGCGGTTCGACCTCACTAGCAGGTTTACCCGCCAATCTGTCTGCCGGGCTCGCGCCCACCTATGATTTCACCGCCAAGCTCAGTGTTTTCGGCGCGCTCGTGCTGCTCGGGATCGTGCTGTTCACGTGGGCGCTGCCCAAAGAAAAACCCGGACTGCCTTTCTCGGAAGCCGAAGTCGCATTTCTTTTTCCGGCGCCCATTTCGCGGCGTCGGCTGATTCATTTTCGTCTACTAGGTGCGCAGATTCGCATTCTTTTCTCCGCGGTGATTTTCACGCTGCTTTCGCGCGGCTGGAGTTTTTTGGGCGGTGGGGCACTCACGCACGTGTTGGGCTGGTGGTTGATTTTGACGACGCTCAACCTGCATTTGACCGGCGCCGCCTTCGCGATCAATCGCCACATCGATAACGGGGCCAACCCAGCGGTTCGCCGCTGGCTCATCGTCGCTGGGGTCGCGCTCCTGCTCTTGGTTTCAACGCTCTCGATTGCAAAAGCAGCGCCACCGTTTCCCGAAGGCAACATCGGCCCCGCCGATTTCTTTAGCTGGCTCGCGCGCTGCTTGGATAGCGGTTTGCTGCATGGGCTGCTGATCCCGGGGAAACTCGTCATCGCGCCTTTTTTGGCGGCCAACTCCGCAGAGTTTTTTCGCACCGTCGGACCGGCCGCGCTGATTTTAATCGGTCACTATTTTTGGGTCGCGCGCCAAGAAACCTCGTTCGAGGAAGCCTCCATCGCTTACGCCGAAAAACGCGCCGCGCGCTTGGCGCGACTGCGCGACGGCACGTATCGGCTCGGGCAGGACAAAGCCAAAGCCCGCCGCGAGCCCTTTCGTCTCCACGTTCCCGGACGCGCGGAGTTGGCATTTCTCTGGAAAAACTTATTAGGCACGCTGCCTTATTTTCACGCCCGCGTGTGGCTGGGCTGCGCGCTACTCACGTGCGTCGCGGTGCCGTGGATTGTGCGAGGCGAACATCAAAAAATCGGGGCGAACATCATCATTACGTTCACCGCGATTTTTTCCGCGTACACCCTGTTGCTCGGGCCTCAACTCGCCCGCCAAGATCTCCGCAGTGATTTGCCCCATGCGGATATTTTGAAAACTTACCCGCTCGCCGGTTGGCAGATCATCCTCGGAGAAATCCTCACCCCCGTCGCCATTCTCACTGGCCTGCTCTGGCTCAACCTCCTCGCTCTAGTCCTAGCGCTAGCCCCGACGGCCGATAAGATCACCTGGCTCACCCCTGGTTTCCGCCTCACCGCGAGCCTCTGCATCGCCGCCGTCATTCCCGTACTCTGCGCGCTGCAGCTTCTTATCCCCAACGCCGCCGCGCTGCTTTTTCCGGCCTGGTTTCAAGCCACTCGCCAACGCAGCGGCGGCATCGACGTCATGGGGCAACGCCTCATCTTTGTCTTTGGTCAATTTCTCGTCATTCTCCTTTCCCTTTTCCCTGCCGTTCTGGGTGCCGCCCTCGTAATCTTCGCGTCGCAATGGCTCATCGGCGCCTCCGCCGCCGTCGTTCTCGGCACTCTTGTGGCCTTAACCATTCTTGGCGCCGAAGTTGCCTGCGGCTTGTGGTGGCTCGGAGAACGTTTCGAAAAATTCGACCTCGCCACCGAGCTCCGCCCTTAAAAGGCAAAGCCCTCCTCGCGCCACCGTGACCCAGGATCAACTCACCGCCTTCGCCGCCGAAACGGTCACCGCCACCCAGCGGGCCCTCCCGGCCGCCTTGCGCCCTTTAGCCTGCGCCGTACCGGTTCATTACGAAACCGTGCCCGATGCCGACACTCTAGCCGAAGGCTTCCCTGACGACATCCTCGGCCTCTTCTCCGGCGACCCCCACGACAGTTCCTTCAATCACGACCAACCGCAACCGCCCCAAATCATCCTCTACTTGGAGAACCTCTGGGACTACGCCGAGGCAGACCGCCGCATCTTCCGCGACGAAGTCCGCCTCACTTACCTGCACGAGCTCGGTCACTACTTCGGCTGGGATGAGGACGAACTTGCGGCCCGCGGCCTCGATTAACCCCCTGAGGCACCCCTGCCACTCCGCGCTTTCCAATTCCACCATATCATGCTTATCTCCCGCACCATGCAGTCTCCGTTTATCTTTGTTCAAAAACTCCTCCCCTTGGTCATCGCCGCGTGCTGCGTGCTCGCGCCCACGCACGCCCTCGCCAAAACCGACCGCGCCGAACTCGTGACCCGCGTCGAATCCTGCGAAGCCATCCTCCAAGATTTTCAACGCGACCCGCGCACCGCGATCCCCGCCCGCGTCCTCGCCAAAGCCAAGGGCCTCATCATCGTTAACCAGTTCAAGGCCGGCCTCATTTTCGGCGTCAAAGCCGGTTACGGCGTCATCATGGTGAAACAATCCACCGGCCGCTGGAGCCTCCCCGTCCTCATCAACGCCGGCGAGACCAGCATCGGCCTCCAACTCGGCGCCAGCGACGTCGAGACCATCCACGTCCTCACCGACGACCAAACCGCCCGCCTCCTCTTCCGCCAACGCTTCCGTCTCGGCGTCGACGCTAAAGCCGTCATCGGCCCCAAAGCCGCCGAAGCCAACAATCCCGATTACAAGATCATCGACGCGCCGATTTTGACCTACACTAAAAACGCTGGCGTGTTCGCCGGAGCGACCGTCAAAGCCGGCTACCTCACCCGCAGCGACGACGACAACGCCGCGCTCTACAACACCCTCTACACCATGCCCGAACTGCTTTACAGCAACTGGGTCAAAGCCCCCGCCGAAGTCCAACCGCTCATGGACCTCGTCCAAAGCATCGCACCCTGATCGCACCGCACTCCCATTTTGGGCGGGCCCGCAAAGCCCGCCCTTTTTTGTGCCCCCCGCCACCCTCTCACTTAAAATTTTATGAACTCCCTCATCACCGGCTTTCACCACGTCTGCATTAAAACCCGCGACTGGGACCGTACTCTCGCCTTTTACGTCACCGCCCTCGGCTTCACCGAAAAAATCACCTGGCGCACGGCGCCCAACCGCGCCGCCATGTTCGACACCGGCGACGGCAACTACCTCGAAGTCTTCGAAGACCTCGCCTACACCCCCGCGCCCAACGGCGCCGTCATCCACTTCGCCCTGCGCACCGCGCACCTCGATCAAGTCGCCGACCGCGTCCGCGCCACCGGCGCCAAGATCACCACCGAGCCCAAAGACGTCACCATCGCCACCACCAACGCTCACGCGCCCGTCCCGATCCGCATCTTTTTCTGCGAAGGCCCCAACGGCGAAGTCATCGAGTTTTTCCAAAACACGCTGACGTAAAATAAATCCCGCGCGCCGCCCCACGCAACTCGCCCAACGCGTTAAACGCGCTCCGCCCGCAGCGCCGCCACCAAGGCCGCCAACGCCGCCTCCGCCACCCGCGACTGCACCTCGACGCGAGTACAACCGGGCAAATCCACCCGCCCGGTCATCACGGAAAATTCTCCGCGCGCATCGCGTATCGCCACCGCCCACCACGCCATCGGCGCGAGTACGCCGCGCTCCGGCGCAGCCTCCGCATAACCGGTCGTCGCCACGCCCACCTCCGCTCCGAAACGCTCACTCACCCCGCGCGCCATCTGCGCCGCGATCTCCGCCGACACGCAATTCACCGCGACCGCCGCGGCGGGATCCACCCCGAGCCACGCCACTTTTTGCTCCAAGGTATACGCCGTCACGCCGCCGAGAAAATACGCCGAAGCCCCGGCAACACTCGCGACGCGCGCCTGCACGTGGCCCGCCGTGAGGCTCTCCGCCACCGCCAACGTCCGCCGTGGCGCACGCAACATCAGCGCCTTGAGCTCCACCGCTGCGGTTACCACGACGCTCCTTTCACCCAAAATTTTCGACAACCGAAGGCAGCTCTTCGGTTTGTTTTGAGAATGAAAAATTTCATGGTCTCCCAGAGTTCAACACCCCGCCCGCACTCGCGCAGCACAAAAGCACGCGTTCATCGTTGCGCCGTCGCTCAAAACTTCACCTCGAGCCCGACCGGACAATGATCGCTGCCCAACACCTGCGGCTCGATCCAAGCCCGTTGCAACGCCGGCCGTAGCGCCGCACTCGCCATGAAGTAATCGATGCGCCAACCGACGTTATTCGCCCGCGCCCCCGCGCGATACGTCCACCAGCTGTAATGCCCCGGCCCTTTTTCAAACTCGCGGAACGTATCGATAAAACCCGCGCCCAGAAAATCCCGGAAACCCGCACGTTCCTCATCCGAAAACCCCGGGCTGCCCACATTTTCCTTGGGCCGCGCGAGGTCGATTTCCTCGTGCGCCACGTTGAGATCACCGCAAAACAAAACCGGTTTTTTCTGCTCCAATTTTTTCACGTAGGCGAGCAACGCGCGGTCCCATTCCTGACGAAAACCGATGCGCGCCAATTCCGGCTGCGCATTGGGCACGTACAAACCGATCACGTAGCACTCCGGAAATTCCGCCGTGATCGCGCGTCCCTCTGCATCATGCGCCGGCGAGCCCAATCCGAGCGTGACCGACATCGGCTTACGCCGCGAAAAGAGCGCGGTCCCGCTGTAACCTTTTTTCTGCGCGGCGTTCCACGTCAGGTCATAGCCGGCGGGCCACACCACATGCTGCACATCGCCCGGCAACGCCTTCACTTCCTGCAAGCAGATCACGTCGGCTTGAGCTGTGTTCATCCAATCGAGCAAACCCTTGCCGAGCGCCGCCCGCACGCCGTTTACGTTCCACGAAAGAAGTTTCATCCGCGCCGTTCAACGCGACCCCTCGCCCCCCGGCAAACCGATTCGCTCCCCCCGCCCCCACCCTCTCCCTCACCCCGTCCTCGACTCCGGTTAAACCTTCCTAAAATTATGACATCAATTTTAGCCAACATGAACCCAATCTCCTGCGATAAAAACTAAGTGTCACCTAATAGGTGACACTTAGTTGACGACGTTTTCGCCTCGGTCTTTCTGGTTTATTTTTTGAGGCGCGAAAAGCGGGATGGGTTGATGACGCACCGCTCCCTTGCTTACCGACGCGGGTTGCGTCTTACCTTTTCAAATATTCTTCCTTCGCCCTTTCACCAAGATGTCCGCCTTTCCTCATCTGCCCCTCGGTCAAGCCATCCCGCCCAGCCCGCACGCGGTCTCTTGCAGCTTGCCCACGATGCGCTCCGTCCGCGGTTACGAGGAAAAAGACCCCACTATCACCAGCCAACTTGCTAACGGCTACCCGCGCTTCGTCGTGCATCCGTTCGCCCGTCAACTCGCCGCACACCTGGTCGCCACTAATCCCGCTCTAACCGGCCACACGCTCTGGCTCACGTCGTCTCTCGCTATCGCCGAAAATCTCGTGGCGCACCTGGCCCATCCGAGCGTGCAACTGTTCATCGATACGCACGGTCTGCACGGCGTCGCTCATCCGGCGGGCGCGACGCCACTCGCCGCGCTCGCCAAAACCTACCTACAAAACCTCGGGGGCTTCATCTCGTCGCGCGAAGCCGAGGATCACCTTGTGCGCCTCGAGTTGCGGCCGGCGATTTATCCCGAAGCCACGTTCACCGGCGATGCGCCCGCTGAGATTCGCCGCCACCTCGCCCGCGCGCTCAACGCCGGCCACGCCGCCTCGACCTCACCCGTCACCGACGCCGATCTTTTTCTCACCAACTGCGGCATGAGCGCCATTTACGCGGCCTTCCGCGCCGTCGCCGATTTGCAGGCCACGCGCGGCCGCACGATTTGGCTCCAACTCGGTTGGTTCTACCTCGATACGATCGCGATTCTCAAAAAATTTACCGCTGGTCCCGGCGACTACGTTTACATCCGCGATATTTTTGACCTCGAAGCGCTCGAGCGCATCTTCGCTGCGCACGGCCAACGCATCGCGGGCGTCGTCGCCGAAGTGCCCACCAATCCGCTCCTTCAAACGCCCGATATTCCCGCCATCTCCGCGCTCTGTCGCAGCCATGGCGCCGCACTCCTCATCGACGCTTCCACGGCCTCGCTCTACAACCTCGACGTGCTGCCTCACGCCGACGTAGCGCTCGCCAGCCTCACCAAATACACGGGCAGCGCGGGCGACCTCACCGCGGGCTTGATCGCCGTCAATCCCGCCCGCCCCGACGCCACCGAGCTTCGCCGTCGACTCGCCCCCGCGCTCGAGCCGCTCTACCGCCGCGACGCCGCGCGCCTCGCGCACGAAATCGCCGCCACTGAATCGGTCCTCGCAAAAATCCACGCGAGCACGCCCCGCGTCGTCGCGTTTCTCGAAAGTCATCCCGCCGTCAAAGACGTTTTCTGGGCACGCCACGCCACCAGCCGCGCGAATTTCGAAAAACTCGCCCGCTCGCCCGAAGCCACCGGCGGCATGATCACTTTCACGCTTCGCGCGCCCGGCGCTTTGGAAAAATTCTACGATCGGCTACGCCTGCCCAAAGGCCCGAGCTTTGGCATGACGACGACCCTCATCTGTCCGTTCATGTACCTCGCGCACTACGACCTCGTGACGACGCCCGCCGGCCTCGCCGAATTAGCCGCGAGCAAACTCGATCCCGATCTCCTCCGCCTCTGCATCGGTTGCGAAGCCGTCGAGGACATCATCGCCGCACTCGCCGAAGCGTTGGCTTAAAATCAACTCCGTACGATCTCGCGCCGAAGTACCGTGGCCACGCCGCTCGCCTCCTGCACGCTCGCGATCAAAGCCGTACCCAACGCTCCGCGCAGCGCCGTCGTCGGCTGGCTCGGCGAAGCGTTAAAAGTCAAAGTCCACGCCCCTGCGCTCGAAGGCCGCGCCAACGACGCGCTCTGCGAATTTCTCGCCGACGCCCTCGCCCTCCCCCGCCGCGCCGTGACCGTTCTGCAAGGCGACAAATCCCGCCAAAAAGTCCTCCACGTTGCCGGTCTCACGCTCGCCGAAGTCCGCGTCAAATTAGGCGTGTGATCGCGTCAGGCGCGCGAAGCGCCAACCCAGAAAAATCGCCGCGAAACCCAAGCCCGCGGCCAGCGCCGACCAAATCCCCACGGCGCCAAATCTCCCGTGCACGCCGAGGAAAAAGCCACCCGGAATCGCCACGCCCCAATACGCCACGAACGTAATGATCGCGGGCAACTTTACATCCTGCAGCCCACGCAACAGCGCCGCGCTGATCACCTGAGCGCCATCGACGATTTGAAACAGCGCCGCCACGACGAGCAACTGTGCCGCCAACGCCACCACGCTCGCGTCGTCCACAAACCAGCCCGCCACCGTGCGACCCGCCACGAGATAAATCACCATAAACACCGCCGCGATCATGACGCCCAAGCCCAACGCGCTAAACCCGATCGGTCGCAACCGCGCCGGTTCGTTCGCGCCCACCGCCGCGCTCACGCGCATGCCGGCGGCCATCGAAAGCCCGAGCGTCACCATGAACGTCGTGCCCGCACACGTGAACGCGATCTGATGCGCCGCCAACGCCGAAGCGCCCAGCCAGCCCATCATAATCGCCGCCGCCGCAAACGCGCCACTTTCAAAAGATAAAATCCCCGACGTCGGCAACCCGAGTTGCAGCATTTCTTTTAACCGCGTCGTCGAGAGCGGCGCCCACCACTGCTTCGGCCACGCCGCGCGCGCCGCCGGATCTCGCCGCATCCACTCGAAAATCACCCACGCTCCGAGCGTCCGCGAAATCAACGTCGAGATGCCCGCGCCCGTCAGCCCCAACGCCGGCGCGCCGAGATTTCCGTAAATAAAAATCCAATTCAAAAAAATGTTCAGCCCGACGCCGCCGAGCATGATGAACATGGGCGCCCAGGGCCGGCCCATCGCCTCCGCGAATTGTCGCAACGCCAGATACACCAACACCGGCGTGATCGACGCGCCGATCAGCCAGAAAAATGGATTCACCTCCGCCAACACTTCCGGCGGTTGCTGGAACCAGTGCAACTGCCAGCCGAGCGCCATCATCGCCAACGTCTCGAGCACGCCGAAACCAAATGCCAGCGCCAACCCATGCCGCAAATATTCCCCGCAATCTTGCAACCGCGCCGCGCCGCGCGCACGCGCCACAAACACCGCCACCGGAATCATCAGCCCGATCCCGATCACGTAAAAAACGCCAAACACATTGCCGCCAAACGAAGACGCCGCCAAGGGCACCGTGCCCGTCTGGCCGATCATCACGCTATCGGTGATGCCCATGAGCATCTGGCTGACTTGGCCGACGATGATTGGCACCGCCAGCGCGAGGGTCGGCCGAACTTCGGCCAAAAAAGATGAGAAGCGGCGCATGGAAAAGACGCGGACTGTTTCGTGCCGCGCCGCTCCGTGCAATCCGCTTCTCGTAACCGATCACGCAAAGCGCCGTGGATTTCCCGCGGCGCCGAGTCTTACTTCGCGTTGAGGAGCATATCTTCCATCAACGCGAGCGCCGTGGCTTCGGTGATGTCGGCCGCACTAAATTTTTTCGCGGCCTGCGCCGCACCCGCTCCGAGCACGTCGCTCGCCGAGGCTTGGCCCAAAATCGCGGCGTCTTTCAGGCGGATGGCTGTCATCTGAATATCGGGCACGGCGACCGTGGTGTCGCCGGAAACTTCGGCGGCGATCAACGTGCGGGTGGAAATGAGCACTTCGATCGCGATGTCGGCGGACTGCGCGAGCGCGTCGCGTTCCTTGGTCGCTTGATCACCGAGCAAACGAGCGCCGGGTTGCGCGCTGAGCATCACGCCGGCGATGCGTTGATCGGAAAGTTTGGCGCCGCCGCTGCGGAACGCGCGGCCGACGAGGCGCTCGATGTCGCGCACGGTTTGTTGATCGGCAAGCGTGGGCGCGGGCGTGGATGCGTCCTTCGTGGCGTAGGTCGAAGTGCCTTTGGTTTTGGTCGAAGTCGTTTTGCCGTCGGTGGATTTCTCGGTATAGGATTCGGTGCGGCCGGTGAGTTTGAGACCAGCGGCATCGACGAGCGAACGGTTCACGTAGATGACAAGGCGCGGGGCGCTTGCGGTGCCATAAGCGGCGCGGAATTTATCGACCACAGCCTGCGCGGCGGCAGGCGCGATGAGCGGGGTGGCGTTGGCGCCGTAGAGACGTTGTTCCGCGGGCGCGGCCGGTTGGGCGGCGGCCGCGGGCCAGGCTTGTGTGACGGGAACCGGCGGCTGGGTGGCGGGCGCGGTAGCTTGCGCGAGTGCGACGACACTAAGTGCGGGCAAAACGAGAGGAAGGAAAAGTGCTTTCATGGCGGGGACGGCGCGGTTCAACGGGCTTGGCGGACGCGGATGGTGTATTTTTTCGCGAGGGTGTTCATCGCGGTGAAGCGGACGGCCTCGGTGGAATTCTCGGCGAGGATGAGCGTCTGGAACGGCGTCTCGTCGCCGGTGCTGAAGCCTTGGTCGTCTTTGAAGACGGCGTTGATCTGTACTTCGATGCGGCGGGCTTCGCGGTTTTTCACGTTGGCGACGACTTCGAGGCGGCCGTCGGCGAGCGTGCGTTCTTGGAGGCCGGTGCAGGTGACGGAGACTTGCGTGGGTTTATCGAGGAGGACGAATTTTTCGGTATTCTCGACGGTGTAACGGGTGGTGTCCTGCGGCGTGAAGGGGCCGGGCGTGGCGCAACCGGCGAGCAACACGAGGCCGGCGGTGGCGGCGAGGAGGAGGGAGGTTTTGATGTTCATAACGGTAAGGGTTGGTGGTGGTGTGAACGTGTGACTCGTGATCAGCGTTTAAGTTCGCTCAAAAATATCACGGTGTCGCGATCGACGGGATCGACGTGGAGGGTGAGGGTTTGGGTGAGTCCGCGCAGGGTCTGGCCGGTAGCGTCTTGGAACTCGAGCGTGGCGGGATAATCGCCGGGGGCGAGGCGGAGCGCGGCAAAGCTAAGGCGTTGCGGGAGGTTGTCCCACATGCGGATATCGGCGCGCGGGGTGGTCGCGGCGGAGGCGATTTTACCGATGAGGCCGATGGCGCCGAGGGCCACGGCGGCGCGGTCGCCGTCGCGGCTGCCGTTGTTGGCGGCGATCATGGCGCCGATGAGGGCGACGTCGCCGACGGTGTTGGTGGTGCGCTTAAACACGGCTTTGCCGCCGAGAATGTAATCCATCACGCGGCCGCCGCGCGTGGTGGCTTGGAAGTTGAGATCGTCGTAGGCCGGGAGGTTTACCGTCTGGCCGTTGACGTTGAGCGTGGCGGCGTGAGCGGCGGAATTTTTGGCGAAGAATTTGAGTTGTTCGCTGTATTCGCCGCCGCCGTATTTGCGCGGGCCGGCACCGTATTCGGCGAAAATGAGAACGTTGGCGGCAGGATCGTAGGCGGGGAGTTTTAGGTTTTTGGCGTTGGCTTGAGCGCGGGCGAAGGCGTCGGAGCCATCGGCGGCGAGTTTGGCGGAGACGAAGCCGTCGAGATAATCGAGCAGGACGTAATCGCTTTTGTACTCGGCGGTCTCGGCGTCGCTGTCGATGAGTTGGCCGGAGCGGTAACAGGCGCGGGCGTTGTCGGGTTGGCCGTCGCGCCAGTAAAGCAGGCCGCGATAATAGTAGGCCATGACGCGTTCGTAGGGCTCGCCGATAAACGTCTTGGTGCTTTCGGCGGCAAACAGGCTGCGGGCTTTTTTCGCGTCGGCGTCGTTGGCCAAAATGCCGCCGATCAAGGGCAGCGCGGTGTCGAGGTGGAGCTTGGCTTCGTCGGGCTGGCCGGCGCGGAGGGCGCTGGCGGCGATGCGGTAATCCCAGAGCACGCGGTCTTGCACGGGGGCGGCGGCGCGGCGGGTGTTGCCGTCGATGATCGGGTCGCCAGTGAGTCGAGGCTGCGGGCGCTCAGGCACCGTGGCGCAACCGCTGAGACCGAATAAAGCCAAGACCAACGCCGCACCAAGAATGCGAGAAGGGGAAAGAAAATTAAGGCGATTTACCATCGAACAAGAAGCAGATGAAAACGGCGGGCGCGGCGCAAGGCCGACACCCGCCGTTTTGATTTAAAGACGATGCGGGACGAGCGGAGCTCAGCGGTAAGCGGCGTCTTTGAGGCCCTGTTTCTTGATCTCGGCGGAGCTTTCCCAGATGATCTCGCTGGTGCGGGCGTCGGTGAGACGGAAACTGTAGAGGATGTAATCGCTGGTGCCCTTCGAGGTCTTGGTGGTCAGACCTTGGAGTTTGCCGGTGAGGAAATAATCAGCGCCGCGGAATTCGACGACGGAAGGATCGGCGCTCGCGGTGACTTGGCCGTTGCGCTTGAGGTCGCGCTCACGCTCGAG
>Ga0114972_10000873_pt1 | contig 22723 bp, 19 predicted proteins | sample M_140807_EF_Meta_FD_87354 | JGI IMG/M metagenome (GOLD analysis project Ga0114972, IMG submission 87354) | Freshwater microbial communities from Lake Montjoie, Canada to study carbon cycling - M_140807_EF_MetaG | ecosystem: Environmental > Aquatic > Freshwater > Lake | place: Lake Montjoie...
GCCGGGCGACGTAAAAGTCGCTGATACAGCGTGACCCCCCGAGCGTCGGGAACGGAGCCCGTACCGCGGATAAGCGCTTCGACTGAAAGCCGATCCGACGCGCGCCACGACAAGAGACTGGAGGTCAACGACGTGCTCGAAAAAAACTTAGCCAGGGGCAAAAAAACCGCGCCCGGGATGCCCTCGAAGGGCAGCAACGCCCCGTTGATACAGAAAATACTTTGCGGGGCAAATCCCTGATCCGTCACCATCCGAATCAGCACCACTGCGCCCGCCGAATTGCCAACGGCCAGTGTCGGTTGAGCGCCCAGGGTGTCAAGCAAGGCGCTGACGGCTTGCGCCATTCCGTGTGGCGACATTTGGGCCGCCAGACGATTCGACGCGGGTGTCTGGGTAAAGCCATGCCCGGGCAAATCCGGCGCGATGACATCAAAGTGAGGCGTCAACAGGGGGAACAAACCGCGCCACGAATGGGATGCAGAGCCAGTGCCATGCAACAAGAGAATCGTCGGTCCGCGACCCGCCCGTTGGACATGCCACCGCAACCCATCGGCATCGACGAACCGGCTGTGCTCGCGATTGGGCCAGTCGATCCCGTCAATGTCCCACTGGGGCGCGTCGCTCATACCCTCACCTGTGGATGGACATCGGCATGGGTATGGCCATGACGATGACGCCCCGCCCCCAGACTCCCAGAGACGCTGGCCTTGACCGCGCTCGAAAGCACCGAAGAATCTGCATAAGGGAGCGGCAAAAAACGCGCGCCCATGGCCAGTGCCAGCGCCTGCGCTGCCGGATGACTGCGCGGGGAGGTGTCGACCAATAAGGCGGCATACCCCTCCGCCCGCCAATGCTGAGCGGCGAGCAGCGCATCGGCTTCAGCGCGAGGGCGACCCGGCTGACGATCCCGGCCAATATTGGCCCGACCATCCGTCAATACCACCAGGAGCGGCGAATCACCTTGACGGCGAACCGTATCGGCGACTGCGCCGCCCACGTCCAATCCAGCGGCCAGGGGAGTCCCACCGCCGCCCGGAAGCCCCGCCAATGAGCGCCGCGCACGAACCAGCGAACGGGTTGGCGGCAGCACCAGTTCCGCATTTTGGCCATGAAAAGCCACCAGCGCGACCCGATCGCGACGCACGTAACACTCGGCGAGAAGCAGTTCAACGGCACCCTTGGCCTCTGCCAGCCGATTAAGCGCCGCAGAACCCGACGCATCAACCACAAAAATCGTGGTCGTCGTAGCGCGTTGCACCCTCCGCACGACCCGGAAATCATCGGTGCGAACCTCGACTCGCGTGGGACTGCCGTCGCGCCGACGCATTCGCTGCCATGGCACAGCCGCACGCAGGGTCGCGACCAGATCCAGACGCGGACCGCGGCGGGGGTCCCCACGAACCGTTCCATTGGGCCTCCCTCGACGCGGATCGGTCCGCACGGCTCCGACCCGACCCGAGCGCTGCTGCGCAGAAGCCCCACTTCGGGTTTTTCGCGGATCGGTGGCCTGCGCCAAGAGACCCGGCGGCAGTGCGGAGCGAACCGCCTCAAGCACCACTTCAGCCAACGGCTTACCGTCGTCAATCGAATCAGGGGCCTGGTCGGGATCACTCAGGTCGGGTTGACCTGGATCCGAGGGTGACGGCGGGGAAGCGGCCTCAAATGATTCTGCCGACGCGGATGATTCTGGCGGCTCTGTTGGCTCTGAAGATTGGGATGCTTCTTGAGGCTCAGATGATTCTGAAGATTGCGGCGACTCAGCAGGCGGTGGTATTCGTGTCGCCCGGGGGCCCAAAATTAGCCGCGCCGCAAGAGCCACATCGTCCTCCGCCACTTCCGATCGGCCTTCGAGCGCAGCGGCGACGCGGGCTGCTCTCACGGCAGCGATGACTGGACGCGGCGAATCGACCCCAATCGCATCAGCAACGCGACACAAGGCCTCGATGGCATCCGAAGCATCCGCATCAAACGCTTGCGCCTCGAAGCTCGCTTGTGCTGCGCGCGCTTCGGCGACCGCTGATACGTCCCAGGGGCCTGGATCGAGATGACGGGGAGAAATTCCCTCAAGGTCAATCCATAGAGCGAGTCGATCCATCAACACGATTGGCGGCCGGTCTTCGGTCTCAAGCCCTTCGTCCAGCGCGATCACCGCGATTCGCGCGGGCCAACAGGAGGCAATCCCCTCGCGCTCCACGCGGACCTCACCCGCATCGAGTACGGCGGCCAATCGACCGGCGGTGCCGGCACCCATGCGCTCGGCCATCGGCACAATCACAACGCCACCATCCGCTTCGGCCAACAATCCCCGCTCGGCCACGGGGCGCCCAGCGTGCAGGGTTGCGGTCAAATCCAACCCACCCAACAAGCGGGAATCAGGGACCTGCGGAGGAATCCGTCGAATCGGGGTTCCGGGCCCCAGCAGTTTCGTTAGGGCTTCGAGCCACGCGTCACGTACCGGGCCGGGTGCAGCACGAACCACCACACCACCCAATCTGGATGGGTTGACCGCGAACAACGCGGCGGCGCCAAGGGCCTGCTGCCAGCGGGGATCGATCAAGCAAACACCTCACTCATCGCGCGTTCGACGCGAATATCGGAGCCCGATTCGTCGAGTGGATTGCGCCTAAGGCGATGGCGTAATGCGGAGACGGCGATACGCTGCAGATGCGAATCCGTCACTTGACTGGCGCCTTCGAAAGCGGCCAGTGCGCGCGCTGTGCGCAACAAAGTCAGTTCGCCGCGGAGCCCGTCGGTGCCGAGCGCAATGCAAAGCCTGGCACCTTGTTCGAGCGCGGAATCGGGCACCTGAACGGATTCCAGCTGATTGCGACCCGCATCAATTTGCCGCCGCACTTTTGCATCGGTCTTTCGCCACTGCTCGACAAAACCGGCGGGATCGCGCTCAAACGCATCGCGCCGCCGAACCACCTCAACCCGAGACTTGAGTTCAGTGGGGGTGCGAACTTCGACCGACAAACCGAACCGGTCGAGTAGTTGGGGGCGCAGTTCGCCCTCTTCGGGATTGCCGCTCCCGATCAAAACAAACCGGGCGGGGTGGCGCACGCTGATCCCCTCGCGCTCGACCACATTTTCGCCCGACGCGGCCACATCCAGAAGTACGTCGACCAGGTGATCTTCAAGCAGATTGACTTCATCAATATAAAGAAAACCACGATTTGCCCGGCCCAATAAACCTGGCTCAAAGGCCTTTTCGCCCTTGGTGAGCGCCCGCTCCAAATCGAGCGCACCGACGACACGGTCTTCTGTCGCGCCAAGGGGCAAGTCGACCACCGGGACCGGGACCTTGGCGCTCTTCAGCGGGGTATTGCCAGCAGCACGCTGAGCGCGGCATTGCTCGCACGGGTTCGAGGTCTTGGGGTCGCAGCCATATGGGCATCCCACAACTGCACTCATGGGTGGCAACAACGCAGCGAGTGCGCGTACTGCGGTTGATTTGCCCGTCCCTCGGTCACCGAGCACGAGCACTCCACCAATTCGCGGATCAACTGCGCAGAGCAGCAGGGCCCGCTTCATTTCATCCTGACCAACAATCGCAGTAAATGGAAAGACCAAAGACATAAGCGTTAATTCGATTCGATGTCGACGTGGACAATTCGCGCGGGTGCAAGCCCTACTGAGAGCAAGAACAAGGCAGCTTCCACAACAAAAACGATGCCGTACGCGGTGATCGGCGAGCCCACCAGCCAACGAGTCAAGTCGACCGCCACCGTGCCCAGAAAACCGCCACCGCCGAAGGCAATTGCTTGCGCGGCCCCCCAAAGGCCCATGCGAACCCCTTCGCGGGCGGGCGTTCCATCACTGGCCTGGCTCATCATTGATCCAATCGCTGCCACTGCAAACATGCCGTTAGCAAAACCAAGAGAAAAAACTGTCGGTTTGAGCGGCCAATCGGGCCCCACCCAACCGCCGAACGCAAGCGCCAGCAAGGCACACGCAGACAGCAGACAACCCGCAATCGTCCATCCGCGCAAGGAACCCCATCGAGGCCCGCCGACCGCTGTCCCCAAACAGGCGACGAGCACCATGCCCAGCAAGACGCCCGAGTTTTGAACGCCCGAGAGTTGCGTGGTCTGACCGGGGGTCAACCCGTAAACCAACCCGGCGAAAGGCTCGAGGATGAGATCTTGCGCGCTGTACGCAAGCATCGACATAAAGACGAACAGCGTGAAGCGCCGCGCCTGCGGCTCGCTCCAGACCTCACTCAGTGCGGCTCGGAACGAGGGCTTCGCCGTGGCGGTAGGGCTGGCGCTGGGGCTGGCGCTGGGGCTGGGGGCGGGGCCGGATATCGCGACCGCTTCAATGCCATAGACCGCAACAAAACTGACCAGGAATGCCAGGGTCGCAACGCAAGCAGCGACCTGGACCAGCCGCAGCGGTGTAAATGGATCAAGGAATCGGCCTCCAATCGCCGATGTCAATATAAATCCGAGGATCATCATGACCCAAACAATCGTTGCTGCAGCCGGTCTACGCCGCGGCGTCACCCGGGTTGCAAGCAACACCAGGAGCGAGGTCCCCGCACAACCGACGCCAACCCCAATCGCTAGAAAGGCCAGAATCGCCAGCAGGATTCCTCCCACCGGCTGGATTGACATCCATGCGGTAGCCGTCGCCGCAGTGACTCCACCGATCGCCAACATGGCCATGCCGCCCACAATCCAGGGCGTTCGCCGACCGCCGGTATCGGAGCCGTGGCCGAGTCTGGGACGTAGCAGTTGAACCGCGTAGTGCAACCCAACCAGAGCGCCGGGGAGCATCGCTGGCATCGCCAGTTCGACGACCATCACCCGGTTGATGGTAGAGGTTGTGAGGACCACAATCGCCCCGAGAGCGGTTTGCACCAGCCCGAGACGGAAAATACCCACCCAACCCAAGGGATTCGAGGGCTCCAAGGGCTGCAGGTTCATACGGGTGGCTTACTGTGACCGGGGACCATGCGGTGGACTCTAAGCCGACCGCAGATTGACTGTCAATCCGTATTGACACGTAAAAAGTCAAAAATAATTGACACAATGCCGCACGTCCAGCGCCTTGAGGCCGGACTCCTCGCAGACCTCTCGCCGGGACGATTAACCTCGGCGCTTCAGCCCCGGTTTGGTAGCCGACTTGACGGCAGCCCGGTTGCTCACCGCTGCGGCCTTGGCCGCCGCCCGACCCGAGGGCTTGACGGCCGTTTTACGGGTTGATACCGCCTTGGCGTCGGGAGTATCCCCCCGGTCACCGACCGCCGGCTCCGTCGTGAGATCACCGAGGCCATAACGGTGCAACTTGATGTAAAGACTCTGTCGGCTCAGCCCCAGCAAGTCGGAAGCCAGCGCCCGGTTATCACCCGTAAGCTTCAGGGCGGCCTCGATCGCGAGTCGTTCAATCACGTCCGCAGCCTCGCGCACCAACTCTTTGAGCGGTACGCGCCCAACGAGTTCTGTCAGCTGGTCGACCGATCGACCAGCAACCTGGGAGGAGTCAGTTGGGGCCTCCGGCCCGCCGGCGTGCCAACGAGGGGCCTCGCGGATCAGAAATCCAAATCCGGGGGGATTTTCATCCGGAAGATTGACGGCAGCCAGTTCAATCTCAACCTGATGGCCTTGCTCGTCACGCAAAACCGTAGAAAACCGTCTCATCACACCATGCTGACGGGCATTGGCCATCAAAACCCGCAAATCAACGCCGGCCCCATCGAGCCAGCGGTCCAGAGACTGGCCCTGAATCGTCGATTCGGCGCTCACCTGAACCAAATTCGCAAATGCTGCATTCGCGGCGAGAATCCGGCCATTGAGGTCGGTGCGCACGATGGACTCTGGAGACTGTTCGGCGACAGCCGCCAACGACGGGCCATGCTCAGTGTCAATCGCGGCCCGAGGCGTCACCGCAGAGTTGCCCAGAAAAGGCGCGACACGCACCAGTGCAAGCGCAAACCCATCTTCGCGAAAGGGCGTCGCGGTAACGAGAAGAGCAGCACCGTCAAGACCATGAACCCGCGCTTGATCGGGTCGACCGCTCACTCTGACTCGAGCCAGTAGGGCACGCATGGCGTCAGCCCCTTGAGGATCAAGGCCGTCGCCCCATGTGCCAGCCCCACGACGGCGGGTCACCGCCGGCAACAGGATGTCAGCGGCCGGGTTCGATTCAAACACCCGCCCAGTGAGCGAATCGACCACCATCAAGGGGTCAACCGATGATTGAAACAGCATGCGCTGACGCGACTCGGCCTGCCTGCGCTGCTTCTCTTCGCGATCTGCGGATTGTTGAACCTCAAGCAACCGACGCTGGAGCTCAGCCATTTCCTGCAAGTCGCGGCCCACTGCGACCATGCTCCCGTCCGCACCCAGCGGCACGACCCGATACATCACCGGAACGTTCTCAATGCCATCACGTCCTGGATGATTTAAATGCCGCCAGCGAGTGGTTTTACCCGCTTGCGCATCACGCTGCATCGCCTCGACCTTCGGGCGGCTTTCTACCGAAACAACGTCAGACCACGACTGTCCGATCCACTCGGCCCATTGATTCAAGGGCAAACTCGGGTTCTCCCCGGCAACTTCACGGATCGTCCCGTTTCGATCAATGATGAGTGCAACATCGGCGGCAACGGCAGCCATCCTGGCAAGAGACCCCGCCTCGGATATCGAAAAACCATTTGCGTTGCCAGCCACAGGTCTCACTAACCAACTTCCTCTTGACGAATCCCGACCCGCCTCAGGAATTCGCATGATCAGACGTTGCTCGCGAGCGCGCTCTTAGTCGCTCTGCCTCGCGTAACGCCTCGTGTGGATCACCAGCAGTGGCGTCTGCGCCGACCAGGGTTAGCAGACCCGGTCGATCAACAAACTGCGAACCACCCACCAAAAAGCCGACGCCTGGATTACAGGATGCCTGGCGCAATCTTTTTAGGGTAAACGATAGGGAATCAAGGTGGCGGTCACAAGACGCTGAAAGTCCAATGACCTCAAACCATTCAACAGAAACAATCTGTTCCAGCTCTTGCAATGAGAGCCCAACGCCGTCACGAACCTGCCAACCAGCTCCCCGGAAGAACCCCCCGACCATGGTCATGCCAATTCGATGAAGATCGTCCGGCAATCCGGCCAGGAAGATTCGGCCAACTGCAGCGTTGCCGGACCATTCAGCAGCGACTTCCGCTTCAAGCGAGGGCATCAATTCACGCAATGCGGCCTCAAAAACGCCGGTAGCGAAAGTGACTTCGACAAAGTTGACGTCATCTTCGACCCAGCGATCACCGAGGTAGAGCGCAGCACCGCCGATGAGGTCGAGACAGATTGCAGTCAATGGAACGGCCTGAGTCCGGAGCCGCAAAACGATGTCGCGCAAACCTTGATGGTCCCCCGCAACACCGCACTCCGCCGCAGCGATCACGTCCGATTCGGTCGGTCCGGCATGACGCTGCTCAGTTGAGTCCGGCGGGTCCGACGGATTGTTTTCCGACTGGTCCGAGCCCGAATCGTGAGTCTGGGCTTGCGATGACCGTGCTGAAAGCTGAGTCGGCGCAGCGACTGCTGACGCTTCGGTCGCGTGCGCGCGAACGATCGAAGGAATTGCACGAGCCACTTCCGCTTCAATTGCCTTCGATAGCCAATAGGGCGAGCCCGCCGTGGCCTGACCCAAACCGGGGGAGGCCCGTTTGTTTTTGGGCTTTGAATCCATACCCCGACTCCTCACGGCCGCTTGATTAGGAACCAAGGATGAAAGGTAATCGTCAGGTTGGCAATGGGTTTGGAACGTTCTCAAGGGTTCTCCCCTACCGATGAAAAGCGGGTCAGCGCCACTATATCAGTAGTAACACTTAGTTGACGTAAATTTTAATTGACACTTTTTTCAGGACCGCCTAGATTCGGCTCAAACCACCCTGCCAAAAGCCAATGGACGCATTCCAAACCGCGCCGACCGATCTGGATAGCCCCACTGGCGCGGCGCCCTATCGGGCTCTCTACACACCCGAACAACGCAAACGGCGTGATGCTTCACGGTGGACGAACGTTCAGGGGGTGCTCGCGATCGTTCAATTTGTTGCATTTGCAATCAGCCTTGGATTAGTTCTTCGATTCCTGATGACGGGAGATGGACTCATCGCCGCATCCGTTTCGATCGTCGTCAAAACAACGCTGCTCTACGCAATCATGATCACGGGGTGCCTTTGGGAGAAGGACGTGTTCGGCGTTTATCTTCTGGCGCCCGCCTTCTATTGGGAGGACATGGTCAGTTTCGTCGTCATTGCGTTACACACGGCTTATCTGATCGCCCTCTTCACCGGCGCGCTCGACCCTCGTGAACAAATGATTCTCGCGCTGGCGGCCTATTCAACCTACGCGGTGAACGCCACCCAGTTCCTGCTGAAGCTGCGAGCGGCTCGGCTCGGGGCCAAAGCAGAGAATGAGCGCGTCGGCCGACTCGAAGTCGCCGGTCTGGGCCAAGCCGGATGAGCACGGTGGTCCCAATCCTGCGCGAGCGCGGCCAACGCGAGGTCTTCTGCGGCCTGACCGGAATCATCTGGCTTCACCGCAAAATTCAGGACGCATTCTTTCTGGTCGTGGGATCGCGGACCTGCGCCCACCTGATCCAGTCGGCCGCAGGGGTCATGATTTTTGCGGAGCCCCGGTTTGCCACAGCAATCATTGACGAACGGGACCTCGCCGGCCTGGCCGACGCCAATGTCGAACTCGACAAGGTGGTCACCCGACTTCTTGAGCGTCGCCCCGATATCAAGCTTCTGTTTCTCGTTGGGTCCTGCCCTTCCGAGGTGATCAAGCTCGATTTGTCGCGTGCCGCCGAGCGACTTTCGAGGCAATTCGAACACTCCGTTCGGATTCTCAACTACTCGGGTAGCGGGATCGAGACCACCTTCACCCAGGGTGAAGATGCCTGTCTCGCGGCCCTGGTTCCGTCGATGCCAGCGCGTCATGAGGCAGAACCTGCTCTCTTGATCGTTGGCACACTGGCTGACGTCGTTGAAGACCAGTTCAAGCGGCTCTTCGATGCGCTCGGTATCGGGCCGGTCGCTTTCTTTCCGCCCAGAAAAGCGGGCGAAAACCCTGCAGTGGGTCCGAGCACCCGATATTTATTGGCCCAACCCTTTTTGGCCGATACCGCCCGGGCACTTGACGCGCGCGGTGCGGTTCGACTGGAAGCGCTGTTCCCACTTGGCGAAGAAGGCACCACCGCCTGGCTCGCCGCGGCCGCACGGGCCTGGGACATTCCCACCGAACGGTTCGAGGCGGCGATCGCGCCCGGACGTGAGCGCGCCCGGCAGGCTCTGGTCCGGCAACGGCCCCTGCTGGAGGGAAAATCCATCTTCTTCTTTCCAGATTCACAATTGGAACCCCCCTTGGCTCGCTTTCTGTCGCGGGAGTTGGGGATGCACCTGATCGAGGTTGGTACGCCCTACCTGCACCGGCAGCACCTTGCGCAAGAACTGGCGCTGTTGCCACCGGGTACCCAGTTATCGGAAGGCCAGGACGTGGAGCGCCAGCTCGATCGATGCCGCACCTTAAAGCCCGACATGGTGGTTTGCGGACTGGGACTCGCCAATCCGCTCGAGGCGCAGGGCATCACGACCAAGTGGTCGATTGAGCTCGTATTCACCCCGATTCACGGCTATGACCAGGCGGGCGATCTGGCGGAGCTCTTCTCGCGCCCGCTGACGCGTCGACTGAAGCTCGTGGCCTGAGGTTCGAGCCAATGCAACTCACACTCTGGACCTACGAAGGCCCCCCACATGTCGGGGCGATGCGGGTTGCCACGGCGATGCGTGACGTGCATTACGTATTGCATGCGCCGCAGGGTGATACCTACGCCGATCTGTTGTTCACCATGATCGAGCGGCTCGCGAAGCGCCCGCCGGTGACTTACACCACTTTTCAGGCGCGCGATCTGGGCGGTGATACGGCCGAGTTGTTTAAGAACGCGGCGCGCGAGGCTTTTGAGCGCTTCAAACCGAAAGCCATGTTGGTCGGTGCGTCTTGCACCGCCGAGTTAATTCAGGACGACCCTGGCGGCCTAGCAAAGGCACTGGCCTTGCCAATTCCGGTGATTCCCCTCGAACTACCCTCGTACCAGCGCAAAGAAAATTGGGGTGCTGCAGAAACGTTCTATCAACTGGTGCGAAATCTTGCTCGCCCAGTTGAAGAACTCGCTGATCTTCCAGTGCAGCATGGTGGGATCAAACGTCCGCGTTGCAATGTGCTCGGCCCAACCGCTCTGGGTTTTCGGCACCGGGACGATGTCCGCGAAATCACTGGCCTGCTGGATGCGATTGGGATCGACATCAACGTGGTGGCCCCACTCAATGCGGGACCTGACGATATCGCGCGACTCGGCCAGGCTGATTTTAATGTCGTTCTGTACCCGGAAACGGCCTCACTCGCAGCCCAGTGGTTATTGCGCAATTTCAAACAACCCATGACGCACATCGTTCCGATCGGCGTCGGGGCCACGATTGACTTTATCCGTGAGGTAGCTGCACTCGCCCACATGGATGCGGAAGCGTTCTTGGCCAGCCATCCGTCGCGGGCCACCTGGTATGCCCGGTCGGTCGACTCGACTTACCTGACGGGTAAACGCGTGTTTATTTTCGGGGATGCCAGCCATGCGATCGCGGCAGCTCGATTCGCCGCCCGTGAACTCGGGTTCACCGTCGTTGGACTGGGCACTTACAGCCGCGAATTTGCCCGCGAGATTCGCGAGGCGGCCAAGTTATATGGCCTGGAAGCACTGATCACCGATGACTACCTCGACGTTGAAGAGCGGGTGGCCGAGTTACAGCCCGAGTTAGTGCTAGGAACACAAATGGAGCGGCACATTGCGAAGCGTTTGGGAGTGCCCTGCGCGGTGATTTCGGCGCCTGTTCACGTCCAGGATTTCCCCGCGCGCTACGCCCCTCAAATGGGCTTTGAGGGCGCAAATGTGCTGTTTGACACCTGGGTTCATCCACTGATGATGGGTCTCGAGGAGCACCTGCTGGGGATGTTCCGCGAAGACTTCGAATTCCACGAGGGCGCAGCGCCATCGCACCTTGGCCGCCATTCGCCCACGCCGGCTCCCGATTCCAATTCCGCCTCCACTTCCGCTTCCGCCGCCGAGATTGCGCCCCAACTGCACGACGCCCCCCGGTTGATGCCGATGCACGCGAACGCCATCGTCCTGGAAGCGGCACCGCCAGAGGTGCAAGTACACCAGCCACAAGCACAACAGCCACAGATCGCACTGCAGGCTGGCGCAACGGCGGCCCCGGTGTCTCAGGGCCCAGCTTCATGGATCCACGAGGCCGAACTGGAACTCAAAAAGATTCCATTCTTTGTTCGAGGCAAGGCACGCCGAAACACCGAGCGTTATGCCCTTGAAAAAGGCTTGTCAACCATCACCGTCGAGACCCTCTATGACGCGAAAGCGCATTTTGGTCGCTAAAGCCTCATTGAGCCATCTACCGATTCTTCAGACCTAGGCATCCCAAATGAACGTCGCTAGCGTACCTATCGCAGAAATCAAACGCCCTCCGCGACCTGACGGTGCTGGGAGCTTGCAGGTCAAGCTCGACCCGAATCTGAAAATCGGCAACGCGAAAGTCTTTGCCGTCTATGGCAAGGGTGGGATCGGTAAGAGCACGACCTCGTCGAATCTGTCGGTAGCCTTCACCAAGCTCGGGAAGCGGGTGCTGCAGATTGGCTGCGACCCCAAGCACGACTCGACGTTCACACTGACCAAGAAGCTCATGCCGACCGTGATCGATGTCCTCGAATCGGTCGACTTTCATGCCGAAGAACTTCGGGTCGAAGACTTTGTCTACGAAGGCTACAACGGGGTCATGTGCGTCGAAGCGGGCGGCCCGCCGGCGGGGACGGGTTGCGGCGGCTATGTGGTCGGTCAGACCGTCAAGCTCCTCAAAGAGCACCATCTCCTTGAAGATACCGATGTGGTCATCTTTGATGTGCTTGGCGACGTCGTTTGCGGCGGATTTGCAGCCCCCCTGCAACACGCCGACCGGGCGCTGATCGTGACAGCGAATGATTTTGATTCGATTTTTGCAATGAATCGAATTGTCCAGGCCATTAATGCCAAGGCGAAGAACTATAACGTCCGCCTCGGAGGCGTCATCGCCAATCGAAGTCGTGACACAGACCAGATCGATAAATTCAACGATCGGGTCGGGTTGAAGCGGATGGCGCACTTTCCGGATCTCGACGTGATCCGTCGGAGCCGGCTGAAGAAATCAACCCTCTTTGAGATGGAGCCATCGCCTGAACTGGAAGCGGTGCAACAGGAATACCTGCGTCTGGCCGCGGCGCTCTGGGCCGGCACTGAACCTCTGGCTCCCGAAGCGCTGAAGGATCGGGACATCTTCGATCTCCTCGGGTTTGACTGACATGAATGATCTTGCCTACGAACGACGCCGCGGCGAAATCGAAACCTACTTCGACCGGACAGCGGCCGATGCCTGGGCAAAGCTGACCTCATCAGCACCGGTCAGCGGCATTCGTGCGACGGTGCGGGCCGGTCGGGACCTCACGCGCTCGACCTTGCTGAGTTGGCTGCCGGCCGACCTGCGCGGTCTTCGCATCCTCGATGCAGGCTGTGGAACCGGCGCACTCGCGGTTGAGGCGGCCCGTCGCGGCGCTGAGGTGGTGGCGATTGATTTGTCACCCACCTTGGTCCAACTTGCCCGTGAACGGATGCCACACGACCTCGGCGCCGGTCGCATCACCTTTTGTTCAGGCGACATGCTGGATGCGGGTCTCGGACACTTCGATCATGTGGTCGGCATGGATTCGCTGATCCACTACGAGCGCCACGATGTGGTGCGAGCCATTGGTGCGCTCGCACCCCGCACCCGTGGATCGATTGTGTTCACTTTCGCCCCTCGCACCCCAATGCTGGCGACGATGCGCATCGTCGGGCGCTTGCTCCCGCGCAGTGACCGCTCGCCCTCGATCGTTCCAGTAACTGAAAAGTTATTACGCAAAGAATTAATTGAAAACTTGCCAGGATGGGCGATTGGCCGCGACCTGCGCGTCTCGACCAACTTCTACAAGTCCCATTCGATTGAACTCTGCGCCCCAGGGATGCAACACGCATAGACCGTTCTCATGTTGCAACAGACCCCTCCACAAACCACTCCAGCGACCGTGCAGCAGACCTTTCAAACCGCTCGCCAACAGGCGATGCAGAGCTGGTTTGAACTGCTGCCGCGGCTGCTCCCGTTTGCGGATGCGGCGACCGCAGAGTTGCCGATGTCGCGTTTGCTACGCCTGTCGCTGTTCCAGGTGTCCGTTGGAATGGCTGGAGCTCTCCTGACCGGCACGCTGAACCGCGTGATGATTGTTGAGCTCGGCGTGGCGGCGTGGTTGGTCGCGCTGATGGTTTCGTTGCCAATGCTGTTCGCACCACTGCGCGCACTGATTGGCTTTCGCTCTGACACCCATCGGTCAGCCCTCGGTTGGCGGCGTCTGCCCTACCTGTGGTTTGGCACGATGCTTCAGTTCGGTGGCCTCGCGATCATGCCGTTCGCACTGCTTGTCCTGTCCGGACGGGGCGTAGGCCCGATCGCAGTCGGGCAAGCCGGAGCCGCTTTGGCTTTTCTGCTGGTTGGCGCGGGGATGCACACGACCCAAACCGCCGGACTGGCGCTGGCCGCAGATCTGGCTCCAGAGCGTGTTCGCCCGCGGGTGATTGCCCTCCTGTACGTCATGCTGCTCGTAGGCCTACTGACTGGGGGTCTATTGCTCGGGACGCTGCTAGCAGACGCGGGGCCCCTACGATTGATTCAGGTCGTGCAAGGGACCGCTCTGGCCACTTTGCTGCTCAACGTCGTCGCGGCCTGGAAGCAAGAGGTTCGCGGCCCCGCGACACACCGCGACCCGTCGCCCCGACCCTCCTTTAGCGCAGCCTGGAAATCGTTTGCCGATCGCACAGGAGCGCGCCGATTCCTGGTCGCGGTTGGCTTGGGAACGGCAGCTTTCAGCATGCAAGACATTCTGCTGGAACCCTATGGCGGCGAAATCCTGCACCTTGGGCTCGGCGCAACCTCGGGGCTGACCGCCCTGCTGGCCATGGGGACACTGATTGCGTTTGGCCTGTCCGCAAGGCAACTTTCCCGCCAAGCCGATCCCTACCGATTGGCAGCCCTCGGCGCTTTTATCGGCCTGTTCGCGTTCGCTGCGGTCATCTTTGCGGCACCAACCGATTCCGCCGCGCTGTTTTGCATGGGGACATTCGCCGTTGGCGTCGGCGGCGGTTTATTTTCGATTGGCACCCTGTCCGCTGCGATGGGTCTTGAGCAGGCTCATTCGCGTGGCCTCGTGCTGGGCGCGTGGGGCGCCGCCCAAGCGACCGCGGCGGGACTCGGGATCGCCGTCGGTGGCGCCTTGCGCGACATCACCGCCATGCTTGCCCAGAGCGGCACCTTGGGCACCGTATTGACTGATCCAGCCACTGGGTATGCCGTGGTTTATCAGCTCGAAATCGGACTGCTTTTTATGACGCTGATCGCCCTCGGCCCACTCGTCAAGATCCGTCAGTCGGACCCAAGCCCGAAGCACGCGTTCGGACTGGCTGAATTCCCCAGTTAGACCCGTTGCCAAGCAAGACTCTTTAAGCCCCTTTCAGCCCTTTTTCACCCCTGCCACGGAGACCGCCATGAAGCCAATCGGCGAGATCACTCAGTACATCGACGTTGCCCAGATCGTTCTTTATATGTTCTGGATCTTCTTTGGGTCCCTCGTGATTTACCTGAATCGCGAGAGCAAACGCGAGGGTTATCCGCTCGATAGCGGGAATCCGAACGATCCGGACATCGGCCTGGTTTCAATGCCAGAACCAAAAACCTTCCTGATGCCCCACGGAGATCCGATCGTGCAGCCCCACCCATCACGGGACGATCGCCGACCAGTTGCCGCCCGTCCCATGGGCCCCTGGATGGGCGCGCCGCTCATCCCTACAGGAAACCCACTGGTTGATGGCGTTGGCCCGGCCGCATGGGCGGAACGCCATCCAGAACCCGAGCTCACGCTGGATGGCCGTATCAAAGTGGTCCCGTTGAGGATCGCCAAGGATGTCTGGCTGGAATCCCGCAGCCCGGACGCACGCGGCATGCCAGTTGTCGCCGCGGACGGTGAAATCGCAGGGACCGTAAAGGACATCTGGGTCGACCGCTCGGAAACCATGGTGCGTTACTACGAAGTCGAAGTCCCCGCGCACGGCGGTGGTACCCGCCACGTCCTCTTGCCCTCGAACTGCACCACGATTCGGGGTCGGACCGGCCCTGTCCGGGTGGTCTCGATCACGGCGGCCCAGTTTTCGGATGTCCCGGCAACCGCCCATCCCGAACAAGTCACCTGCCGCGAAGAAGACCGCATCATGGGCTACTACGCAGGCGGCTATCTCTACGCAACACCCTCACGTCAAGAGCCCCTGCTATGAGCGCCCTGTTTCATGGGGGTGCGCCCCCCGACGAGCAAGTCCTTTGGGAAGGACGCCCAACGTGGCAGTCGATCCTGCGTCACGTCTTTCACGTGCGCGCACTCGTACTCTATTTCATCGCGATCGTGATCTGGCAAATCGTCGATGCCCTATCTGCAGGTGAGCCTGGCAATAACCTGATGGCGAGCACGGCTGGCTTTGCAGGGCTGGCTTTGGGTTGTCTCGCGATCCTGTCGCTGATGGCCTGGTTAATCTGGCGAACGACGACGTACCTCATTACCGATCGCCGAGTGGTTCTTCGATTTGGTATAGCCCTACCCGCGACACTCGATGTTCCACTCAATTTGGTCCAGAACGCGTCGGTGAAAATGCATTCGGATGGCACGGGAGACATTTCCATTGAATTGCCCAAGGACCAGCGAATTGCGCCGCTATTGCTCTGGCCCCACCTCAAGCCATGGCAGCTCACCAAACCCGAGCCGATGCTGCGTGGAATCAGCGAACCCGAAAAGGTGGCTGAACTCTTTGCGACGGCACTGAGTGCGCACGGACGACTGAATGACCCGTCCGTGCCAGACGGAGACCGGCCATGACCCAGCCCAATCACTCAGGCGGCATTCTTGCGGCACTTGAGCGTGAGCGGGCGTTTGACCAGGCTCATGACGAGGAACACGACAACCAGGTTCCAAAAGTTCCGCTCTATGCAGCAATTTCTCTGGCGTTGCTCACGCTCGCCTTGGTCAGTGGCGCCCGACTTGCCGGCTTTGATCCAGTCGATCAGCCCGCACGGGAAGTCGTCGCTCGCGACTTGCGCTTTGAAGATCGCCCAGGCGGCGCTGTCGCCGTTTTCGACAACGCAACCCATGCACTCGTTGAAGTCGTCCCCGGCGGGGATGACTCGTTTGTGCGCTCAACCCTGCGCAGCATGGCGCGCGACCGGCGCCACGGTGGCGCAGGCCCGGAGGTGGCGTTTCGTCTTGCTGGACACGCCGACGGGCGCCTGACGCTGACGGACCCCGTCACCGGACGTCGACTTGATCTGGTGGCGTTTGGGACCGATAACGCCAAATCGTTCAGTCGCTGGTTGCCGGTCCCAACGGCTCCAAGTTCCGTTAAAGTGTCGACAGCAAACGGTGTCAATAGCAACTAACGTCATGAAGGATTGACGACATGTCAGCAATTCTGTCTCCGCGCCCAGACTCCATTACGGCTGTCCCCGGGGGCGTGCCATTCGTTGCGCCGATTAACAGTTCTGATGACGCATTCAATCAGGCCCGCGCCGATTCGCTGATCAGCCCGAAGTTCTACACCACCGACTTCGAGGCGATGGATCGAATCGATGTGTCTTCGGTCCAGGCCGAGTGGGACCAGTTGATATCGGAATTCAGAAGCGACGCCAACAAGGATCACTTTGAGCGAGACGATGCGTTCGGTGCCGAAGTCATGGCGTTACCCGAGGGGCTACGCGACGAGTTCTTCGATTTTTTGATCAGTTCGGCCACGTCCGAATACAGCGGCTGCGTGCTCTACGCCGACATCCGCGCAAAGGTCAAGAACCCGGAAATGCGTGAGTTGATGGGCTATATGGCCCGCGATGAATCGCGCCATTCGGGTTTTATCAACCGCGCCCTCAAGGACTTCAACGTCGGGCTGGATCTGCCCGCGCTACGTCGTACAAAGGCGTATACCTTTTTTAAGCCAAAGTTCATTTTTTACGCGACCTATCTGTCCGAGAAGATTGGTTACGCGCGCTACATCACCATTCACCGGACCCTCGAGCAGCATCCAGAAAGGCGCTTTCACCCAATTTTCCGCTGGTTCGAACAGTGGTGTTTAGATGAGTTCCGCCACGGCGAAGCGTTCGCCGTTTTGATGAAAGCGGACCCGAAGCTGCAAAGCGGTGTCAACAAGCTCTGGATCCGTTTCTTCCTGCTCGCGGTGTTCGCGACGATGTACGTTCGTGACCACACGCGGCCCTACATGTTTGAAGCGCTGGGCATGAAACCCGACGAGTTCGGCTTTCAGGTGTTCCGAATTACCACGGCGATCTCGCGGCAGATTTTCCCGATCTCTCTGGATATTGAAAATCCCGCGTTCCGTGCCGGGCTCGAGTCAATGCGCACCAGCTTTGAGGCCGTTCAGGCCGCGCAAGCGCGCGGAGGCCTGCTCGGCAAACTTCAGGCACTGGGTGGGAATCTAAAGATCGCTGCAACATTCGTTCGACTCTTTCTGCGCCCGGTACACCGGCACGCACTGCCAGACGACGTCCGCGTAGTGCCTGCCTGGTAAGCCGCGTGTTGGAGTCTGCGGCCCCGGCGCTATTCAGTGCGTTTGTCTGGTGGTTTTCAACCGGCATCGTGTTGTATCTGGACGGTTTGCCGCAGAACACCTTCCGCTGGAGTGTGCTCGGCTCGACGGTCTTGATGGGCGTCGGGTTTGCAGGTTTGTACAACGTCGCCGACGACCAAACCGCAGCAGGCGCGTACGCCGGATTTTTTTACGCGATGCTCATCTGGGGCTGGCTGGAACTCAGCTATTACACCGGCTACGTGACGGGCCCGCGAAAAATCGCCTGTGCACCCGGATGCGCGGGCTGGCGGCATTTTGGCCATGCGCTTGAATCGAGTCTTTATCACGAAGCGGCGATCGTGATCGCAATCCTAATCGCACTCGCACTGACCTGGGACCAACCCAATCGGGTCGGACTGTGGACCCTTCTTCTGGTGTTTGGCATGCATGAGAGCGCCCGGTTGAATGTGTTCCTTGGCGTTCGGAACCTGAATGCGGACTGGCTCCCGCCACATCTGAATTACTTGCGCGGCTTTCTTCGAAAGCGGGCGATGAATCCATTGTTTCCAGTTTCGATCACGATTGGAACAACGGTGACCGTGCTATTAGTTCGCGCCTCGGCGGCGAATGAAACCGGTAGTTTTGAGGCGGTCAGCATGGCACTCCTCGCCACGCTAGCGGGTCTGGCCATGTTCGAGCACTGGCTCATGATTCTGCCTTTACCCACCAACTGGATGTGGCGCTGGGGTCTCGGAAATCGCGCACTTGCCGATATCGCCGGGCAGTCAATCTCACCCCCTTCGTCTCAATCCGTGCCGCCGCCCAGCATCGAAGCCCGCGTGGTCGGCCACAGCGTCTGAATCACCGTCCGAGAAAGCGCCACGAGCATTCAAAGATTGACCGGGATCGGGCTTCTCGCTGCTCTGGCGGCTGGCTTTGCGTGTCTCTGGACACCTGACCTGGATCGCACCGAGCTTGAGTCTCGCTATGCCGGATCACCCTCACGGTTTGTCGAACAGAGCGGGTTGCGCGTTCACCTGCGCTCAAGCGGCCCGACGATGACTCAATCCGAGCCGGCGCGAGAGCCCGTTCCGACCGTGGTTCTACTCCATGGTTTTGGTTCGAGTTTGCATACCTGGGAGGACTGGGTTCCAGTTCTATCACAGGATTTTCGAGTGATCCGATACGATCTTCCTGGAAGTGGGCTGACCGGCCCAGACGCCCGTGGCGATTACACCGATGCTCGCGGAATCGTTGTCCTTCTTGATTTACTGAACCACCTCGGGATTCAAAAAATCAGTCTTATCGGTCATTCGATCGGCGGACGATTAGCCTGGAACTTCGCAGCAGAAAACCCCGAGCGGATTGAGAAACTCGTACTGGTTGCGCCGGACGGATTTGCCAGTCCGGGCTTCGAATATGGCAAGGCACCCGAGATCGGATTGAGCCTGCATGCGATGCGCTTCATCCTGCCAAAGCCCTTGCTGCGCATGAGCCTTGAACCTGCCTATGGGAAAGCCGCGACCATGACCGATCAGCTGCTGACGAGATATCACGACCTTATGCGAGCCCCCGGAGTGCGACCGGCCCTGATCGCGCGTCTGGAGCAATCGACCCTGCAGGACCCCAATCCGACTCTGGCTAACATCAAGGTGCCCACGCTCCTGCTATGGGGCGAACAGGACGCGATGATTCCGGTGGCCAATGCGAACGATTTTCTGCGCGCCTTACCGAACGCTCGTCTGGTAAGAATGACTGGCGTCGGGCACCTTCCGCAGGAGGAGGCCCCCGCGGAATCTGCGCTTATCGTTCACCAATTCCTGCAGTAAACCGAGCCACCGCGCCGAGCGCCTGGGTCAGACCCGGGCAAAGCCGAGCAGGTGGGCCATGTCCTTAAAGAAAATACGCACATGGGCCATCGGCTTTTTGCGAACCAGTTCTTTGTTCATGTACGACTCAAAGGTCAACTGCTGAACATCGCGGTCGCGACAAATACTGACAAAACGCTCCCGGCGCTTATCGCTGCTGTACCAAAAATACTGCATGATCCCAAGAACCATAAAGACCGTGCCGTGCGCCTTCATGAACCGCTTGCGGGCCGTCGCAAGCGCCTGCCCATTACCCGTGGCCAGTAAGCCTTCAACCGCATCGGCCGCCAGCGATCCACCGACCATCGCGTAGTAAATACCTTCACCGGACGCGGGGGCTACAACGCCCGCAGCATCACCCGCGAGCACCACGTCGCGACCGTTGTCCCAGCGCTTGAGTGGTTTCATCGGCAGCGGCGCCCCTTCACGGCGCAAGGTGACGGCATCTTTTAGCCCGGTCGCTTCACGCAGAGCGCCGACCGCATTCTTCAGTGAAAAACCTTTGTCGGCGCTGCCCGTTCCAACGCTCAGCGTATTGCCGTGGGGGAATACCCAGCCATAAAAGTCGGGCGATAACTTGCCCTGGTACCAGACATCGCAACGAGAACCGTCATAGCCGGGCGGCTTCACCGCCGGCGCTTCAATAATCTCGTGATACGCGAACACATATTGTGTTTCTTTAGCACCAGGGATGGCCTGGCGTCCGACACCGGACTTGGCACCATCGGCGCCAATGATGGCGCGCGCGCGGACGCTTTCAGCGCGCCCCTCGCCGGGCACCCGTCGATCGCGGATTCGATAATGAACCCGGCTGATACCGTCGGCATCGCGCTCGAGTTTCTCGAAAACGCCAACGCGCCGAATCGCCCCGGCATTGGCGGCCCGGACCCTCAACCACTCGTCAAAATGTTCGCGATCGACCATGCCGACGAAGCCGCCTTCAATCGGCATATCAACGTTGACGGTGGTTGGAGAAACCATGCGCGCTGCGCTTGCACGTGCGACCAACAAGTTGTCGGGAATCCGGTAATCCTTGATGAGCCGGGGTGGTATTGCGCCGCCACAAGGTTTAACTCGTCCCGCCCGGTCGAGTAACAACACGGACCGCCCCTTGCGGGCGAGTTCTTCGGCCGCCGTAGCGCCCGCAGGCCCGCCACCCACAACCACGACGTCATAAATCTCCGTTTTTTCCTCACCAGCCCCTGCCGGGGGGGTCTGGTTTTCGCGTGTGATCCAAGATTCGGTGGCATTCATCAGAATGGTCTCCCAGTTACTGTGTCGATATTGGAACGATTAGGTCATCTCAGTGACGATTGAACGAAGGGCAAAGGCGCTCACCATCATCCCGGCCACGAACAACGGGACGCCAAAGCCGCTGTAGGGCAACGCTCGCTTCGTGGGTGCGCCTACAAACCAGCGCATCAATGCGGCCTGAGCAGCCAGCAGCCCCCCCACCGAACATGCGTGCCATGGCCGCCCCCACATGACGAGTAGCGCGATGACACCGAGCTGTGGCAACGCCATCGTCCAGCAGGCAGAATGAGCCGCGCCGTCGACGCCAAGTTGCACCGGCAGGGATTCAACGCCCATGACCCGATCACCCTCGACAGCTTTGAAGTCGTTCAGGGTCATGATCCCGTGGGCGCCCAGGCTGTACAGCAAGGCCAGACTGATCGAGCGCCCGTCCGGCGTCGCACCGCCCGCCATCACCGCTGCCCCAGTGATCCAGGCAAGCCCTTCGTAGCAAAGCCCGCAGGCTGCATTGCCAAACCAGCCGTTCTCTTTCAGTCGAACCGGGGGCGCGCTATAAGCCCAAGCCAGCATGAGTCCAGCAATGGCGGCGCCGAATCCCCAGCGCCCAAGCGCACCCGCCACCAACAGCGAAATTACAGTCCAGCCGACCGCAATGTAGAGGCCCCACTGGCCGGGCATGCGGCCCGACGGGATCGGACGATTGGGTTCATTAATCGCGTCGACATGCCGATCGAACCAATCGTTGACTGCCTGACTGGTCGCACAAACGAGCGGTCCAGCCAGCAAAACTCCCAACCCGATCACTAGCCAACGGTCGGCAGTGGACACCCCGGAGGCCACGACACCACACGCGAACGCCCACATCGGCGGAAACCAAGTGATGGGCTTCAGCAGTTCGGTGACTGTGGAGAGCGCGGGACGATTCATCCCGGCAGTTTGGTGTTGACATTAAAGAATGTCAACTCAGGTTTACACTATGGTCCAGATCCTGCCGACAGATGCGGCCCACCGTTCAGGAACCGGCGGTACGCGGAGGCAAACCCCAACGGATCCTCAAAATGGGGAAAGGCTCCGGTGGCAAATGACTCCACCGTCCAGTTCGGCTTCGCCCGCGCCCAGTCGGCCCCGGAGAAATCTCGAAAGTCGCCGCGAACCCCATGCGGCATCCAGACCGGCAGTTTCAGCGCTTGATACATGGCAACCACGTCGCGACTGAACAATCGCCCGCAAACAAAGGCGAGTGGCGCGAAGCGGGCGCCCGGTTGATGTGAAGCCACCCAGGCGTAGTCCATCAAGCCAGGATCAACTGCCGTGGCCCCGAACGTCCCGCGCAAAAAAAACTGGATGCTGGGCCGTGAAGTGAGTGCCTCAAAAAGCCCTCGAGTCCAGAGGCGGCAAGATAAAAACGCATGCAGACCGGGCACTTCGAACGTGTCGCCCCAATCCTTAGCCCAGTCCCCGGTCCCGGCCCCACGGCCGTGATCTGTCGCCGAAGCCGAGGCCGAGGCCGAAGCCGAGGCCGCAGCGGCGTTCCGGGCCGCGCGCGCATTGAACCCGGTCGGATTGACCAGGGTCAAGCTACGAAAACATTCGGGGCGACGAAGGGCCAAACGGGCGACAAACTCGGCTGACAGCGAGAGCGCCAGGACGTCAACCGCACGCTCCCCTGTCGATTCATAGCTTGCGTCGAGGACTGATTCGATCGCATCCACGAACATCGCCCGGTCATAATGACGATCGGTACGATCAGAGAGTCCGAATCCTGGAAGATCGGGTGCCCAGACCTGCCGATCGCTTTGCATGGCCTCGAAGATCGGCTTGATCTCGTAAGCCGAGGCCGCGGCATTCATGCTGTGAATCAAAAC